>OGWR01000488.1_pt1 | contig 35599 bp, 41 predicted proteins | sample 1576061 | NCBI WGS metagenome assembly OGWR01 (sample SAMEA3541511, study PRJEB24748) | human gut metagenome | biome: human gut; feature: human-associated habitat; material: faeces | place: China | collected 2012 | reverse complement strand
TAAAAGTTACCAACGGAACGATTTCCTCTTCTACAACAACTGGCGGCGCAGGGTTCGGTGGCGGCGAGGATGAGGCACTTGCCGCACTTGCCGACGCCGCAGGGCAGGGTGAGTAAACCCGCTTCGCGGAGCAGGGGAGCGAGGGGCGTTCCCGCCTCGGCGCGGAGGGTTGTGGTTTCTCCGCAGTGGCGGACGGTGATTGAAACATTCATGATGTCACCCGCACGGCTGTAATGGTTCCGTTACCGTCGAGATCCGGCGTGAAGCCGGGAGCGATGTGCATGAAGCGCCCGTCCTTGCCGCCATCGAGCAGGGCTTGGATGAAATTCGGGTCTCCGGGAAGTTCCCGGTAGCCGAGCCCGGCGTCGTCGGCCACGGCTTTGGCGGTCCGGACGAGTTCCCGTTCGTCTTCCCAGCCTTCCCAGAGGATCAGGCAGGCGTTGGTATAGTTTCTGAGCCACGATCCTTCGAGTTCGATGAGGTAGGCCGCGGAATCGGTGCCGAACCGTTCCTCGTATTCCTTGAAGCGCTTCTCGCGGTTTTGGATGAACGAGGTTTGCGAGTAGCGGAGCCAGCCGGGGGAGAGCCAGTAAGTGCCGCCGCCGAGCGATGATTCGTTGGCTTGTTCCTGCGTCGCCCCGAGCAGGACCGGGATGCAGTCGTGGACGCGGGGGAGGATCAGAGTCGCGGTGTGCCCGGTCACGCCGGTAAGCCCGCGCCCGCACAGGCCGTAGGCGAGGAAAATGACCGTTTCGCCCTTGGCTTCCAGCGCGTCGACGGCTTGCTGTACGCGGCGGCGGAGTTCGTCCGGAGTGTCGTGGAGGCCCTGTTCGAGATACGTCACCTCGGGCGCGTTGCGCATGGCTCGCGTCAGGCGTTCCAGCTCGGGGCGGAAGACTTCGCAGGCGATGAGGTGCATATCCGTTTCCTTTCCGCCGGGTGGCGGGGTTGCCGGGGCCGTTTGGGTGGGAGGAGCCGCCTTGCGGCGGGAAGCATGGGAGAGGCGGGCCGCCTCTTTGCCGTGTTCCCCGGCGGCGGGGTTTCCGTTTCGCCTCCGCCCCATTCCTTCCATACGGAGGGGTTTCTTGCGGGCCGCCTCCCCACCAGTCAAACGTCTTGGGAGGTGGAAGGGGCCCGGGGGAGGGGGCAACCCTTCTTCAGAAGGGTTCCTTCTTCCTTCCCCCGGTTTCCATAATGCTTTTCTACGCCCTCGCGGCGGCGCAGATTTCGAGGGCCTTTTCCGCGGCTGAGGAGGCGTCGGGGGTGTAATAATCGGCTCCGATGGACTCGCGGAAGGCGTCATTGACGGGTGCGCCGCCGATCATGATTTTGACCTTTCCGGCGAGGGGGCTCTCGGCCACGCCCTTCACGACATCCTTGATGTGGACCATCGTGGTGGTGAGCAGGGCGGAACAGGCGATGATGTCGGCGTTGTGCTTGGCGGCGGCTTCAATGTATTTGGCCGGGGGCACGCTGTTGCCGAGGTCGATGACGTTGAGGCCCTTGGATTCCATCATCATGCGGACAAGGTTCTTGCCGATGTCGTGGAGGTCGTCCTTGATGGTCCCGATGACGACGGTGCCCTTTTCTTCCATCTGGTCGCCCACGAGGAGGGGACGCAGGACATCGGTTCCGGCGGCCATCGCGCGGGCCGCGATGAGCACTTCGGGGATGAAGATGTCGTTTTTCTTGAAGCGTTCGCCGATGATGTCCATGCCGGGCATGAGGCCCTCATTGAGGATGGTCAGGGGCTGGATGCCGTCGGCGACGGCCTGCTTCACCAGCTCGGCGACTTCCTTCATTTTCCCTTTCTGCAACTTCTCGGAAATGTCCTGCAAAATAGCGCTCATGGTATGCTCCTTAAAGGTTGTGCTGATTCAGGCGATGCCCGCCTCGTGCAATGCGGCGCGGACGGCTCCGGCGGTTCCCTGCATACAGATGATCATGAGGGGTACCGGCGCGTCCCGGCTTTCCATCGTTTCAAAACCCTGCCCGGTATCCGAGACGAACCGGACGCCGTCGGCGGCCCGGATATACCCCTTGACCCGCAGCACGTTTCCGTCGGCGGTCAGGGCGTCGAGCAGCGTCTTGGCGTCGGTCCTGACAGCTTCCAGTGCGAAGCAGTCGGGCCGCGTCTCCGGGGTATTGAATCCGACCGGGAACAGGCGAAGCGCCCGTTCGGGCAGGGAGGCAAAATCCGCGTTTCCGTTATGGCTTTCCACTATGGGGAGGTCGGGTTCCTGCGAGCGGATATAGGCGCGGGCTGCGTCCCGTTCCTCCTTAGTCGTGATGTCGGCCTTGGTCAGGACAACGACGCTGGCCGAGGCCAGTTGGCGCGGGATGACTTCCAGCACGCGCGCCAGCTTGAGGCTCTTGACGGGATCGAACAGGCAGATGGTCGAGGTGTGCTCAAAAAGGCCGTCGAGGCCGGAGAGCCGGAGCATCTTGTCCACGGCGGAGGGATCGGACATGCCGGAGGCCTCCACGATGATCAGATCCTCGTCGCGGGCGGCGAGGTTGGCCAGCGCCTTGATGAACGGCTCCCGCAGGCACGAGCAGAATACCGATCCGCCTCCGATCTCCACCACTACGCCGCCCTCGACGCCGGAGCGGCGCAGGGTTTCCCCGTCCACGGGGATGTCGCCGAAGTCGTTCAGCAGCACGGCTATCTTCCGATCCGAGTGACGCAGCAGGAGCGACCGCAGCAGCGTCGTCTTGCCGCTTCCGAGAAAGCCGGAGAGGATGATCAGTTCCTTGCGCATTCCGTCAATCCTGCCTTGTGGGGAAGAGCCGAGGCCCGTGCCTCTCTCTTTGCCCCTTTTGGAGAAAACTCCGTATCCTGTCCGTTTTCAGTCCGATAGGGACTTCCGCCGCGCCGCCTCCCCACCTTCAAAGCCTTGGGTAGGAAAGGGCGGGGTGGGGAGGAAAATCCCTCTTCAGAAGGGTTTCCTCTTCCCTCCACCCTCTGTTCTACTTCATCGCTTCCTCAATCTCCTCCCGCAGCTTTTCGACGGTGGGGATGAGGGAGATGTGCTTGATGACGCCGTTGACGAGGAGCGAGGGGAGGTTCGTCAGGCCGACCTTGCTCACGAACGCGAGGTTCTCGGGGAACATGATGGACCGTTCGACGACTTTGACCTTGTCCCCATAAATCTTGGCGGCGTTGTTGGCGGTTGCGACCATGTAGCCGCAGGCGGCGCAGGTCTTGGAGTCGATGGTCACGACCTCGACGAGGACGTGGTCGAGATTGACGTAGTCCGGCATTTCGATTTCCGGCAGATTGTCCTTGGCGACGTAGCTTTCAAGCGCCTTGCGGACGGCTTCGGGGTTGTGCACGGCCTGCCCCACGCCGATGAGGTTCGCGGCGGGTGCGTCAAAAGGAACGTCACAGCCGGGCGCGAGGATGAAGCGGTGCGTGCCCATCTTGTCCATCAGTTCGATGGCGGCCTTTTGGTTGTCCTGCTGCGTGCCGAGCAGCATGGTGATGGTGAGCTGGAGGTTGCCGGAAATGGTGATGCCGTGGGCGTCCGTGAGCTTTTTGGCTTCCACGATGTCGACGTTTTCGTCGATGGCGATGCAGTCGGGCCTGGTGAGGCACATGGGTTCGATGTTCTTGGTGGCGTCGCCGCAGACGAAGAAGGAGGAGGGCATACCCTTTTCGCGCATGGAGGCGAAGAACTTCGTGTAGGGTTCGCTCAGGAAGGTTTCGAACATGTCCGGGGAGATCTGAGAGACAAGCGGGTCCACGGCGGCAATGATGTCGCACCCGGCCTCGATGTAGTAGTCCGCAACCTCACGGACGACTTCCTCACAGTAGGCGACGAGGGCCTTCACGCCGTCCTCATCGTCGTACATATCCATAAAGATGTTGGTCCCGCGCAGGTGCGAGGCGAGGGTGAACGGGCCGCAGACGAGGCCGTACATGGCGATGTCGGGCTTGGCGGCCTTGAAGCGGCGCATGACGTCGAGGATGAGCGGGATGCGCCCGTCGGTCTTTTGGATGCGCCGCGTGGGGATGACGAGCTCGCCTTCGAGCGGGTGAGAGCAGACGGTGGGCGGGGTGTTGTCGTACCATGCGAGATCGCAGCCGAGGATTTCAGCTTCGACTTGCAGGTCGAACATGGGAGTCATGCCGTCCGGGGAGTATTGGGACTCCGCCTCGATGCAGCATTCGTACAGCTTGTCCGCGTCGCGGAACATTTCCTGCGCGGTATACCCCTTGAGGTTGGCGATTTGGGAACCGGTGTAGGGAACCCAGGGGGTCCGCTCGACGGGGTTCCCCTTCAATGCCTCGTTGATCAACGCCTTGCCGTGCATGATGCGCTCCTTGGGTGTGTGATGTATCAATTGGTTTGATCGCCTTTTTTCGAATAAAGACGGATAGAATAATATATCTATAGCGAGGCCGTATATTCATTGCCGCAAAGAGAAGAACGTCCGCATTGGAAGATCATTTGTATATAATATAATGATATAACATATAAAATAGCATCTATATTTAAAGGTTGTCATCCGGTTGGGTTCTTCTTGTATGCATATGTGATATATCTGTTGGAGCGAATTTATATCGGAGCAAGCTTCCTGTCCAGACCTTTTTTCGCTTTTTTCAAAAAAAGTTGTTCTAAAAAGCTCAAATTGCTATTTTTTATTATAAAAATAAGTAGTTAATAGATATATCTTTTACAAACCCATTTCCGCATGATCACACGGTATCGTAAAAACAAATATTTGATATCCTCTAATGGATTAAAAAAGCTGAGCTTCTCTCTCTCTCTCTCTCTCTCTCTCTCTCTCTCTCTCTCTCTCGGCGCGCTATCCCTTGACGTCAGGTTGGAACTTTGGGATGGAGGGAGGCATATTTCCCCATTTGCGCCCGGTTGTGTCCCGCCAAAGATGTTTGGTTGAGGTTGCCGGGCAAGGTGTTTTTTTATGGAAGATTTTTCCAAGTCCCTGTTGCTCCGCGATTATGATGCCGTCTTCGTTTTCAATCGTGAGAATGGGCAGTACCATACGCTCGTGCTGAGTAAGAAATTGTTCAATGTGGTCCCCTCCGAAGGGACGTATGAAGAGGGCATGGAGGTTCTTGCAAAGTACGTATTGCCAGAGGAGCGCGAGTTCTTCCGGCGCCATACGGAGCGTGATCGCATTTTGAAGCTGGTCGATTCGGTGGAGAAGGCCGTTGTCCAGTACCGCATCCGGCGCGACGACGGGATTTGTCTGTGCCGGAACCTCAAATTTCTGCCGGGTGACGAAAAGCATATTCTTGCGGCGTTGCGGGATGAAACCGATGAGGTGATGGAACAAATCCGCGACGCCAACATCCTTGCGCTCAAGAACAGCTGCATCAATTTTATTGTGTCCAACCTGTGCGAGAATTTCATGACTGTGGATGTTCGGACAGGCATGAGCACAACCGTCATCGGCGCGGGCAACGGGGAGATGCTGCCGCAGCAGACCTTCAAGGAACAGATTCTCTGGTTTGCGGAAAATGTGGTCGTCCCGGAGGAGCGGGAAAACTACATACAGTATTTTGCCCTTGATAACCTGGTGGCGCGTATCAAGGAGAACGGTGGCGGGACCGTCTCCATGTTCTGCAATGTCATCTATGAGGACGGCCGGCACGAACTGCTCATCAGGAGCACCCTGGTCAAGGATACTCTTGATCTGCGGGGCGAATACGTGCTGCTCTTCGCACAGGACATGACCTCCATCCGCAAGATTGAGGAAGCGAACCGCCAGCTCATGCTCACCAGCCGCCACGACAAGCTTACCGGGTTGCTCAACCGGGCTGCGGCGGAAAAGCTCATTTCCGAGCATTTGGACTTGGTGGGGGCTTCCTCCAGCTATTGTTTTCTGTTGCTCGACATCGACTATTTCAAGAGCGTGAACGATCGCTTCGGGCACCTCGCGGGGGACTCGGTCCTGCAATACATGGGCAGTTCCATGCGGAAATCCTTCCGGTCCGGCGATGTGCTCTGCCGTTGGGGTGGGGACGAGTTTGTGATTTTTCTTCGCGGCGTCAGATCACGCGAAATCGTGCGTGAAAGGTTGGATGCCCTGCGCGCCCGGTTGCTTGATTGCCGTGCGGGAGAAGAGCCTTTGTCCGTGACCCTGAGCATTGGCGGCGCGTTCGGAAACGGCCCATCCTCGCTTGCGGATCTCTACAGCAAGGCGGACAAGGCCCTCTATCAGGTCAAGCAGCAAGGCCGGAATGGAACCGTGCTGGAATAATTGCGTAGAAGCCTTCGGAAATGGGCTGAAAACTCCATTTTTCGGCGAACGAATCCTCATCAACCATCCAATGGACGATTTATGAATGGCCTCTAAAAAGCTTCCTTATGCAAAGAAGGAAAGGCCGGAGAAGCAGTTCTCCGGCCTTTTTGTATGGAGCCCCCCCCCGCTATGCGGGGGGTTCTAAAAAGCTTACAGCTTTGCCCATGTCAGTAAAACTCCTTTTGATTTGTTAAAAAGTCTCGCGGTCTGGCAACTGCGAGTCAACAAATCAAAAGGAGGTCACGATGGGTGACGCCACAAGTTTAGCCCACACAAGGTGGAACTGTAAATATCATATTGTTTTTGCGCCTAAATATCGCCGCCAAGTGTTCTATGGTGAAAAGAAGCGCGCCATTGGCGAAATTCTGCGCAAGTTGTGCGAATGGAAGGATGTAAAAATAGTGGAGGCAGAATGTTGCCCAGACCACATCCACATGCTGCTTGAGATTCCCCCCAAAATGAGTGTGTCGAGTTTTATGGGCTATCTGAAGGGTAAGAGTAGTCTCATGATCTATGAACAATTTGGGGATTTGAAGTTCAAATACCGCAATCGAGAATTTTGGTGCCGTGGGTATTACGTCGATACAGTGGGCAAGAATAAGGCCAAGATTCAGGATTACATCAAGCATCATCTGGAGTCGGATAAACTTGGCGATCAGTTGAGCCTACCATACCCAGGGAGCCCGTTTACGGGCCGCAAGTAACAGAAATGCAAATGTCAGATCGCAAGAGCGCCTGCTAGGGCGCAGCTGGTAAGAAAGCCTTACAGGCGCATATGAAGAACCCCCGGCTAGGCCGGGGGGGTCCTTTTTATGCTCTATAATCGTTGTAGGAAGTTTTGCTACTTCATCTCGTACATATGCTTTCCATGCAGGATGTAGTAGATGACTAGCGCACAGAGCACCGTGCCGGACAAGGTGAGATACATGCCGTTGTAGCCGGCGATCGGCACAAGGAAGCCGAAGAGATAGGGGCCGAGCCCTATGCCGAAGTCAAAGAAGATGAAGAACGTTGTGGTCGCTTGGGCAAAGCGGGAACGCGAAACCAGGGAGAGCGATACGGCTTGCCCCACCGACTGGAAGTTGCCGAAGCCCACGCCGAGGATGAAGCCGGAAAGGATCAGCATCCAGCCGTGTTCCGCATAGGCCAGCAGAACGAGGGACAGTGCCGTCAAGAGAAAGATGGGGAAAAAGATGACGTTTTGCCGCGGGTGTCGTACAGTCTCCCCGTTATGGGGCGGGTGGCCAGAGCCGCCAGCGCGTACAGCAGGAAGAACAGGCTTGCGGGGCCGGAAAGGCCCCTTTCGGCTGCGAACGAGGTCATGAAGGCTTGCACGCATCCGTAACCCAGGCAGGTTACCAGCGCTACGAAGGAAAAACGCACCACACGCGGATCGATATAGCTGTTGAGGCTGAAGAGCGGGCGATGGCGTCGCTGCATTGCCGGAAACGTTCCCAATCCGAAAAAGATGGCGAGGCAGCCCAGCGCGATGCCGACGTTGATCCGCATCAGGGTCGCATACGTCATATGGCCGTTCAGGGTAATGCCGAGGAACGGCCCCAAAGCCAGCGCCAGCGCCGTGCTCATGCTGAACAGGCTGATGCCGAAGCCATGATGCTGCTGTGGGACCACATAGGCCACGATGGTCCCGGTAGCCGTGCCGATAATCCCGACGCCGATACCGGCCAGAAGCCTCTGGATGAACAGCAGCGGCAGGGAATCCGCCAGAAAGAAGCTCGCTATGCTGGCCGAATACAGCAGCAGCCCGGCGCACAGGATGCTCCGGCAGCCGAAAAACGACAGAAGGTTGCCCGTGACGAAACGCCCGGCCAGGCATCCGATGACCATGATGCCCGCGGTGCTCAGGCTCACGGCGTAGGCTTGCCGCGCATACGTGGTGCTGGTGACGAATATCAGGTAATAGGCCGTCATGACCAGCAGATTGATCAGAGTCACCACATTGAAGTTACGGTTGCATATCTCCCTCAGCGTTTCCCTCGTTCCCCGTTTTGACGCGTTTTCCGTCCGGTTGCGGCGGATGCGGCGATTCGGCATTGCAGGCTTCTCCTCTACAAAAATCGTTGCGTTCGCAACGACTATGTGTTTTCCTTCATACTGTCAAGCGAGGGTTCGGAGTCTTTTTTCGCTTCTCGCCAAGGGCGGCGAGGGCCGTTTTGCAACCCGTGTTACCGGATGCATAAGAGCAACAGGGAGGGAATGTTGGAACTGACTTGCAAATGGATCACTTTGGCCAATCGGTACTATTACATGTATCTCAGCAAAGCGCTCGCTCCGTATGGCATCAACACGAGCCAGTATCTTTTCATTGTCGTGCTGTGCAAGGAGCCGGGCATTACGCAGGACAAGCTGCCGGAGCGGATCGGCATCAACAAGAGCAACGTGACGCGCGGGTTGGCGCAATTGGAACAGGCGGGCTTTATCCGGCGTGGAACCAACCCGCAAGACAAACGTACGACCACTGTTTATCCGACGCAGCGGGCCCGTGATATCTATCCGCAGATCATGCGGCTGATTTCGGAGTGGGACTCCGCCGCCACCGGATTGTTTTCCGATGAAGAGAAGCGGACTCTTCAGGCCTTGCTGCAGCGCCTGACGGATTCCGCTAAAACTTTCGGTAAGGAAGCCTGGGCAGCGCCCTGTGATGGGGATGAGTGGGCCTGAAAGAGGTTTCGGGGCTTTTCCTTTTTTCGCAGGATCGTGTGGAAAGTCATTTCTTCCGGCACACAGTTACTCCCGCTTTTGGGGCTCCTTGCGGGGAGCCTGATGCGTGTGTGTTTGCACCGTCTGTGGACTCACACTGGTTGCTTTCTGTGAATGCAAGCCGATCGCGCACAGGCAAAGGCCCCTTTCCGTTGTCGAACGGGAAGGGGCCTTTGCCTGTTTATGGATATTCCGGAGTGCGGTGGTAACGCTAGGCGTCGTTTCGTGGCCCTCGGGGCATGAGAGGCATCCCTTTGCCACCCGAGGGCAGGGCCTTTGTTTCCGTTTCTGGCACTTCCCCGTACACGGCGAAGTGACCGCGCCCGGTGTTTTTGATCTGGTACAAGGCGGCGTCGGCCTTGGCGAACAGTTCGGCGTAGGTCTTGCCGTCACGCGGGAACAGGCTTATGCCGATGCTTGCCGAGATGACATAATCCTGCCCGAGGGAGACATGGGCGAGCTCGACGGAAAGCCGCCTGCATTTGGCTTTGAGGGTTTCGAGCCCATCGGAAAGGGAAATGTCCTTGGCGAGCACGACGAATTCGTCCCCGCCCGTGCGCCCGACGATGTCCGTGGCGCGGAACGTCGCGCGCAGGGTAGCCGCCACCGCCTTGATCACCGAGTCCCCGAACAAGTGCCCGAACGTATCGTTTGCGTATTTGAACTTGTCGAGATCCACAACGATGAGCGCGTGGTTCCTCCCCTCCTGCAACTCAAGGGAGACAAGGTGTTCCGTAGTGATCTTGTTGTAGATCTGCGTGAGCAGATCCGTGCTTGCTTCGTGGCGGAGGCGGTCTTCCTCAAGCTTCTGGTGGTGGATGTTCGTGAGCTGCCCGATGAGCTTGATGGCGCGCCCGGTTTCGTCACGGATGCTGCGGAAGCGGATCGAGTACCACTGATAGCCTGCTTCCGGCTGAAGCAGGCGGAGGGTGAGGGCATAGGAATCGACCCCCTGCTCAATGCGGCGATAGGCCTCCTGAAGCGTTTTCGCGTCCTCGGGCAGGAGCATGTTGAGCAGGTTGTCCTGATGCCGCCTGTAATTAGGGATGACCCGGGGCTTATGGAAAATGGTTTCGTAGCGTTCCGAGCACGTCATCTCGTCGGTGTCGTAGTCGTATTCGAAGATGATGTCGTTGGTCAGCTCCGCGACGATGCGGTTCCGCTGCTGTTCCAGCTCCAATGCCCGCATGGTGTTTTTCTGCTTGCTGACGTCCACGAACACGCCCTGAAATACGGGCACGCCGTCACGGTGTCCCACGAGGCTGGCTTGGAGATAGATCCAGACGACACCGCCGTCCCTGCGCAGGATGCGGTATTCGGTATGCACCGGGATGTTGCTTGCGAGGCTGGAACGGAACGCGCCGAGCAGGTGTGCCCGGTCGTCGGGGTGCACCACAAGCAGGGCTTCGTCGTGCACGTCCTGCTCATATTCCGCGTGGCTTCTCCCGGCAAGCGCGTAAAAACCGGCGTTTGCCCAGAGCACACGGAGGTTGTCCGTGAGTTCGAGCCGCGCCACCCCGCCTCTGACGCCGTTGATGACGGCTTCAAGCTCCTGCGAGGTTTCAGTCGCCCGGGCGCTGGCCTCTTCGGCCTCCCGTGCCCGTTCTTCCGCTATGCTGAAGCTTGCCTTGAGCCGCTGGACCATCGTGTTGAGGGCGCGGGCCAGCTTGCCGAGTTCATCCTCGCGCCGGATGTTTAGGGAACGATCGAGATCGCCCGAGGCTACGCGCTCGGCGAACTCCACCCCCTCTTGAAGGACACCGGTGACTTTACGCAGGATGAGGTAGATGAGCAGGGTGACGAGCAGCAGCGCGCCCACGCAGCTCAGGATGATGTCGCTGCGGAGGTTGCGTACCCCGGCGAGCATGGCTTCCTTGGATGCGGCGGCCACAATGATCCACCCGTTGGGCAGGGCCGTATAGGCGCTGTACATGATCTGCCCCTGCGGGTTCCTGTATTCCAGAAACCGATCTTTGTCCGCGGTGGCTTCCTTGATGAAGCGCTGTTCGGAGACATTGTCGGCGAACATCTTGTTACGGTCCCTGTGCATGATGACCGAGCCGCCCGGCGTGCAGACGAAAACGTACCCCATGCCGTTGAGGGTGACGGGATCGACGATAAGGCGCGTGAGGTGCTCCATGTTGATCGCGCCGACGAGCACGCCGGATACTTTGCCCCTGTCATAGATGGGGGTGGAGATGATGAACGCCTTTTCCTGCGTATAGGGAAGGACAAGCGGACCGTCGAGGGTTTGTGCGCCTTGCAGCGCCTTGTGGAAATAGGATGAGGTTTTCCGGCTGGTGGCGTTCTCGCCCGGATTGACGCTGGCGATCACGGTCCCCCTGCTATTGAGGACGGCCAGCCCGTCGATGCTTGGGAAGTCGAGCACGGCCCGCCGCAAATGACGGGTAAGGAGCTTGCTCCGTTCGCCCTCGGGGGATTCATCAGGGTTGCGGAGCAGCTCGATGATGGCGATGCGATCCGCCACTGTGAGCAAATGCTGGCGGGTGAGATTCATGACGGTGGTGAGTTCGCGCCCCACGGCGTCGAGCGTGGAAATTTCAAGGATGCGGGTAGCCTCGGCCACGGAATCCCGGGCGTCGCTGTATGCCTTCCATCCGATGAAGGACGTGGCGAGCGTCACAATGACGCTGATGGGAATGATCATGCGCGCGATAAGTGACATCGTATCTTTCTCGTGTTCAAAACCAGTAGGGGGGAGGAGCCCTGAAGGGCGAAGAGGGGGTTCGAGAGAAGATACGCGGGGAAAAGGAAATGTAAACTATAATCCGGGCTGAAGCGTTGCGGGGGCGAGGGATGGCCGCCGGATCGGAACGGCTAGGGGCGGAGAGGCCGTTTTGCTGAAAGGCGGTGTCCGGGCACCGGGATCGCCCCGCAGGGGAGCGGGTGAAACGAAAGCCCCGAAAGCCGGGCTTTCGGGGCGAACCTATCCGCGCGTCTTGCGCCAGCCGTCAAAACGTTCCTGAAATATTTTTGAATCTTGCCTGGTCCGTGTGGATACCATCCAGAGGAAGACGCAGATTGTGAGGGCCACAAGGCCCACAAGGGCGAGCAGGATGTATACGATAACCGTCAGAATGGCAAAAATCGTTTCCATAGGGTTGCCTCCATGTCCAATCTTAGCAGAGAACGGCTCCGCGTCAAAGAGGGCACAAGGGTGCGGGCGGGGAAGGCGTAAGGGGGAAGGTTCCGGACATGCAGCCGACGGGATGGGGGACGGCCCGCCATACTGCGGCGTACCCCAACATCCTTGACTTTAGCGTGTTCAGAGCTATTGTGGAGACAGAGGAAAAGGCGTTTCCTATCACTTCATTACGGAGGCATCATCTATGGAAGTGAAGAAGATTCTCTGTGCGGTGGACTTGGAAGACACAATTGCCCCTTCCGTTGAATATGCGAAGATGATGGCGTCCATGACCGGGGCCTCCATTTTGGTTGCCTATGTCATCCCGGCTCACACGCCGTATGAGGATGTGTATCTTTCCGTCAACAACCAGCCGAATGAAGTGAACAATCCCAACGAAACCATCCAGAAGTCCATGAACGCCCTCTTGGCGGAACAGTTCGCCGGGATGGATGCCACGGGCGTCATTCTTGTGGGGCGGCCTTCCGAAGAGCTGGTAAAGCTGGCTGAAGAGAAGGGAGCCAACCTCATCGTCATGGGCACGCACGGGCGGGCGGGGTTTGACCGCCTGCTGTTCGGGTCCGTCGCCCATGAAGTGGTGCGGGCAGCGCCATGCCCGGTGATGACCGTCCGGCCCCTCATGCCGAAGAAGTAAGCGATAAGGGTGCCCTTCCGATTGGGGAAGGGCGCTTTTTTTACGCTCTGAGCCCATCCGGTCAATCGTTCTCCCCGGAAGGAGGCGCCTCCCGGCGCCTTGCCTGGGCGCTTCCGGAAAGGCGGGCTTTTTCCTGCTGCTTCAGTTTACGGTTTTCCGCGAATTGATTGACGATCATGGCGACGATGACCAGTGAGTACATGTACGCGATCAAGGCCACGAGGACGGTGGCGTTCTTGGCGACCCATGTATGGGGTGTGATGTCGCCGTAGCCGATGGTCAGGATGGTCACGTAGCTGAAATAGAACAGATCACGGAAACCCTGCCCGCCGGGCGTGAGCCCGGAAAACGAGCCCGGTTGATGGAACTCCACGGCGACGAAGACGAAAAAACCGCAGTAGCCGATGAGGAGCAGGCCGCACAGCGCCGCGAGCACGCTTTCCCGGTCCACCAGCGGGGCCGTGTAGATCTGCCGGAAGAGTTCGAGCGTCACCCACCCAAAGAACACGACATAGGCGAATACAAGATACTCTCGCAGATTCAGGGGCGTGAAGCTGTCCAGCAGGCGCCCGACGATGAGCAGGCCGCCGAGGAAGATCAACAGGGTCGAGAGGTATCCCTTCCGCCGGATATCGAAGAGGGTGATCCCCGCGATGAGCTGGATCGGCAGGTAGATGGTCTGCGCGATGCCGTCGTAGATGTCTTCGGGGAAGAAAATGTTGACGACGATCGTGCACAGGAGTGAAGCGAAGAGGAGGTCGAAACGGTACTTGTAGGCTTCCGATCGGATGTGGTGCGGATGCTCGGGCATGGACGGCGATCCCTCGTTGGAGGATTGAGCGGGTGTGCTTCCGTTCTTAGGAGAAAAATGCGCGGCGGTATAGGGGGATATCCGGAGATCCGCCGTGAAAATGAAGCAGGTATAAAAGAGGTTGCGGCCGGCCTGATTTGAACGTGATGAAAAGGGGAAGGGAGGCGTCCATAACCCCAGGGGCATGGCGGCGTTCCTCCGGTGGCCGGAAGCGCGGGGCGGCGGAAAAGTTGAAAAGTATGGCGGGAACATTTGCGAAATGCCGACTGGGCAGGTATGCTCCCACTGCGTCTGAGCGCGCCGGGGAGAGGCGCTTTCCTTGGCGCTGTGGGGATGTGATACGGGCGGTTCCGGGGGAGATCCGCCAGACAACGGAGGGGAATGGTGAGAGCGGTCCGCACCTTTCGGGGGAGAAACGTCTACGTTTTGTGCCTCCTTGGCATTTTTGCGCTTTCGGTTCTGGTCGCGCTCTCCTTCCTGGAGTTCAGGAGCGAAAACCGGGAACGTATCCAGGCCGTCAACAACGCCTATCTTGAAGAGATTGCCCGCCAGTCCAATCTCCGTATCTCCATCAGGATGAATGCCGCCATTGCCTATACGGCCATGTTCGCGGAGCTTTTTTCATCGGTTGAGCGCCTGACCGGGCCGGATGCCGCGGCTTTGCTGCAAAACATGGCGGGCCATTACGACTTCCACGATGTCCGCGTGTTCACGCCCGATGGGAAAGGCCGCGATTTGGAAGGTTCCGTCCGCGTGGAGCCCGGCGAGCCGTGGTTCCAGGACGTGCTGCGCGGCAATCACGACGTGCGTTTCATCCGTAACGGGCATGGCCCGGACAATCTGCTCTTTTATTCGCCCATCATCAGGGACGGGGAGATCGTCGGCGCGGTAGCCGGCGTGTATGATATGGCCATCCTCTCCCGGATCATGGATATGAGCTACTTCCACGAGCGCGGCTACAGCAATATCCTGACGTCCAGCGGCGAGTCGGTCACGACCTCGCGCCACACGTCGAACATCATCGGCGGCAGTGAAAACGGGCTGGAAGCGTTTGAAGCCAACGCCGTAATGCTGGACGGCTATACCTTTGAAGGGCACAGGACGATGCTCCGTGACGGGACGTCGGGTTTCATCCGGTTCTCCGTGGGCGGATACGGGCGCACGGCCTATATCACGCCGCTGGGCATCAACGATTGGCGCCTTGTGACCATCGTGCCCGACGCCGTCACCGAGGACATCTGCGATCCGATCAACCGGGGCGCGTTGTCGTTCTCCATCAAACTTTTCCTTGCTTTTGTGATGAGCGCCATGCTCATCAGTTTCATCATCTTCCGTACCCGGCGGGAGGTGGAGGGCGTGAATCAGGAAAGGGACTCGATGGCCGACATTTCACCGGGCGGCATCGTAAAGTGTACGCGCGATGATTTCCGGATGCTCTATATCAACCAGGGATGCCTGGAGCTTGCGGGCTATTCGCGTGAAGAGCTGGAAGACAGGTTCCAGAACGTGTTTCTTGGGGTCGTGTACCCTGAAGACAGGGATCGGCTTACCGCTCTGATGCGGGAATGCGGTTCGGAGCCGCTGCAATGCGAATACCGCATCGTGACGCGTTCCGGCGAAGTGCGGTGGATTCTGCACCGTATGCGCCTTGCGGTGGAACAGCGCGGCGAGGCGTGCCTCTATTGCAGCATGACCGACATCACGGACGCCAAGGAAGCGGAGTTGAAGCTCCGCATGAGCAACGAGCGTTTCCTGATCGCCATTTCCCATACCGACGACATGCTGTTTGAATATGTATACGCCACGGGGCGGATCATGCGCATAGCCGGGAAGGGGGCCTCTCTGACGGAAGCGTCGCTGCACGAAGCGATGGATGAGATCGGCATGGACGAAGAGAGCAGGAAGGCCATGGAGGGCGTCCTGGAGACATTGCGGTCCGGGGAAGCCTCGGCCTCCGTGGTGATGCGCTCCGGAAATGGCTGCAGCCGATGGTTCCGCGTCACGCTGACCAATCTTTTCGATGACGAGGGCCGCCCATACTCCGCGCTCGGCACGCAGGAAGACATTACCGAACTGAAGGAAGCCGAGCTCCGTTTTGCCCGTGAGGAGCGGTACCGGGAGGCCATGCTGTCCAAGACGATAGCGTCTTATACCGTAAACCTGACGCGGGACAGGCTGCTGTCCCGGTACGCGGATGGTGAAGAGCTGGGCGTGGAAGAGCCGGACGCGTCAGCCGCCGCACGGTTCCGCAAGGCTGTGGAGGTGTCCGTACACCCCGAAGATCAGCAGGGCGTCCTGCGTTTCTATGCCACGGAATCCCTGTTGCAGCTGTACGCGGCGGGGCAGGGGGAAACGTCGCTGGAATACCGCACGCTGCGCGGCGACACCTTCATCTGGGTGTCCGCCTCCATTAACCTGTTGAAAGATCCGGCCTCCGGGGATCTGCTGGCTTTTGGTTACCTGACGGACATCACGGAACGGCGGCAGCGCGAGGCTGAATTGGTCTATAAGTCCGAGCGGGACTTCCTGACGAAGCTGTATAACCGGTCCGCTGTGGAAAAACGGTTTTCCGAGTATGCTGCTTCGGCCTCTGGGGACGGATTGCTTGCCTTCTTCAGCATGGATTTGGACGGGTTCAAGAATGTCAACGATACGCTGGGGCATCTTGAGGGCGACACGCTGCTGCAATTGGTCGCACGTGAGCTGGAGTCGTGTTTCCGTATGGACGACATTGTGGGCCGCTTGGGCGGGGATGAGTTCATTGCGCTCATGTATGGCGTCTCAACCCGGGAAATCATTGAGCGCAAGGCTGAGGAGCTGTGTGCGCGCATCCGGTCCATCCGCATGGCGCACCCCCGTTACAGCGGGGTTTCGGTAAGCATCGGCGTGGCCATTGCCCCGGAACACGGGGATTCGTTCGAAGAGCTGTATGCCAAGGCTGATGTCGCCTTGTACCACGCGAAGCAGGGCGGGCGGGATCGCTTCGTCATATACGGTGGGGAATAAGGCCCGGATTCCGCAAAGAAGGCGGGCACGGGCTGTTGACAGGAGTGCCGTGAGCATGGAAAATCGGTTGTCTGATGGGTGCCGCCGTCCGAGGGCTGGCGGGCCGAATGATTTGTATTGCCGGGAGACAGGATGTTGACGCTGGAAGAGATTCGTGCACATTTTCGACGGCATGACCCCGTGTCCTCCTCGTTGGGGATTGAGGTGCTGGACGTGGGAAGGGAGTACAGCCTTGTCGAGATGCCGCCGCATGGATGCCAGCTCAACGGCATGGGAGCGGTGCACGACGGAGCCGTTTTCGTTCTGGCGGATGTGGCGTTTGCGGCGCTTTCCAATGCGAACGGCCTGTACTGCACGAATGCCCAGACCTCCATTTCGTTTGTGCGTTCCGGCCGCGTGGGGCCCCTGCGTGGGGAAGCGCGCGTGCTCCGTTCGGGGAAGCTGCTTTCCACATACGAGGTCCGGGTAACCGATGCCGAAGGGGGCCTTGTGGCCGTGGCGACCATAACAGGCTATGGCGTCGGCGCGCGGCTTCCTCTGGGGGATGCATAGCGTTTGCGGGTTCCGCATCGGGTGTTTCCGTTGCGGGGTGTACTCAAAGAAGGAGGAGGGTGCCGTGTCTGTCGCCGCCATGTGGTTTATTCTGGGCATAATCTTGCTGGCCGTGGAGCTGGTGTCTCCCGTGTTCGTGCTGTTTTTTTTCGGCCTTGGCGCGTGGGCGGCGGGGGTGACGGCGCTGTTCGTGGACGATCTGGCCATTGAAGTGGTCGTCTTCGGAGCCTCGTCCGTTGTGTTTCTCCTTTCGCTGCGTCGGTTGTTTGTCCGCAGCTTTCGAGGAAAGACGCAGATTTCATCGGATGCCGCGTCGGTGGGGCTGCCGAATCTGCACGCCGGGAAAATGGGGACGGTAACCCGGCCCATTCCGGTAAACGGGGTAGGGGAGATTTCGGTGGGCGGCAGTTTTTGGCGCGCGGTGTCCCCGGAAGCGCAGCCGGAGGGGGCGCAGGTGCGTGTCTTGGGGCATATCCCCGATGACGAACTGACGCTTGAAGTGGTTTCCGGTGGGGAAAACTCCCGGAATCCTGCGTAGCTATTCAAACATGGAGAGCATAATATGCTTGATTTGATCGGTTCTTCGTTGACGGTTTTCGTTTTCTTGGCATTGCTGGTTATTTTCGTCCTGTTCAAGACGGCGCTTGTCGTGCCGAACCAGCAGGCGGTGGTGGTCGAGCGGCTCGGCAAGTTCCACGCCGTTCTGTTCGCAGGCTTCCATATCCTCATCCCCTTCATTGACGCCGTGGCCTACCGCCGCTCCCTGAAAGAAGACGTTCTGGACGTGCCCAAACAGACCTGCATCACGAAAGACAACGTGAGCGTGGATATCGACGGCGTGCTTTACCTTCAGGTGGTGAACCCCGAGAAATCCGCCTACGGCATCAGCGATTACATGTTCGGTTCCGTGCAGCTTGCCCAGACGGCTTTGCGTTCCGCCATCGGCAAGCTGGAATTGGACAGGACTTTTGAGGAGCGCAGCACCATCAATCAGGAAGTCATCTCCGCGCTGGACGCCGCCACCGCGCCGTGGGGCATCAAGGTGCTGCGGTACGAGATCCGTGACATCACGCCGCCTTCCGGGGTCATGCAGGCGATGGAAAAGCAGATGCGCGCCGAACGTGAAAAGCGCGCGCTCATCGCGCAGTCCGAGGGCGAGATGCAGGCCCGGATCAATATGGCGGAAGGCGCTAAGGCCGCCGCCATCGCCGAATCCGAAGGCAAGTTGCAGGCGATGAAAAATCAGGCCGAAGGCGACGCCGTACTGATCCGGGCGGTTGCGCAGGCCACCGCCGACGGCCTTGCCACCGTCGCCGACCAGATGGAAAAGCCGGGCGGTACGCAGGCGGCGAATCTGCGCGTTGCGGAAAACTATCTGGAACAGTTCGGCAAGCTCGCCAAGGAGGGCAACACCATGATCCTGCCCACGGATCTGGCGAACATTTCCGGCCTCGTCAGCAGCCTCACTTCGGTGATCAAGCAAGCCAAGGCGTAAGAAAGAAATCACGAACAGGGCGGCTTCGGCCGCCTTTTTTGTTGTCTCCACGGGGGGCGGCGCGTAGGTGCGGGCGAGGCTTCGCGGGGCTCACCGGGCCTGCATGGTGGAGCCGTGAGCCTGGAACGGCGGTATTGTTTTGATTATAGCCCTTTATACTAAAAGGTTTTTTCCGTGCCCCATGCTACGGTCCTTCCATACCAAAGCATTGGAGGCTTATTATGCAGAATAAATGGCATGAACACTCCGTTGGCAACATCGTGGTGAATTTCCCTCTGTCTTCCGCCATATTCCGTGCTGCGGGCATCGACTACTGTTGCGGCGGTGGGCGTCTGCTCGGCGAAGTCATCAAGGAGCAGCGCCTTGTCGACAGCAATATTTATAAAGCGCTGGATGAGCTTGCCGCCCGTACGGAAAAGCCCGCTGAGCCTTTTTCCGAAATGAGCGCCGAACGGCTCGTGGAGTTTATCCTGACGAAGCACCACAGCTATCTGTGGGGAGCGCTTCCGGAAGCGCATGAACTGATTGTGAACGTGCTCAAGGCCCACGGAAGGCGCCATCCCGAGCTGTACGACGTGTATAAACTGTTTGGCCAGTTGTCGCATGAGATGGAACCGCACCTGATCCGTGAAGAAACGGAACTCTTCCCGGCCATCGCCAACAGTGAGGCGAAGGAACACTGCCAAGCTCTGGTGCATATCCTGGAAGAGGAGCACGAAGCCGCGGGGACTCTGCTCAAAAAGCTCCGCCATGCCACAAACGACTACAGCGTCCCCTGCGACGGATGCGATACCTTCCGAGAACTGTACAAGAAACTTACTGAAATCGAAGAAGATACCTTGCAGCACTACCATCTTGAAAACAACATCCTCTTCAAGAAAATTCTTGTGTAGTCCGTTGGAATCGTAAGAGGTTTACTCCTGTGGCGGACAGTCCGCCCGCCCGGCGTCTTCGCCGTGACTCAGAGGATGGCGTCTCCAGTTACGGGGTGGCGCTGAATCGAAGTCGGGCGGAAAAACGGAAGGAAGAGTGGTTTTTGCTGAAATTTCTTCCGAAAGGGCGTTTTTTCGCTTGCCAGCTCTGAATGTTTTGGGTATACCTCCCTTCCATGCCGAAGTGGTGGAATTGGTAGACACGCTAGGTTCAGGGTCTAGTGAAGGTTCCTTCATGGGAGTTCGAGTCTCCCCTTCGGCACCAAATATGCTTCCTAAAGTATCCTAAGAGGCCGGAATCACTGAATAAAAATCAGGATTTCGGCCTTTCTGATTTTCCCATACCAACCCAGGGCTACCTTGCCCATACTGGTTTTTTCTTGGTATCTCTGTTGGTACCAGCGTTTTTTGGCCCCCAGAACGCTGAGCGCAATACCAACAATGCCCATTTGCCTTACGCTTCCCATACTTTCCCGGCAATGGTGGCTGGTATTTTTCGTGGAATTTCGACGCAAATACCAACAGCTTTCAGGAGATACCAACATAAACTTTCCGACACTACTCTTCGTAATACAAAGGCCAAATCTGCCATCCAGAAGCTGTCTGATGGCGGAGGGCTCTATCTGCACATCGCGCCCACCGGCGGCAAGCTTTGGCGTATGGCCTACCGGTTTAGCGGCAAGCAAAAGACGCTCAGCTTTGGAGCCTACCCGGCCGTTTCACTCAAGGATGCACGCAAACTGCGCGATGAAGCCAAGGAACTCCTGGCCAAGGGAATAGATCCCATGGAGCACAAACGGGAGGTCAAAGCCGAGGCCATTGCCGCTGAAAAGGAACAGTCAGAAAATTTTGAGTTGATTGCACGTGAATGGTTCGAGCGTTATGCCCCTGGACTTTCACCGAAACACGCCCAAAAGCTTTTGATCTTTCTGGAAAAGCGGCTCTTTCCCGCCATTGGCGCCATGCCGGTCAGGCAAATTGAACCGTCACATCTGCTGGATACCGTTCGCCCGGCCGAGTTGGCGGGACACATTGAAACCGCGCATAAGCTTATGCCGCTCTGCGGCCAGGTGATGTGCTATGCCCGAATCACCGGCAGAGTCAAATATGACGTGGCTTCCGGGCTGACCGAAGCGATGATGAAACCCAAGGTCACGCACTTCGCGGCCATAGTTAAACCCAAAGAAATCGGCCAATTACTGAGGGATATTGATGCGTACAGGGGACATTTCTCGGTCCACTACTGCCTGAAAATCCTCCCTTATGTTTTCACACGACCGTCCGAGCTACGCCTCGCCCAATGGACGGAATTTGATTTTGACAGCAATATCTGGACTATCCCGGCCGAGCGCATGAAAATGCGCCGTCCGCATGTGGTGCCTCTGGCCACGCAGGTTCTGAAGATGCTCCAGGAGATCTCCATGTATTCGGGAAATACGCAATATCTTTTTCCCAGCATCCAGGCGAAATCTTCCGTTATCAGCGACGCAGGCCCCCTGGCGGCACTGCGACGCCTTGGGTATGACAAGGGCGATATGACCCTGCACGGCTTTCGGGCCATGGCCAGCACGAACCTGAACGAGCTCGGTCACCGGGCTGATGTCATCGAGGTTCAGCTTGCCCACCGGGAGCCGGACTCCGTGCGGCTGGCTTACAATCGGGCGCAATACATGGATGAACGCAAAAAAATGATGCAGATCTGGGCCGATTATCTCGACGAGTTGAAGGGTGCGAAAACCAATGTGTTCTATAAAAAGTAATTATTTTCAATGTGTTAATTAAGATATCGTCCAAAATGCAGCCACAACACATTTTGGACGAAAGAAGGGGACGGCAAGAACCCCGTCCCCTGCCTCCATTAGCGCTTGCCGTAGCTGCTCCACACCCTATCGCAATCACTACCACCTATGGGGCAATGAACTCCTAACAACACGCCTGACAAAATCATATCTTTGGAGCATCTTTAAAAGATCCAAAGCTGTCATCCCCGTGTTCCTATAGAACCAGTTGTGTACGCGTTTTGTAGGAATATTCAGATCGCCTGCAATTTCCTTGGCCACCAGGTTGTGACCCCTCAGTAAGGCAGCAAGAGCAACAGCAAGCTCCGTATTGTCAAGATTTTTTTCTTCCCAAATCTGGGAAAGCTTAATTGTGGACATGGTTTTCTCCTTGGCTGATATTGAAGCCTGAACCATTTCAGGCAGGACAAGGAGATATTCGGCACATGCGGCAAGGTGAAAAGCATACACACCAGACGAGATAAAGAAGCTGGGCCTGAAGGGCGCTATCTATATCCGCATATCCACGGAGCTTCAAACCGAATCGCCGGAGAACCAGGAACGGCAGATACGGGATTTTGCCGTCGTTTACGGCATAGAAATCGTGAGCGTTTATGCCGATCTGGGCGTCAGCGGCATGACAGCGGAGGGGCGGGATCAGTTTCTGACCTTAATTGATGATGTGGAGAATGCCCGCAACACATTCTCCATCGTCCTGTACTTGGATGAAAGCCGGTGGGGAAGGTTCGTGAACAGCCGTGATGCGGAATATTACCGTATGACCCTGGAACGGAGAAACGTCATCTGCCACTCCTGCGACAAGCCGCTTACCCTGACCAGTTCCATCGCCGACCGGATCATGACGCTGCTGCGGGACGAAAGCGCCAGCGACTATTGCCGTCAACTCTCCCAAAAAGTCTTTATCGGACAATGCAACCTCATCACTAAGGGGTTCCGACAAGGCGGTACTGCGGGCTTCGGCTTGCGCCGGACGCTGCTGGACGAAACGGGCTACCCCAAGCAGGAACTGGAGAGAGGACAACGGAAAAGTCTTCAGACCGAACGCGTCATTTTAACGCCAGGCTCGCCTGATGAGCAGGAAAAAGTCTGCTGGATTTATGACCAGTTTATTGCCGGCCGTTCCGAACAGGAAATCGCCGAACAGTTAAACAGCGATGGCTGGCGCAATGATTTTGGACGCCCCTGGTCCAGGGGCACTGTCCGCGAAGTGCTGACCAATGAAAAATATATCGGCAACAACGTGTTCAACCGCAGTTCCGCTAAAATGAAGAGCAAATCCAGAGCCAACCCGGAATCTGAATGGATACGGCTGGATGGAGCGTTCATCCCTCTTGTGGATGAGCGCCGTTTCCACACGGTTCAGGGCATGATCCGCGAACGGCACAGGAAGGTATCCAACGAGGAATTGCTGCATCTTCTCACCAGTCTATATGAGGAAAGGGGCCGTCTCTCGGCGCTGATCATTGACGAAGCTGAGTTGCTGCCGCCAAGCAGCTTGTATCGCACCCGCTTCGGCGGGCTTTTACGAGCCTACCGGATGATCGGATACACCCCGGAACGGGATTATCAGTATGTTGCCATTAATCAGCAACTGCGGAATCTGCATGGCGAAGTGGTCTCCAGTACGGTCAATGAGGTCGAAAGCTTATGCGGCAGAAAGATTCCGGTTGATCCGGAAACCTGCCTGATGGAATTGAATCATAACCTGTTTCTTTCTATCGTCATCAGCCGCTGCTTTGCTACTCCGTCAGGAACAAGGCGATGGAAAATCCGTTTTGACGCCGGACTGCGTCCGGATATCACCATTGCCGTCCGCATGGATGCTAACAATGAAGCGGTTCATGACTACTACATTTTACCGGCGCTGGAATTTTCCCATGAGCAGTTACGGCTGTCGGAAGTCAATGCCGGGCTTTTGGACAGCTTTCGCACGGATTCCCTTGAATATTTGCTCAGGCTGAGCATCAACATACCTCTCGATAAGGCGGTGCCGCATGGAACAAGATTCGGTAACTCTCATCCCTATTGAAGAAATAAATATTTTGAATCCTCGCGTCCGCAACACCCTCATCGCGGAGGGGATACGGCAAAACATCCGGAGCGTAGGGCTTAAACGGCCGATAACGGTGACGCCGCGAAAGGATGTAAAAAACGGGAAAAAGTATGACCTCGTCTGCGGCCAGGGCAGGCTTGAGGCATACATAGCCGCCGGTGAACAGAACATCCCAGCCATTATCCGCGATGTCCGCACGGAAGACGCGCTTATCATGAGCCTGGTGGAAAACATCGCCCGACGCAACAGCAACAGCCTGGAACTTCTGCAAAGCATCAATTACTTGAGAAGCCTCGGCTATGATGACGCGGACATCGCCGCGAAGACGAACCTTGGCAAGGACTACATCAGGGGTATCATACGCCTGCTGGATCAGGGCGAAGAATACCTGGTCAACGCCGTGGAAAAAGGGCGAATTCCTTTGTACCAGGCGCTCAAAATAGCCACGGAAGATGATGCGGCCGTGCAGGTGGCCCTGGTCGAAGCCTATGAATCCGGGGCGCTCTCAGGCAAAAAGCTGGTTGACGTGCAAAGGGTTATCGCCCGTCGGAAACACTACGGTAAAGGCATCACTCCTCCTCAATCCAAAAACACCAAAATATCGCCTGAGAAGTTGATCGCCGATTACGAAAAAGGAGTGAAGGAAAAAAAGCGGCTTCTGGCCCAGTCTGACTATATCCAGCAGATTCTGGCCTACACGTCGGGAGCGCTCAAGCAGTTGCTGGAAGACGTGCATTTTACAAACCAACTGAAAGCCGTCGGCATGGACGACATCCCGCGCCATGTGACGGGACTGCTGAACAGGTAGCGCTATGGGAAACACAATCAAGTAGGGATTTGAAGATAACCTGGTCGAACTGCCTGTAGAGGAACTGTTTCCAACAAAAACCATTTCTGTCCAATCCCGACAAGGCAGAAAATACGGCCAGGTTCTTGCGTCGATCCGTGAGGTCGGTCTCATTGAAGCGCCGGTGGTGACGCCTTTCAAAAAAGGAAAAGGATATCTCCTGTTGGACGGACATCTGCGTGTCATGGCTCTCAAGGAACTGGGGCGTGAGTGCGTCTCCTGCCTGGTTTCCAGGGATGACGAGGCATACACCTACAACAAGTATATCAATCGGCTTTCGGCAATTCAGGAGCACTGTATGATCCTCAAGGCGTTGCAGGCCGGGGTTTCTGAGGAAAAGCTCGCCAGCGCTCTCAACCTTGATTTAAAGACGGTCAGAAACAAAATAACCATGCTCACCGGAATTTGCCCGGAAGTTGTAGAGTTGCTGAAGGACAAGCCTGTACCCGAGCATGTATTCAGAGCGCTCAGGAAAATGAAAGCTCCGCGACAGGTCAAGGCGGCCATGCTAATGAACGATCAAAATCGATTTACCGCCGCCTATGCCCAAGCCTTGCTTGATACAACGCCAGCCGAGCAGCTTGTAAACAAAGGAAAACCCCGCAAGGAGACGCCGCTGATTCTGGACCGACAAGTCCGCCTGGAAGAGGAAAACCTTGCTCTGACGCAGGATATAGACGCGATAAAGGAAAACTATTGCTCTGAAATAGTGGATATGACCTCCGTACAGGCGTACCTGAAGCGATTGCTTGGCAATGAAACGGTGGCTGAGTATCTCCGGAAGTTTCACGAGCCGATTCATGAAAAATTCGCAGAAATTGCGGCGCTTGATTTTTTCAAAATCAAAAATGTGTAACATGTCGACATACGAGACGTGGGTCATGAAAAAAAATGCATGTGCCGATGGAGTTTTGTGAGGGGAACTCCGTGAACTGAGGCCTTCTTTACCTCAAAACGGAGTTCCCCTTTTGCGAGTGAAGGCCAATGGCGAATCGGGCCTATCCCGGTTTATTCATTACTATCGCCTTCCGGCTCTGCGGATTCCCGATCATCCTCGGACTCATCAGTAACAGTGTCGTTCCCGGTTTCGTCCAGCATGACCGTAGCAACGCCCGCGCCAACGGCCGTGGCGATGCCGCCCAGTACAAACCACAATAACCTGCTCATATCTTGTCTCCTTTTGTTTTGGGAAATTTACCCCTGAATTTCGCTGCCACAGTGGGTGCAGCGGTATTTCATGCGGATTTTGGTATCAATCCGCTCGCCTATGGTGTTCCCCGCAGCGCTTCAGGCCAGGAATCCTAGCAGCGTGCCGGTGAGGGCCCCGATAGCCGTTCCGGCTGCCGTACCCAAAATAGGAATGAAAGAGCCGACAGCCGCGCCGGCCGCAGCACCGGAACTGAGCCCCGCATATGCACTGCCTGCTCCGGCCACCGGCAACAGTTCCCAACTTTTCAGCGGCCCTGTCCCTGACTACGAATTTCGTCGTGTTGCACTTCGGGCAAGCCGGTATAAGTTCCTTCATGAAACCTCCTGATTTGATGATGGCAAAAGAAAAGCGCCTGCCAGTAGGCCAAGCGCCATGGATACCTGGAGAAAAAGTGGGAACTCAGTTTACCGACTGGCCGCCGATGAGTGCGTTATGCAAAATCTCGAACATGGAAGGCGCCAGTTCCGAGATGTCATTGATGACTCTGCTTCCCTTGCCGGGCAGCAGAGTTTGGATGGACATGGTTTTAATGCCGATGCCGTACACTTCTAGTCCAAAACCCTTGATGACCCGAATGGCGGTCAAAGTGGCTTTCTGCTCGTCCGGTTCGCCATCGGTGATGAGCAGCACCATCTTGCGTGGTTCAGCCATGGGATGAAGTAGTTGCAGCACCCACCACAAGGCCGTATCCATGGGCGTGCTGCCTCCTGTTCCAATGCTGAACTGGTTATGCAGCTTCTGACCGTGCAACAGAATTGGAGCTACCGTCTGCCAATGCCCTTGCTGACCAGGTAAATCCTGCGTGCGGCTGCCGGGGAATGCGGTCACCCCTACGTTGAGTCCCTTTATGGAATTCAATGCCGAGACAACAGCAAAGCACGCCTTGCTGGCTAGAGCCATGGGGTTGCCGTTCATGGAGCCGGATGCATCCAGCAAGATGTGAACCGCGTATTGACGCTGATTTTCTCGCCTTTGCGTAAGAATATTTTGGTGTTGCCGGCTGCCAGGGTATGCAGTTTGCGGGTATCGAGCGCACCAACATAACCACTGTGATTCCTGAGGGAACGTGTACTCTGCATCAGGGCTTGCAGTCTGGTGCGCAAAGCCGTGGTTGCCTGGCGGGAGTCGTTGATATCGTCTTGGGTAAGCGGCTGAGTGGACTTCCTGGTGGCAACAGCCACTTGCCCCCTATCAACTCCCTGCTTCCTGGTGCTGGATAGCAATTGGCGAAGTTGTTCTCCAAGGCCGCCCGGAAATACATCCGCCCCGGCCGCCAGCAGGTTTTGGAGGCTTTGCATAGCTTGCGCCGGATCAACTTGCCCGTCCGATTGACCGGACGAGCCGGATGATACGCTCACTGCTCTTTGCCCTGCCTGGTTTTGTTGCCGCTCCATGAAGTGGGCATACTTACGGATGATGTCCGTAATTTCGCAGGCAAAACCAAAGGCTTCCAGCGTACTGGAGCAGTTCTTGGGAACCAGCCGGAGGACCGGCTCAAGTTCATGCGTCAGGCCTGGATAATGGATTTCCGTTGAGGCCCGCAGATGGTCGCGCTCCTCGCCCAGTTCCTCCACATCCCAGGAACGCACAGTGATGAACAGCCATTCCAGAATTTGCATGGCCGGCTCGGCAGGCGGCGCCTTGGGCTTGCGTTTTGCTGGTTTCGGAAGAAAGAAATGCCTGATGAGCCACTGAAAATTCTCACGGCACCTTGGATACATGGCCGCAAGGACATTTTCGACTCGTCAGTCCTCTAAAGTGTTCCAGATATGTTTTTCCAGCGGTGTCAGGTTGGCCGCTTTCAGGGCGTCAAAATCGGTATCGCGGATGTGAGCCGCCTCGTGGTCCACATATCCCCGGATCAGCCCGAGCAATGTGTCGTCGCAGTCCAGGGGCAGACTCGGCAGTTGAATGATGTTGCCGTTGGTAAAACCTTGTCACCGCCTATTTGTACCTGTACCCCGTACTTGCGTCCCAAGATGGACGCGAGCAAGGGTAATGATTTGATGATGTGCTTGTGCTTCATGATATTTCTCCAAAAGAAAAAGCCCTTCAAGCATTGCGGCTCAAAGGGCTTCTGGTATTGTGATTTGTGACGTTACCATAATCCGTGGCTCTCGATGACTGGCGGTAAGGCTGCATCGTCGAACAGCGGTTCCTCCTGGGAACCAGATCTATCCTTTTCAGCTTCCACCTGGATGGCGCACTCGGACATGAGCAGCGATTCCAGAATGTTATGGCTGTTTTTACGCCCTCCAGAATCATCTGGCCATGCTCCATCAGGACCTGCGGATTTTGCAGAAGTGAAACCAGGCCTTGCAGCATGATCAGGATGCTGCCGTTTATTGCGCCTCGTTTGGGGATGCTACGGAAGGCCGTATCCAGCAATTCCGCCACCGGCGCAACTCGCGGCTCCACAAATGTCAGACCCATGAGCTTGTCATAAATGGATTTCAGAGGGGATAATGCCTTGCGGGTGCTCTCGGTTTTCCCGGCATAGCAGCGCTGCCAGGCTTCGCCAGCTGCCTTGGCCACCTCGTCAAAAAGCGTCAGTCCGAGTGTATCCACATCGTGCTGGAGGTCGTCCTTCAACCTGCCTGGGGAGACGGACGGCGCCTGTACCTGAAATATTTGCCAGCGGAAATCTATTCGTGAGCGCACATACTCTTCGCTGACCGTGGAACCGGCGATGATGTTGCCCCACTGAGGATGTTTGGCGATCCAATCCTGCACGGACTGGTCATAACGCTGCAGGAAGGATTCCTTGGCCACATTGAACTCGTCGCGGATGGCCGCTAGTTCGATGCCGATTTCATCCATCCGTGTTTCGGGCACTGCCCATCCGTTCAGAAAGCGTATCCCGTTGCGCTCCAACAAGTTAACGGCTCGCGCCTTCAGGGTGCCGAACGTGCGCAAATCTTCAGGGTTGCAGATGCGCTTACTGCCCAATGACGCAAGATCTTCCGGCGGAAGTTCGGCTCCCCCCAGATCGAGCGGAACCAGTTTCTTCCTGGCGGTCCAGATATGAATATCGAGATTGACCACAACGAGTTGGTCAAGGGCCTGTATGGTGTTTGTCATGTTTTCCTCCTCAAGGGACCACTGTTTCATGCGGGATGATGTTGTACCCATTGTTCATTTTGTTCTGAAGCCGGTGCTTCAGCTCCAGCACGGGATTTTTGTTCTTACATTGGGTGATGGGGATGTGCTTCACGGTTCCATTTACCCCGAGTTTGCCCCAGCGGACGGAAATGCCCGTTTCCATCGCCACACCCAGCCAGAACTTGCCTCCGGATGCGAAGGGGCTTTCCTGCGCTATGCGTGGATATTGCGGGAGAGAGCAGAAAGTCGGGATCGTTTTGGACCGCTGGGATATATTGATCCAGACGTTGGATGATGGGACCGGAAACAAGTTGGTTGACCGGATACCAACCTGGGGAGGCGGCGTCATCCTGCACGGTAGGGCCGCCTCCGCTCACTCCCCCGATTGTGCTCCGCTTTGGGGAAAGACCCGCTGTACCAGTTCATGCAGCATGGCCCGCGTCTCTTTACAGGCCTTGAAGCCCAAGGCCCTGTCCAGAGCATACGACACCGGCTGTATTCCCTGCCTGGCTAAAGGTTGATACCGGATGGTCAAATCCGCCCAACGAAGCAGCGAGCGCGTACTAAAGGTGATCTCGATACTGGCGGTGTTGTAGCTGTTGGCCGATTCGCCCATAAAAAGCCGACGCACTTCATTGGCATATTCCACCATCTTTTTACGAAGAGGTTCCGGCAATTGCGGTGCAGTTTTTTCCAGAAGCTGCTCCTCGGCTTCCGGTTTGGGATATGTGACTTCGCACAGAACAAACCGGTCCATCAGCGCGAGATTCTGACGCATCGTGCCTTGATATAATCCTGTTTCATCACTGCCGCCGTTGGTGTTGGCCGTGGCCGCAAAGCGAAACATGGGGTGCGGCACGACAAGCTCGCCGCCGTTTTCCGGGATACACAGGGGTGCGCCGTCCAGAATGGAATTTAGGCCGGCCGCTGTGGATGGGTCGAGCAAGTCTATCTCGTTGCAGAGAAACACCCCTCCGTACCTCATTGCCAGAGCCAGCGGGCCGTATTCAAACTCCATGTTCCCCTGACGAACGACAAGATGCCCGATGAGTTCCGGAAACTCCAAGCGGCTGTGCCCGGTTACTTCAAACACCGGGTAATTGAGCTTGGCTGCGAGTTGCTTGACTACCGACGTCTTGCCAGAACCAGTCGCGCCGTAGACATAGAGCGGATCAGGCGGCCTGCTGGGGCTGCCGATAAACCAGACCATAATATCCCGGCTTTGCTCGTGAAAGATGTAGTTCGCATCAATAGCCGGAGTGAAGGGCGATGGGGCCGCGTAACCTTTGACCACTTTGCCGGACGGCGAACCGCTGAAAACGGCTCCGGCGTCGAAGTCTGTGACGGTGAGGTTTTCAAAAATATGTATGGTATTGGACATATGTTCTCCTTTCGGATTTGACTCGTTTGTTTTGAATGTGTATATTGCAAACAGGAGGTGGAGTATGACCACCGTGACTACTCGTATTGATGAAGAAACGCAGAGCCGGTTGGACCAGTTGGCTAAGGCGACGGATCGCTCCCGTTCCTGGCTGGTAGCTGATGCCATCCGTCGCTATGTTGAGGAAGAAGGCTGGCAGGTCGCTGCTATTGAAGAAGGTGTGCGCCAGGCCGATGCGAGTGATTTTGCTTCGGAAGAAGAAGTAAAGACAGCCTTTGTCGAATGGGGCGTCAATGTCCGCTGACCAGCACTACCATGTAGACTGGCTTCGTCTGGCCTTGCGGGATATGCGGGAAATCGCCGCCTATAACGCGCAGGATTCCCCGGAAGCAGCCAAGGCTGTCGTGGAACGTATCTGGCAGGAAAGCCAGGGGCTGAGTTCGTTGGCGGACAGAGGGCGTCCCGGAAGAGTTCCGGGAACGCGTGAATTGGTGCTTGAAGGTCTTCCTTACTTCCTGGCCTATCGGGTTAAGGGGAAAACCGTTCAGATTCTGCGCATCATTCATACGTCGCGTAAATGGCCGCTTCAGTAGTTGCTACACCCTGGTTAAGGGGTGATTGATGCCGCTCACATAGAGCCTTTCAAACGGCTCTCCGGTCTTGTACCCGGCCTGGATAACCGCCTCGGCTTCAGCAGCCGACAGGTTGGTTGCCAGTGCCGCCAGCAGTCTGTCCTTGTCCAAGGTTTTGCGGCCGTCACAGGTTCCCACCCGGAAACGCTGCGTGACCGCGTTCACCCAATCCTTACCAGGGCTGAGCCCCTGGAATAATCGTTTCATCTTTTCCTCCGCATTCTGAACGCGGGCTACTGCCGCGTCCTTCTCGTCTTTGAGCGCTTGCAACGCCAGGAGTTTCTGTTCCAGTTTCGGCGCGGTGAGACCGTCGAAGCGCGGGCAATCCGCATTCCACTCGCAATAATCGCAGAGCGGATGCCAGCCTTTGGCCGTGCTTACCTGATTGAGATCCAGCTTGCCGCCGCGCACCAACTCCGCGCTTTTCCAGATGCTCTCCGCCAGGCCAAGGCAGACATCCAACATGATTTTATTGAGTGTGTATGGGCCGAAGACCCTTACATCATTCATGGACAGCATCAGGATGGTGCCGTCAATGACGCCGTTTTCCATCTGTTCAGGCAAAATGATATTGCAGGCATGCCGCACCAGCTCCGGAAAGGTACGCAGCGGCCCGGGCTGGATCATGAAGGCGGGCCGATTCCAAAGCGTTTTCAGCATCCCGATCTGGCCGGAGAGCTGTACCTCGTGCGCTGTGTATGCGGTATCCGAGATCTGCTCACAGCTTTTCATTTCCACGACCTGTACGTGGGGAACCTCGCCCCCGGTGACAAACACAAAATCCAGATGAGAGATAAGGGGAATATGGTTATGGCGGCTATGTATGCTCATCTGGTGCAAAACCGGCCTGCCTGGCGATTGGAACGCCTCGGCAACGCCGCTCTCGAACCAGTGTCCGCGCCGCATGCGTAGGTTACGCAGGAGCACATGGCGGCCAGCCAGATTGTCGGCTATCGGATCCTCGGGCGGATATACCTTGCCGGCCACGGCTGCCCGTAAACAATCGGCCGCTTTGCCGATGTCGGACATGCCCACATATCGGCTGCGGTCGCCAAGAGCTACTGCCGTGTGGTTTTGAGAACAGGCTACGAGCCCTTGGGTGAGAAGAGACAATATTCCTTGCATATAGCCTCCCTATGCTGCATCCGCATAACGCCACCAGATGCCGCGCTGCTCGCTGTATTTGAAACCGGCCTGGGAAAGGATTTGCTTTTTGCTGGCGGTGTTGCCTGAAGCGACGATGCAAGTTTTTCCGTCCTGGGTCGTGGTCAGGCTGTAGTTGATGCCGTCGAGCCTGGGCATGGTCGCGAGGATCGGATGGGCCTGTGGATCAGTGCCGGTCGCGGACTCGCTCCCCATCGCTGGAATATCCTCTTTGGGCTGTACCTGGCGCTTTCTCCTGGGACGCTGACCAGGATTGGTTCCCGCTCCCACACCGTCATCGTCTTCCTCCGTGACTATGCCGATGAGCGCCGAAAGTGCATACCGGCGGGAATAGGTCATCGCGCTGCCATACCCCTGCGGATCTGCTTTGGGCAGCGGCATAGCCATGAGCGAAGCTTGCCATTGCCCGCTCTCGGCGTGGGTGAGCTTGGTCACAAGTCCCATGTGCCCGGCTTCCACCGTCACAGGATACTGGGCGAGCCAGATGCCGTTGCTGATGAGCGCGTCTCGACATGCCTCCATGACCTAGTTGAGGGTCGCGTACCGTGAATGGGAAAAGGTGTTCTCGCGGTCTTTCAAAGCCGGTTGCAGATCCGCCTGCACCTTGAGCATGGCCCTGGCCAGTTCGGTGATTTCTGCTGAACAATAGGTGCTGTGTTCCATAACTCCTCCAAAAAAGAGAAAGCCCGCCGGCGCCTTGAGCGCGGACGGGCCGTGAAAGTTGTTCTGTCGCTTACCGGAAGGAAGTGAAGCCTTCCAGATAAATCGGCTCTTTGCCGAGCTTGATAAAATCAGGGTTGATGCCTTTGACTTTGGCCGCATCCAGCACCGGCCCGGTGACGATTTTGCCGCGCCGGATGCAGTCGGAGAGTTGGCTCATCCTGACATCCAGCATGTCTGACGCCTGGGTGAAAAAGGTGCGGTAATACTTACCGATCTGTTCCAGGCCGAGGGCGTATAACAAGCGGTCATATTGGGTTTCAGGGATTTGATTGCTCATAGTGGACTCCTTGGGATAAATTTGTGTACGGGAAAGGGAAACCCGCCGACGCATTGCTGCGCGGGCGGGTTCTCAATGAAGGGTATGCTCTTCAACTTAATGATATATTTCTGAAACTGGTTAATCTCCCTTGTTCGGCCTGGGCCTACTTCACTTCCACAACCTCTTCTCCTTGGAGCCGGTAACTGGTGGTCCCCTGGCCGGTCATGTTCGGAAAGATCACCATCACGCTTTCAGGAGAAACTCGAAGTTCCGGCAGGTCACTGCATGTTCCGAAACTGTCCGTGATTGAAATCTGCCCATCGGACTCAGCGAAGATGAAACGATAGGTTGCGGGGCAGGCGGTTCCACCGGAAAGGCATTCCAGGAAGAAAACGAGAGTATCGCCGCCGTCGATTTCGAACTGGGCCTTGATGTTCAGAGTGCGATCACCGTCAGCATTGTCGTAAGCCACCCCTCCGGGGATGAATACTTTTTCTTCATACGGCTCACCACTAATGGTCAATTCGTGGTCGCCGACAACCATATGTTTGGCTGCGGAACAAATGTTTGGGGTCGCTAAGGAGCCGATAAGAACAAATATTACCGCTGCGATTCCCTTTTGCATTTAAGCCTCCAGCGTTAGCAGGGTGATAAGGAAGCAACTGCTACCTGTTTTTTTGTCCCCACTCATATGCTTTGCTGTAAGCCCAGCCAGTTCCACCGGGAACTTGTTCGCATATATTGCCCTGATGTATGAATCATCCCTGACCTTACTTTCTCTTCCGTTATACTCAATGCCCATGTAAGCAATATCAAAGTCTCTATTGTCCAGGATGATGAACTGAATAGTCCATTTCTCAGTGTCAGAGTAAATAGGGCAGCTTTTGTCATCAAGGCATCGCTTGATGACTCGCGCATCGTTGCCCCCTTGGTAATTTATAATTGCCGCATGAGCTTCGCTGGCAACCTGCACCAAATCAATTTCTCCCTCAAACTGGACGATGGTTCGCTTTTGTTGGTCCTGGAAAGAAGTCCATTGCGTAGATTTGAAGAACCCACAGTTGTCAAAGGCATTCCCAACGGTAGTGCCTTTGTCGAATTCAAGCTTACCGTTCTTGACCTGTTCAATTTCATTGTCTGAGCAAGCTGAAACGCAAAAAAACAAGGCGAAACAAATTGTTAAAACAAGTATCCTTTTCATAATCCCTCCCCGGTGTTGGCATTGCTCACGAGGGGCATTCTAGCCCCTTAAGATTATAAAGTCGATAGATAAATTTATTAGTCGGTTAATGTGAAATCCTATTCGTGAGATTATGTAATGCTGCAAAAACTCATGAGAGGACTCGATGCCGGACAAAAAACTTGCTGAAATTGTTGGTGAAAATATATCCGAGAGACGACGGAGGCTTGGCCTCAGTCAGAAGGAACTAGCAGATCGACTAGAGATAAGCCAGGACGCTATGGCAAGAATGGAGAAAGGCCGGATTGCTCCGAAGATGGGGCGGCTGCAAGACATTGCCGATAACCTTCAATGCACCGTGTCCTACTTGTTCCGCACTCATGATGAAGCCACGGAAGAAAGAGCAGCCAGCATAGCCGACATATTGAAAACGCTTCCTGCGGACGGACAGGAAGCGCTTGTGGAGTTGGTTGCCAGTGCGGCGAAGGTTATGCAAGCAAACGTCAACTCCAAGTGAAACAAATGACAGATTTGTGGCCACTCAATGCTGACATCGAAGCATTTAAAAAATCCTGTACCAGAGCAGAACTTGATAGATACCGTTCTGTTATGAGGCTATTTGGTCCTTTAAATAATCTTGATGCCAACAATGCCAGTCTTAAATATATCCATGACAATTTGGAATTTTTATCAAGAGGCAATACTTTAGAGCTTTGCTTCATTTTTGCTTATTCAAGGTTGGATAGTATTGAAACCAAGATAGACAAAAAACTTGTCTCAAAACTGTTGTCTCACTGCAGCATTGATAAATTTCAAGAACTGTCACCTCCTCCTTATGATAAGGAGGTTTATACTTTATACCGGGGAAACGCCTCTTGCCAAGAAGAGGAAAATATATATTGGCACTCTTGGACCGACAGTTATGATAAATCTCTTGGATTTGCGTTAAAGTATAATGTTGACTTTAAATATAAAGATGCAAAAGTATTTAGGGCAGAAGTCAGAAAAGAAGATATCCTCTTTTATACTGATGCAAATCTTGAGCGTGAATTTTTCATTTCAACAGCTGATGAATTCGGTAATAAATCAATATCACCAGAAGTATATATTGAAATGGGTGACGATCCATTAACCGACAAGTTCGAAGAACATCAGTCCTTTCATTTCGATTTTATCCCGATGCCATTACAAAAATCAGCTGAGCTGTACATTGAGAGCAATTGTAACCCTCCCTTAAAATAGTGCAGACCAAAACTGGAGACTTCTGGTAAACCATCCCCTGGAGGGAGCCATGAAGAAATCACGGTTTTCTGAACACCAAATCATCACAATCCTGAAATCTGTCGAAGCGGGCAGGACTGCCAAGGACGTATGTCGTGAGCACGGTATCAGCAGTGCCACGTTCTACGCCTGGAAGAGCAAATTCGGCGGCATGGAAGCTTCGGACATCAAGCGTATGCGCGACCTTGAGCATGAAAATGCCCGTCTCAAACAAATGTATGCGGACTTAAGCCTGGAAAATCGGGCCTTGAAGGATGTGATCGAAAAAAAGCTCTGAAGCCAGCCGAGAAGCGTGACGTCGTGCTGTTCGTTCACGAAGAGCATGGACTTTCCGTCAGCAAGGCGTGCACGGCATTGCACATAAGTCGAAGCGTGTTT
>OGWR01000484.1_pt1 | contig 35834 bp, 32 predicted proteins | sample 1576061 | NCBI WGS metagenome assembly OGWR01 (sample SAMEA3541511, study PRJEB24748) | human gut metagenome | biome: human gut; feature: human-associated habitat; material: faeces | place: China | collected 2012 | reverse complement strand
GGCACTACACCTATACCCTGCACAACGACGCGGCGGACGTGCAAAACCTGCACACCGGGCAGTCCCTGACCGACACCTTCACCTATACCGTGACCGACAATCACGGCGGCACGGGAAGCAACACCCTGACCGTCACCATCCACGGCCTTGACGAACCTTCCGGAGGGGGGACGTATGCCGCCCCGCAGACGGCTTCGCTGTCCGTCACGGCGGAAACGGGAGAAGCCGTGCCCCCAGGTACGGGCACAACTTCCACGCTTCCGGACTACCTCCAGCCGGAAGGCGATTCCCTGGCCAGCGTTTTGAACCATTACGCCTCCTCCGGTTCCGGGCAAGGGCACGAAACCGCGGCTACGGACGGTACGCCCCCAGAAGGCGGCGCAGCCCCCGACGCTTCGCCCCTGCCCTCGTCCGAAGACGGTGGAGCGCCGACAGTATCCGCCCCCACAGAAACCGCGGTGCATGACGCCCAGCCGCAACAATACAGCGAACCTTACACGCCCCCCATGGAAAGCTCCACGGAAACGCTCCAGCAGAATGTGAGCCAGGAATTGGCCCGCAACGGAGGCATATGATACGAGCCTGCTATATTGAGCCACACCATAGCGAGGCGCGTCCTTTTGTACACGGAATAGCCTAACGGATCGAAAGCAAACGATTCTTTCGGATGAAGCCTTTCCCCTTATCCGCAAAAGTATCCCCCTTCATGCCGGATGAAGGAGGACGCGGGAAACGTCAGGAAACCACGGCGGCACCCGGCTACTGCAACAGCCCGAAGAGGAAAACCCGCTGGTTTCCCTCCATACGGCAAACGACGCCCTTTCTGTTTTGCCCGCGATCCGCAAAACCGCAGGCAAACCACGACGTATCGCCTTTACCCGTTTCGCCGCCAGGCGATGCGCTCCCTTGCCGTGGAACACCGCGCTGGCTGTCCTTGCCTGCCATATGCCCGAACCTGCCAGTTCAGGCCTGTGGCAGGTTTTTTATTTGCCCGGCTGGAAAACGCGGGAAGCCTGCAGCGCCGTCAGGGCGATGAGCTTGCACCGCTTCACGATGGAAGAAGGGACAAGGTATTCGTTGAGGGAGTGGATATGTTCCCCTTCCGGGCCCATGTTGCAGATGGTAGGGACGCCGAGGCTGGAGCTGAAGCCGGCTTCGGACGCGCTGTCGTAATGCTGGCCCTTGATGGACATGCCGAGGAGCTCCCCGGCGTCCTTGACGAGCCCGAAGAGCTTGTCGCCCGCTTCGCAGCGCTCGAAGGGATAGAGGCGCAGCCCGCCGCTGATGGAGGCCGACGTTCCGGGGATCACGGTGCGGGAAACGGCGTCACGGATGCCCGCGACGACCTTTTGCCCGTCCTCAAGCGTCCTGTAGGTCAGATGGATGCGGGATTCGGCCCACGGGGCCACGGAGTTGGCGGAAGCCCCGCCGCTGATCAGGCCCGTGTTGACGGTGAGCCCACGGTCCAGATCCAAAAAAGTGTCGATCGCCAGCGTCTTGTGCGCGATTTCAAGGATGGCCGAAGCCCCGTCCGCATAACAGCGCCCCGCGTGGGACGCCTTGCCCTGTACTTTCAGGAACATATGGCCTGAACCTTTGCGGGATACGGTGACAAGCCCGCCGGGGCCGCCGGGTTCCGAGTTGATGGCGGCGCGTGCGCCGGGCAAGACCTGCGCCAGGGTCCGGGAAGCCGAGGGGGAGCCCAGCTCCTCATCGGGCGAGAACATGAGGGTCATGGGGCAATCGATCAGGCCGAGCCGCTTCAGGGCCCGCGCCGCGAACAGGTTGGCCACAAGCCCCGCCTTCATGTCGGCCACGCCGGGCCCGGTGGCCCGATCGCCCTCTATCTTGAAGGGCCGCGCCTGCGCCGTACCCTTGGGGAAAACCGTATCCATATGCCCGAGGAACACGATCCCCGGCTCCGCTTCGCGCCCGTGCGTCTTGGCCATGAAGACGTGGCCAAGATCCGCCTGCCACGGCTCGTCGGCGGGCGCTTCCGTCTTGGGCATCATGAACGTCTGGAAACCCGCCTCGCGCAACCAATCCGTCAGGACGGTCCCCAATTGGTCCACATCCTGCGCGTCGGTCGTGAAGGAATCCATGTTGACGATCCGCTCCAGCAAACGGAGCATGTCGCCTTCCTGAGGGTCGAGATACGCATCAAGCTTGTCTTTCCATAACGTGAGGTCCATGCGGGGTTCTCCAATCGGCAAAAAATTACGCTGAGGAGGAAAGTCGCCTTTCCGTGCCGTTGACACATCAACCGTCTCTTTCCAATGTATTGGCATCGAAAAGCACTTTGGGGCCGAAGGCGCGGGTCATCGCGCATGGGGGAAGATTGCGGGAACGCCGCCGGAAAAACGGGGGAAAGGGAATGGCAAGAAAGCCGGAAAGAGGGAAGTGGGTGAAGAGGCTGGAGGGGCCGCCGGATGCGGCGCGGCGGTGGCGGTCAACATGCGCTCCCCCTTTCCCGGGACTGCGCCAGAAAATGCTTTTCCGCCACGGCATGGAGATGGCGCGCCATCGCGTCGGAGCAGGCGTCCGCATCCTTGCGTTCAAGGGCATCGATGATCATCAGATGCTCGTTGATGGCTTCTTCCATCCGCCTCTTCAGACGGACATCGTCCGCGCGGTTGTGGGAAAAGAGCTCGTTCAGATGGCTGACAATGTCGACGAAAACCGGGTTTCCGGTCGCCGCCGCCAAGAGGGTATGGAATTGGGCGTCCAATTCGCCGTCGTTCTCCCCGTGCAGGAGTTTTAACTGCTGATCGCAGACAATGATCTTGAGCTGATGGAGCTGTTCGGCGGAATGCCGTGCCGTGGCTATCCGGGCTATGGACGGCTCGATGACGAGCCTGAACTCCATAATATGGTCAAATGACTTTCCTTCCGTGTCGACGGCTTTGAGCAGGGCGGCGGTCAGCGGCGCGAGATCGGAACCGCAGATGTACGTCCCGTCGCCGTGGCGGCTCTTGAGGATGCCCTGCTCCGAGAGCGTGCGGATGGCTTCCCTGACGCTGTTCCGCGAAACGCCGAACGTTTCGGCAAGCGCCCGCTCGGGGGGCAGCTTATCCCCCACCTTGAGCCCGCCCTTTTCGATAGCATCCTGTATTTTCTCGGAAAGCCTTTGATATGCCTTGAGGGGTTCCCGTGTTTCGGGAAGAGGTTCAGCCTTTTGAGATTGGTCTGGAGTCTCTTGTGAATGCGTCATGCGAGGTTCTCCCTTTCTCTTTTGGTAGAACCACTATTGCAACCTTCAACCAATCTTGTCAAGCATCATGTGAAAAAAACAATGATTCACCCGGTAAAAAACGGGAAAAAGCTCTTCTATAACCATAATGCAGCTAACTCTCATGAGTTATATAATTCACTATTGTGACGATGCTCCATCAGGAATATACAGCGTTCCATTTCCATTCAAATACAACGTCAGAGAGAGCCTCTACGAGTTACAAACATAATCGCCCGTCAATACGTTAAAGCAAAGGGTGCCCTCCTGAGATAACGGGGGGCATCCCTTGCGTTCCGCCATACGATCCCTGCGGAGAGCCGGGTTGTACGCATCCCGATGCCGGGAAAACGTTCGTGGCGCAGGAAACCAGTCCGTCCCATGTGTACTTTCCGGTTTGCGGCTGAAATCCCTATCTATATTGCGCTGCTGGAATGTTTACTTCCGTGGCGGAGGCCAACGAAACCAGGACCTGCTGGAGAGCGGGCATACGATAACCCCTGCCGCCAAGAACTCTCTGCCGCATCCTTGTCCTTGTGCTGTGGAAGACATGCCCCCCGCGGACTCCGACGGGCTAACCACGCTTCCCTGAGGATAGAAAAGAACAGGGATAACGCATGGGCATCTCAGGCAATGCGTTCCATGACCCCCTGGATCGCCAGGCGCACCCCTTCCTCCGTATAAAAATTGCCGTTGATGAGGGTCCGGCATTTCAAAACTTTCTCGAAATGCCGCAGGGTTTCGGGGCACGGCTTCTGCGGGTTGCTCCAAAAATCGTCCAGATCCTGCTCTTCCTGCGACGAAGCCAACCCGCGCACCGCATAAATGGACGTGCCAACGCAATAGACGGGTATACCCCGCTGAAGCCCGGAAATGCCGATCGTGCTGTTGAGGACCACCATCCCCTCGCTGCGGTCCATCATAAGCGCGGCCCTGCCCGACTCCACGAAATGAACCCGGCCTTCCAGCCCGCAGGCATGGCTGAACCGGCGGATGTACCTCCGGTAATTGATGAGCCCGTTATCAAGAGGATGGTTGCGGATCAGCAAATGCATGGACTTGGGCGCGGAGTGCGCAAAAGAAGCCAGTACATGCGCAATGGCTTCCTTCATCCCGCTGAACGGCGAATAACGGCGGACTTGGGAATCCGAATCAAGCTGGAGAGGAAACAGGAAATAGGGAGCACGCGACCGGTAGATTTCCCGGACGCTCTCCGCCGAACGCCTTTCCCATGTGCGGCGGGTCAGGACGCGAAGGAACCATCCCCAGACTTCGCTCACGGCGCTCTGCGGGCGATGCGTCCGGAAACAGGGGAAAAACGGGCGCAAAAAAATGGTCCCCGCATAATAGGCAATAGCCTTCCATACGCGTGCCGAAAGAGGATTCTGTACGGCAACCGGTGACGGCGGGGCCGGATGGGATTCCGCAAGTTCCCGCAAAAGGGCCGGCGAATGGGGAAGCATCGAGTTGCCGTTGACCCCGCCCTCTTCCATCGTGATATAATGGGGCCGCAAATACCCTTCCTCAAATGCCCACACCCGGATATTCCGCAGTTTTGCCACCAGAATGGCTTCACGATGCAGAGGCCGCCAGTCCCCAAAGGCCAGCAGATCCGTAACGCCTTCGCGCCGCATGAGATCGCCGATCCAACCGCTCCAGTCCGTGGTCCGCCCCTGATACCACACGGCCTCTCGCGAGTGCCAATCCACCACGTCACCGCCGCAGATATTGACGCGCAATACACGATGCCCGGCCCGCTGTAACGCCAGCCCCAGCTCACGGAAAAAACTCCCGTGCGGGCCTTGAAGAAACAAGTAGGTACGCATGATCAGAATACGTTCCTTATCTTTTCCCTGAGCGCCGCAAAGGTGCGCATAAAAAACTTGCCGCGCATTTGCCCTTTTGGCTGGGTAAGCCGGTAACAGATGTCCTCGGGCGTGCAGAATCCCTTCGTCTGCCAATCGTAATACGAAGGATAGAGTATCAGCGTCCCTGCGATAAGCTCCTCAAGCGAAAGCCCGGCTTTCCGGCGGGGGAAATCAATCCGATCATGGGTCAACCCCCACCCCGCGTAGAAAGGCCCCCCATAAGCGTGGACCTCTATTCCCCTCAGCAATGCCTCGAACCCCGTAAGCGACGTGAGCGTGTGCACTTCGTCGACAATGCCAAGCAAGACATCCATACGCACGTTGCGGACAACACGATCCGCGTACCGTAACGCCTCTTCATCGGGTATGCGCCCTTTCCGGTTCCGGCTTTCCACGTCAGGATGCGGCTTATAGATGATGAAAGCATCCGGATGGCGTTCCCGCACGGCCTTGAGCAAATCCACATTGGAAAACAGCCCGCATCCGCCCAGCCGCACGGAAGCGTCGTCCTCCACCTGTCCGGGGACAAGGAGCAAACGTCCCTTTGCAGAAAAATCACCACGGGTTACTGCGTCAACCCCCGTGTTGTATTTGGTAATTCCCTTCTCGACGATAAAACCACGCAAGGCGGAAGCCCGGCTGCACAATTCGGCCCGCTCCGGATGTTCAGGCAAGGCATTCAAAATGTCTTCCAGCCCACTCGGGCGGGATGGATCATAGTAGATGCCCTTCTCATCCAGCACCAACGAATACGGCCAATTAAAATCGGAACCCAACCCCACCGAACGGATGAAGCCGTCCTCCATGCGTATCAGCCGGACGCCCATAGTCTGGCAGGAACTCTCAAGTCCTATTGTGCATTTGGACGCCCATACCACGACATCGCCGCCGTTTGCTTGCGCCCATTTGATGGCTTTCCACCAATCAGAAAAAAAACGGATGGTTCCCGTGGTCGATTGCAAAAAGGCCCGGGCATGAGGACGTTTCCATCTGGAAAAGCCAACACATGAGTGGAACCCCTTATTCCGCTCATTCTGAAAACGCTGGGCGGCCAGAATCCGAATGGCTTCATGGATGTCACAACGCTTGGCGGCCACGGGATTCACATAACGCGCATACAACATATACGCCGCGGCAAAGATCTCTTCCGCCGTACGGCGTTTTGCCCTCCGCGGGCAAGTAAGCCGATCATGCGTTGCCCCCCATCCCGCATAGAACGGCATGCCGAAACAGTGCACTTCCTTACCAAGCAGCAAGGCCTCAAAGCCCATCTGGGAGGTGACTGTGTACACAACATCAGCTTGAGCAAGAAGGGAAAGCGGCGAAACATCCTGTGCGATGATCGCAATGCCTCTTCGCTTCGCCGCCTCGGTCAGATAGCCCTGCTTTTTCCCCGCAAGCACATCGGGATGCGTCTTGACGAACAACCGGGCGGTGGGAAACCGCATCTGCACGTCGTCCAGCATAGCTGTGAAACTTTCAGCATCGGCACGGCCAAGCGTAACGCTGGTATCCCCCTTTGTCTGATCAAGGATAAGAACACGCGGGCACGAAGCATCACCAAGCAATCTTTCAGCAGCACGCGGCGCATGATTATACTTGCTCAGATCGTGACGCTTGATAGCTTCAATGGCATGCTGGACGGACTGCAACTGCCCTTCCAAATCCCCTCCGGAGCCGTTCAGCAGATTCTCCAAATCGGATGGCTCAGTGGCGTCGTAGTAGATGCCGGTATGGTCAACTACAAGGGAAAGAGGCTGCGCCCCCTTACATCCGAGATCAAGGGAGCGCAGGAAGCCGTCTTCAAGCGCGATATAGGGAAGGTTATGTTTCAGGGCATAACATCGTGCCTTATCGGCTGTGGGTTTGTGGCCCCAGCCTACAACTTGAGTCGCATATATCTTCTTTTTTATCTTTCTTCTAGAAAAGAATACTGGATGATTAAGAAAAATAGATAAATGCGGAATAGATGATAATCTATATGAAAAAATTTGAAACATAATAATATATTATAGTATTACAGTTACATTATTAGAATATAGTCTCACAGATAACTGGCTTCGTTCAGTATGAAAAACTTCTAACTGTGCCTGCCAGTTTTTCATTATACATTTAGAGCAGTTCAGCCACCATAATAAAATTGTACATATTGCCAAATAGTTCAAGATACTACAAGAATGGCTATGGTTTTTATCGTGATAACGCATAATCGCAGCTTCCTTGTTGAAAAATTCATCCGTTCACTCCGCATCAATCCACGGAAGCCAGTAGAAAGGCTGGCACAGACGTCCATCTCATAAGCTGTTACAGTCAAAATCGTGCAGATGTGGTTGCCGATGGCCCCTCTTCAATCAGTTACGAAAATTTTTATAGTTCTGCTCCTATCGGACGTATCCGTGTTCTAAAGACATGCAACGCATCGGCGACAGTCTTGTCCATATCCAAATACCGGTATGCACCGAGCCGCCCACCCAAGATCAGCCTTGGAATCTTTGCCGCTTCTTCCGCATACTGGGCATAAAGCCTATTGTTGCACTCGTCATTCACCGGATAATAGGCTTCATCGCCCTTATGGTATGTCGCGGGATATTCGCGGCAGATAACGGTTTTCCCTAGATTGAAGGGGCCTTTCCTTTCCGGGTGGTAATGCTTAAACTCATGTATACGAGTGTATGGGACATCCAAATCGGCATAATTCATAACCGCTGTTCCCTGAAAGTCACGTATATCTAGAGTTTCCCATTCAAAGCGAAGTGAACGCCATTCCAGTTTTCCGTACTTATAATCGAACAATTCATCGGGCATACCTGTATAAATAACTGTTGCATCAGAAGAGATTTCGTTTTTTATAACTTCGTAATCACAATTCAGACGCACTGTAATTTTCGGATGCGTCAGCATATTTTTGAACAGGTTGAAATAACCTTCTCTGGGTACCCCTTGCCAAGTGTCGCTGAAGTAATCCATATTGTAACAGGTGCGGAATGGAAGCCGATTGATAATGGCGACAGGCAGTTCTCTAGGCTCACGGTCCCATTGTTTACGGGTATAATTTCTGATGAACGCTTCGTATAAAGGACGTCCAATAAGAGAAATGGCTTTCTCTTCCAAATTGGCGGGATCAGCGACGTAATCCCGTGCTATTTCTGTCGCCAAAAAGTCTTGGGCTTTAGCGGGCGTGAGGTTCTTACCATAAAAGGTATTAATGGTAGCCAGATTGATGGGCATGGAATACACTCTGCCGCTATGAGTGATAAGCACCTTGTGCCGGTAGGAAGTGAACTTGCAGAATTTAGAAAGGTATTCCCAGACTTCCGGCAAGGAAGTATGGAAAATATGTGAACCATAGCGATGACATTCGATGCCTGTTTCGAAATCGAACGAGGAATAACAATTCCCACAGATATGATCGCGTTTGTCAATAATTATAACTTCAGCCCCCATGACAGAAGCAATGCGTTCGGCCATGACTGCACCAAATATACCAGCTCCGATAACAAAAAATTTCATTTTTCCGCACAATATCTTTTATAAATTTTATAGGGTATCATCTCTTTATAGTTTTTTTACTTTAGAAATTATATTTTTACTGTAAAGAGCAGACTCTTGGTTGAGCTTAAGCAGTGATGCTAGTTTTTTTCTTATCCTATTGACCAATTCAGTCCGTTCTCTTCCATCAAATGCACAGATAATATGACTGTTGATTCCCAAAAAGGCATGATGATCCGTGCCTGGAGACGTGAAAAGTTCAGGTACCCGTGAACCCGCAAATATGATCGTCGGGGTACCGATCACTCCAGATATTTCGCAGGTGTACGTCGGAGCTGTAACCATGGCGTCCAAGCATTTGTATAACGCCGCCGCGCCGTCAACATCCTGTTTCTGATCAAGTCCCGGAACATCCAAAACTTTTCCAGGAAATCGAGTGGATAGGAACTCTTTTTCCTCAGTTGTGCAGCCATCGTACTGACAATTGATGAACTGAACCCCGTCCATGTGGAGCACCGGCTCTAATTCCTTTAAGCTGAAGTTTGCCCAATTACGGTCAAAACGACTTTGCATAGATCGCCAAGACAAACCCACAAGTTTTGCGGGACGGCAAGGTGCAAGCCATGCCTCAAAACCGGCCTGTCGTTCTGGATCTACGACTAGACGGGGTAGTGCCGCCAGTTGTTCATAATTCTCCACAATATCCGCAAGAGCGTGCATGACAGTGACAGCACCGTCCACGCTCCGGGCAACCTCCCAGCCTTTGTTGTCCAAATACCGGCAACACTCTATATCTGGAAGTTGATTAAACGCGGTATAATCCCCCAATTCCACCACACTCTGGACCCGCCGCACAGGCAAAAATTCCAATTGTGGAAAAGAGCGTTGCAGAATATCCCGCATACGCGGATCGCAGGTAAAAATCACCCTCTCTGCGTTGGCTCTCTCCACCATGAGGGGATAAAAACGGGCGAAACGGAACTCGTCTCCAGGAAAACATTCCGACAATATGAGAAGCGTCTTCAGCCGCCCACCCTCTCGGGAAGGCAATCCAGGCAACAGTTTTTCCCCCAGGTAGGGATCTAGGACGTGAAAGTAACGTGCCCGCCCGTGTCTCGCAAAGGCCTCAGGCAAACGCCCCAGTCCACACAAAAGCTGCCACTCTAGCACCGGCGTCAGTGAAAGGCGGCGGCGGACGGTAGCGTTCCAGATCTCTTCGCCCCACGCCCTATCGCCGCTAAAACAACAGACCCGAATTGCTTCGTTGTAAGCAGACACACAGCTCCCTCTCTTACGTAACACCCCCTCCAGAGTAGCTTTAGCAGCTTCCCTCTTGCCCTGGAAAAGGCAAGAGCGTGCCAGAATGACGGCATACATAACACTGTGACGCCGCCACAAAGGCAATCGGCGTAAGAGTTCCTCTGCTGCCTGAAACTCCCCCGCCAGAATGAGAGACTGCGCTCTGCGGACGGGCCGGTGGCGGAGAATACCCGCTTGAGCCAGTGCCAAGGATTTTTGCCAAGGAAAATCGCCCATATTGCTGCGAAGAGACGCTTCATAACCAGGTGCTCCAACTTCCACGGGAAGGCCGTATTCCAAAAAAGCTTGAGCATACAAAGCTAACGTATCCTCAGGACGGGCACACAATTGAGCACACTGTCCTTGAAAGAGCGCTACAGGACCAGGTTGCCAACGTGGAAACCAAGCGCGAACAAGGGCACACAAGTGAAAGGCGGAAGAAAAACGGAAACGAAGAAAAGCCACCCGCGCCTGTCGAAACAAAATATCCGGCCGTAGGTACCCGCCGAGTAACAACTTCTGGTCAATGCCCTGTAATGCCTCAAAACAACGTATCCGCAACAATCTTTCTGCTTTTTTGCACAGAACCCTACCTAATCCAAACGATAAAAAAAGCGCGTACACGAAATTAGGATAGACATTTTGCACACTCCACGCCTGCTCAGATATCTCCAGTTGCCATAACCGTCGAATATCAGCATCCTTTCCAATGCGCTTTTCTTGACCAATTAGAGCACACAACAGCACATGCTGATACTCTTGTTCAGGACACGCGCTCCGGAGTTCGCGCCAAGCATCCACAAGGGTATTGGCGTCACGTGGATACCGTTTGTTCGTTAAAGCCCACATAGCAGCGTACCTATACAATATTCATCTTGGCTATTGGCAAGGTTTGCCTGCCCGGTCTTCCACAGCGAAAATCTGCACTTCCGTTAGTTCTTGGCAAAAGGACTAAACTGCCAATAACGTTCTTCATCAAGCGTTTTGACAACCAAATTCGGGGAAGTCCCGAATACTAGAGAGTGTGCGGGAATACTATCATTAATCACACAACATCCCGTACTTAATACTGAATAATCCCCAACAGAACTATCTCCGACTAAAGTGGAATGGGAATAAAAAATGACATGGCTCCCCACAACAGGGTAGGCAAGTGTACCATCTTTTTTTCGCGATCCCCCCAAGGTGACACCCTGCAGAATTGTTAAGTAATCCCCCAGCTGGGAGGGACTCCTTCCCATAACTGTACCGACAGGATGCTCAAAATAGATGTGCGGAGGGAGAATTGCCGAATATAGATCAACAGAATGAAGCATCCTGCATAGGAGATACAACTTATCTGACAAGGAACCATGCGGTAGCATCTGTCGCATAAATTGTAAAAAAATACAGTAGAGTGAAGCATTCAACACGGAGAATGCCGGTCGTCCCTTCCAAGCGTTCAAACAATTTTGCGTCATGGCCAAGCTCTCTTTAACAATCCGCTTTAGCAGCTGTTGCTCAAAGGGAGGTAGACCCCACATCGTTTCCAACTGCTGGCGCACGCGAAAGAAAACATAGCTCACACCATGAACATAGGAGGAGTGGCACCTTGCGGGATACTTTTTCCTAGTAAGCGCGCGAGAAAGAAAGGGCATAATATACACTCCCTAATTGGGGCGATCTTGATCGCCGTCTGCCACAGTCAGGTAGGTGGAAGGATCTGTCACAAAACATGCCGGAGAAAGCCCTGACACTGTCGAGGCAAATGCTGCCATAATACCGCAACGACTAAAATCGGGCGGATTGAAACAAACGGAAAACAGATCAGCCCCTTGTCCTGAAAGACCGAGAGTATGAAGAGGGTTCCAGTCGCTTCCCAGACAGACACATTCCACAAAGGCGGTGTTATAGGGCACCCTATCCGCCACTCCGCGAACGAGCATCCGACTGGCATCTTTATCCTTCGCAATGAATTCCATAATTCTGACGGCTTCCACTCCGCCAGGTAGCGGGATGTGCCGCAATACGGCGAGCCCACAGACCTTTTTCTGTGGATCGCGCGCGAGAAAGGCGTCATATGTGAAGTTCGGATGCTCAATGTACCGCCAGCGAAGAGTAGCAGCATCCTTGACCGTTCCCTGCCGAACCGGAGCTAATATCTGCCGCCAGCAGTCATCCCACTCTTCTAAGCTTTCCTCCGTCAGTGCCTCGCATCGCCAACCCGACACTGGGGAGGTAGGCATGAGCAGAGCAGGGCATGCCTGATAGCGTTCTTCGGGAAAGGGAGTGTCAGCCTTGCATGCTGCCCACATGGCAGCCAATATTTCCGTACTACCACGGCAGACATAGCGAGGCATAGCAGGCACTACATGTTGGCCCAACATCCGATAAAGCTTTGCCACATGACTATTAATGCCCATGGTGATAACTAGTTTCAAGCCTTCATAAGCCTGTTTGAGGAGAGTGACCCCCACAGCTCCATGCCGATAAGCTGGATCCGTCACCAGTAAGGCGATGGCCGCACCTGGCACTGGATGACCGTGTATGTGACAATAAATGGGCATACGGCCTATACACCCAACAGGGTGTCCCGCGTCTTCCGCAATAAGAAAACCAAGCCTGCTATCTCCAGCAACTGGTTTGTACTGCCACGCAAACAGTGCCTCATCCCGGGCCAAAATATGGCTACTGTTCCACAGAGTTCTCACATAATGTTGCCCCAAAGGGATTTCTCCCTGTTCCAGCCAACGCATTTGGATAGCCATCTAACGTTCCTTTTAAAAATAACTTTTCCCCAGGAGGGAGTATATCGTTTGATTCTATGAACTATAGCCCGCAAAATTTATTAATATCATTCATTATCTTACTATACATAAATTCTTTTCCATATACAGAAAACAAATTATGATTATTTCCAGCTTTAAATTCATTGAAAAATGTTAAATTATCAATTCCTCTTACTAGATCACAGTGATATTTATCTTTTTTATTTTCTGAAGAGTAATATATTGATTTTATAGTTTTATTATTATAGCAATCAAAAATTCTATTTATATAACAATATTGATCCAATGAAATAAAGTATTTTTTATTTATATCTTTTCTATATTCATTCATATAATCATAAAAAGCAATCGTTTGCGGAGAACATGCTATTGCTAAGTCTGCATTAAGCAATACTCCATAAAGTAAACTACTGAATCCTCCTGCTGATGCACCGAAAGTGATAATTTTTGAAGGGCAAATTGAATTGATAATTTGCTTGATATGCATAAAATATTTTGAAAAATTGAAGAGACCCCATACTTGATATTCATCTAATATATGCAGTACGTTAAATTTATGGCTATCTGCAAAAAAAGAAAGTACAGGGAATCTACCACTACCATGTAGTAGCTCTAAATTATCAATTTTATGTTTAGAATAATGGCTATCTACTATTTTAGATGTAAAAGCAGAAAATGCAATAAGTAAAGGTTGATTTTTTTTATGCTCAATCAACTGTGAATACAAAATCGATCTATCAATTCTGAAAACGGGCATATCCGGTATGCGGATATTATGAATAAGATTATATGCAATAGAATCTGCTAATGTATATTTTTTATATATATTTAGCCATTTTACAACTGTCAAAACTGTATTGATATAATTTTCTTTCTCTCTTTGAGAGAGAGAGAGAGAGAGAGAGAGAGAGAGAGAGAGAGAGAGAGAGCAAAAGATTCTGCTAAAGAGGAATCCCCATTTACATTCTTAAAAAATGTTTCAATAATATCATTTCTATATTCATTATTATTTAATATGGATAATACACTATCAATATCACCACGCATTGCGTATAATGAAGCCAAATCATTGATTATTAAATTCATTCCTGTATTTGCATATATATTAGCTAATTCTATTGCTTCATCAATTTTTCCAGTCTTAGATAATAATTGTACCATTACTCGTACATATGATTCATCATGAGGATTAGCATGGAGATATTTATTACAAAGAGCAAGTGCATATTCGAAATCAGGCGAATCTCCTTCCATAAGCGCATAAAGAAGACGTTTTTTCGCTGTTTCTGGAGGATTAACTTGATCTTTTATTTCATCTTGAATACACCTTGCAGCATATTTAAAATCATTTTTTGCGAATGAAAACCATGTATTCCAGTCACTAAAAACAGAAACATAATCTTCCATACTATCCTTCATACTTTCCTAGTAGTATTCCTAGAACAAATTAAAGATACATTTCCTCTAATTGAACGTTTTAACTAAAAATATTTTAATTAACACTAAAATATTATGTCATTCGTATCTAAGCGCGAAAGCTTAAACTGTTGCTCAGGATTCAATTCCGCTATATTAGGGACGGTAGTTACACCAAATGCACAGCCACGCTCAGAGCAAAGACGTCTTGTATCATCATTATTTCCTCCGAAGGGATAACACATAGACCATAAAAATTGTCTGGTACCATAGACTTCTGCTAGCATGGCAAGAGACTGATCAATTTCTAACGCCTGCTCATCTGCCGACAATTTGTCCAGCCACACATGGGACGCACCATGCGAACCGACATGCATGCCCGATTTAGCCATGACCCGTAACATATCTAAGGACATATACATTTCCGCAGCGATCACCTTTTCATCCGTCTCCATAACTTCCGCAAAAAGTCTATCCAGCAAGCGTGTGCGCCAAAAGGGTGGGAGCGCGTATTGTAATAGGGCTTTGACGAACATGATATCTGCTGAATCGAAGCGACTGGGCACTGTCAGCCGCTGCCGCAAGTGAGTGAAGCTTTCGTTTAGCTCTCCAGATCCATCCTCACATTGGCATACGCCGTAAAGCGCCTCTAGCTTCTCCAACAAAGGATGGACATCACCGTATCCGTACTGAGCCAACAACAACTGAATCTTGTTGACTTCCAAAATTTTTTGCCCCTGGATCGCCTCTACTGGAGGGTAAAACGCACCACTCAGTCCTCTTCTTGCCAACTCTGGGAACACAGTAATAAAGTGGTCTAGATAACCATCGTCGAAAGTCAGCAGACAAGCCCGCTCTGGAAGCGGATGACCTCCGTCCAAAGCCAAAGCCACATCGTCCGCAGACACAGGTATGTAGTGTTCCTGGATATAGTCGAGTTGTGCCCGAAATTCGGCCGTATCCCTGACTCTCAGGTTGGGATATCGGCCATGTTCCCGTGACCTCACATAGTGGTACATGACGATAGTCAATCTATTCATAATGTTTTCCTAGTTTTCTACAATCGTAATAGCACCATGGTAAAGAGGGTGAAAAGGAGCGCTCTTGGTATAGAGCGTCCTTTCACAGTTATTCTCCTCCTTTCTATAGCCATACTGAGGCCAGAACTCAGCAACCATTGAATTCTTGGGCGTTATCCTATATTCGGCCTCTACTTTGGTCACGCCGACGCGGGCTAGCGCCTGCTCCACATGCTCCAGAAAGGCTGACTCCACTCCGCGTCCCATGACTCGGCAGCTCATGAGGAATGTATCCAACATGGCTCGTTCACCCTCTATCTGGGCCAGACACAGAATAACTTTACCGTATTTGCCGAACCGATCTTCCAATTCACCCATCCACAAATGCCATTCTGGTGATAGGGACATACTTCTCATATCTGCTTCCGTATATCGCCTTGTTGTTAGATTGAACTGATTCGTCTTTTGAGTTAACTGAGCAGCTCTAGGAATATCCTCCTCTCCGACCTCCCGAATGGACAACCTCATGTCTAGGGAATCCAGATACTCATCCAAGTTAGTGAATTTTTGCTTCTCCTCTTCCCGCAAGCGTTCCACCCGGTACTGTTCCGATTTTTTCAAATCTTCCTGGGTCAGCCGTAAGGTTGGGAAAAAATCCCGTGCCACAGATCGCATGAATGATTCTAGTTGGACAGGATCTGTAGGGAAATCCGGCACAGTTACAGCCGGTAGGACAATTTTGACTGCCTCGCGCTCCACGGGATTGTCGTCAATAAAAACAAAAGAATCCAAGCCAAGATTCAACTCAGTGCCAAGATATTCAATATTGACAGGCTTGGGATCCCAGTTAGCCTTGATGGCGACAAAATCTTCCTCTCGCAAAAGCATGTCGGGATGCTGGCGGATAGCACTCAATGCATCGTCAATATTGTTCTTGGATACCACAGCCAACAGTACTCCTTGCTGTTTCAATTCAAGAATACGGCGCTGGAAGTTCTGGTAGATGGCTCCTTCTTTGGTAGGCCCCAATTGAATTCCGCCTAGACCGTCCTCTCCGATGACACCGCCCCACAGTGTATTGTCTAGATCTAGCACAAGGCATTTTTTCCGTTCTCCCCGAAGGGCGTTCCAGCATCGGAAGCACTCAGCCGCCAAGGCCTTTTCGCCAGCCATGGAAAATGGAATACTACCATAATACCACATCTTAGCACTGTAAAAATGATCCCGCCCCATGTTCGCCGCAATTTCTGCTAATTCGCACACGGGCAATCCCATATTTTCAAGTCTTTCCCGCCAAAAAGCCATGGCGCGGACCTCATTGCGCTTCCCGACAAGAGGAGAAATGGTACGTTGGGGAATATCAAGAGAAGAGACAAAAAGTGGCACGTCCGGGTGAGCGGTGACAAACTGCCCCATCAATTCAAGATGGGACTGCAAGCGAGCGATAGTATCTTCACCTTCCGAAATCGTTCCTCCCAATAACTCCTCTCCATCCAGAATCAAAAAGACCGCTTGTGAGTTCAACAACGCTTCTGTGGGGCTCAGCAATTGCTGCACCCATGTATTGTAGCCATCGGGTATATGAATATCGCTTCCTGAAAGTTGGCGCAGAGTCTTTTTAAAAAAAGGGCCTGCCATCGTAATATTGGATAAAACAGTAATCATAACTTCTCCTTGCCACTGGCCACAAGTGCTAATACTTCATTGACCGTACGGACATTTTGAAAATCGACTGGGGAAAGCGCGCGGCCTCCCATTGTTTCCGAAAGGGCTATCACGCCCAGTACTGCCACGGAATCCCACTCTGGCAACTCTGCCAGAATTTCACTACCGGTCAGCGACCCTATAGGACACTCCAACAGATCTTCCAATTGTTTTAGGAAATCTTTTTGCATACTTTCTCCCAATTGTTTGTTTATTAATATAGTTATCAGTTAATATTATTACTGTCCTATCAAGACCGTGTAACAATTTTTTTCATAAAATCGTCAAATTCATTACTCTTATTATCTATAAGACGTGGAAAATGACAAAAATTGACAGCTTTTTCAAAAATATTATAAAATTCATCAACAGAATTGATGAGAAAAATTCTTTCTGATTCAACAAGATCTTTAAAATGTAATTTCCAATTATCGCCAATTACTATAGTATTTAAACCTAAATAATCTGCTTCATATAAACATGAAGAAGATTCAGTTATATGTAAATTAGCATATTTTGTGAGACTTAAAAATGAACTATATGTTATATTATCATCTGTATACATATTTTTTAATTTAGGTATAACAGTATTCACCCTCTTTGGATTTCTTTTAAAGACAAAACCAATATTCATCTCCAAAGAACGATAATCATTAGCTATATCTTCAATTATTTTCGGAATAAATTTATGTTCTGAAAGACTTACAATGATTATATATTTAAAATGTGAACAAAATTTTTCTAATTTTTTATTTTGTATATAATTTGTATTTTCAACAATATCCAGCCATGGATATCCAAAAATAATAGCATCAACATTATTAAAATTTTTATAAATATGTTCCTTTTCTCTCTTACTCCATGTTAGAACTGTATCTGGAAATAGAGAATACCCATCTTTTGGTTGTTCATCCCAATTGTTATATTGTAAATAATACCCGATCATATTTCCATGCTGAACGTCAACTGTATGTATTCCTAATGCATGAGCAGCCATAATTAAGGATGCATTATAATCTATGGGAAAGAAAAAAATTGCTTTAGGTTGCATTTTTTTTAACAAATCAATGTAATTAAAATACTGATAAAGAAATATATCAATAAAATATCCAATATCAGATGCTGTCAAATTATATTTCTTAAAGTGTTTTACAATACATGAGGCAAAATAATCAAACTCATCTACGGCATATGCATTATTTACTTTATATTGAATTGGAAACAGTAAAAAATCAGGTTGAAAATTAAATTTATGCTCCAATTTACCCGAACTATTGACAACTAAAAGCTTCTTTGTTTTTCCATATCGCTCGAGAGATTCTATGAGCGGATCTAATAATCTGTCATAAATTTTCCCGTTCTCTTCAACCCAAGAAATACTTTTATTGCCTGAAAACACCAAAAAATCATATTTTTCTTTTGGTATATAATCTTCAACATCATATGCTTGATTATCTTTAAGATATAAACGCCTCCAATATATATTGGGAAAAGGCTGGAAAACTCTACCGCTTTTCAGTCCACCTCTAGAGTATATAACTGATACAAGTGTCAAATAAAAACGAATTGCTGGCCATAAAAGTATCTTCCCCTTCCATCGTAAACTGTTAACAGGATAGTTTAATGAAAATTTATGAATCAAATTAACCCCAATTTGCATTTCTCGGAAAAAATCATCTTGTGTTGCTGGCTTTTGTGGTACCACCACTTTAGGTTGTAGTGGTACTTTATCTTTCTTTGTCTCTCTATTTATATTTTTGGCATTTTCACTCTTCGCTTGAACTGGAATAGGTGCTTTCTTCCAAGTATATTTCCTTAATATCTTTAAATCACGTATAAAGTCAATCGGATGATTGAATAGTTTTCTAATTTTTCTTTTAATTATACTATCCATATATCATCTCCTTCATTATATTGAGTAGTTCTTCTTTTATATAATCTATATGATTTACCATACAGACCAGCCACCATCGATGGCAATATGCTGACCTGTAACATATTTTGATAAATCAGAAGCAAGAAAAGCAATGGCTCCTTTCATATCATCTTCTTCCGCCATACGTCCCATGGGGGTTCGCTTTTCGTAAGCCCGTACAAAAGAATCTGGTTGCCCCCTCAATACTCCCCCTGGGCTCATGCAGTTAACGCGGACATCCGGGGCAAGGACTGCAGAAAGCCAGCGCGTAGCTTGGATCAGACCGCCTTTGCTGGCCGCATAAGCCGCCGGATTCCCCATGGCCGTACCGTCATAGAGACTCATATCCGGCCCAAGGAAAGCATAAATTGAGGTGATATTGATGACGCTCCCTCTTTTGTGAACCCTAAGCCAAGGTGTGGCTGCCTGTACGAGGAAAAAGGGAGCCGTCATGTTCACTTCCGTAGCCGCTCGCCATGTTTCCGCGCTTTGCTCTTCAAATGGCACACACCAGCCAGTAAGCTTATCCGTACCCACAAATCCTGCATTATTGATTAGGATATCCAAGCCGCCCAACGTATCGGCTACCTGTTGCGGCAGTCTGCGGACCTCCTCTTCGTGCGCCAGATCCACCTTGATACCAACACAGTGAGTACCGTGGCGCGCAGAGATTTCCTCGGCTGCCGCTTCAACCGCAGCCTGATGGCGATCCACCAACGCCACACAAGCTCCCAGCTCTGCCAGCGCATGACCAAACGCTCTTCCTAGATGCCCCGCACCTCCAGTGATAAGCGCGACCCGTCCATTCAGGTTGGCCAGTTCTTTAAGCGTTTTCATGGCTCCCCTCCATTCTCTTCGACATAAACAGTTCCGCAATGTCCCAATCCATGGGGTCATCAATGTCAATAGCGTTGATTTTGTCGACCGTTACTGCTTTGACGCGACCACTCCACAAACTACAGGAGCTAAGAATGTGAGAAGGCGAAGAAACATAGGCAACCGTGGTCATATCGTAGACGGCTGGAGCGTCTTGACGGCGGATCGGAGCGGCATTATCCGCCGTACAGGCAAGCTTCGCGTCTCCTCTTTCGTCCATAACCAGCATATTGAAATACGGGGAACGGCGAGCCTCGGTGCAAGTGACCACCATGTCGCAGTCTCCTTTCTGAAACAGGCTGACGCAACGGCGGATATCTTCGGGGGTTCTTAAGGGAGCCGTAGCGGGCAGGGAGAGAAAAACCTGAAAATCATCGCCCCGTTCCTGCAAAAAGCGTATTGCGTGTTGCCACGCCAGCCACTCGGAAGCATGATCCGACGCTAACTCAGCTGGCCGTATGAAAGGCACTTCTCCACCGTAGCGCCTGGCCGTATCCGCTATCTCCTCACTATCGGTGGAGACAATCATTTTCTCCACGCAACCACTCTCCAGTCCCGCCTCAATGGCATACGCGATGAGGGGTTTGCCACAGAGCGGACGAATATTTTTGTGAGGGATACCCTTGGATCCTCCCCTGGCAAAGATAAAACCGTACGTTTTCACAGGTTGTTCTCCCAGCGCTGCTGTATCGCCGCCCGCTCGGCGGCATGAATAAATTGCATGACGGCCACACCTTCGCCCCATGTACAGGCACAATCTGGCTCATCTTTTAATAAATCTTGCCATTGGGCCAGATAGGTGCCGTTCCGTTCCGTGGAAAAAACTTCTTCGCCACCCTGCGTGCGCAGAATGCCATGGACGAGATCTCCCCACAGGCTCATGCCGTCAGCCTGGACACTAATTGTGCGATGCGGAAAAAGATTTTGATAATCCAGATGGATGGACACAGAGGGACAACGAGTAAACCGGGCGAGGATATCCACCGTGTCTTCTACGCCAATCTCAAGTTTTCCCCATGTTCCCATAACCGCAGCCACATTGGTCCACGGACCGAACAGCCACAAAGCCAGATCCAGTTCGTGGGACAAATCGCGCAACACCCCGCCTTCCCCCATACTGGAGGAGTAGCATTTGCGGTAATCTGACCCCGGACGCCATGATGGCAGGTATTGACCTACAGAAAACTGTGCGGAGAACACCTCCCGCCCCCGTAACAATTCCCGAAGCCTTTTCACCACAGGGTGGAACCTAAGATTATAACCGATAAACGTCCGGTATGGCGGGGTCGGCAGGGCATCGGGCAATTCGGCACATAACGGCTTCTCGACGAGGACAAGGCCAGTGTATCCTTCGCGGGCCAAGCTCCAACAATTTTCTAGATGCTCCGCAGTTCTAGAGGACACCACGACAACCGAGGGATTGGAAACTTCCAGTGCTGCTTCCAATCGGTCAAAGCAAGGGAAAGGGATATCATCACGGCGGCTGACGCACACCACCTCAAACCCCATACCTTTTAGCAGTTCGGCATGGCGCGCTCCGATGGAGCCGTAGCCTACGACAAGGCAGCCCTGCTCTTTAGTCTGTTGCATCGAAAAACTTCTTTTTCAATATGTCACTTACGTTGAATTCCGACACGATATTCGCAATGTTCCGTGCGGTACCCGTCTGCTCGTAGGGGTTAGGCTCTCGCCGCGCGGCCTCGCGCGCGTCCGGAGAAAATAATCGCTCCAATGCCTTTTCCATGTCTTCGCGCTCCGGCTGACAATGCAACACCGCGCGTGAGCGTTCCCTGCCTTCTTGACGTGAACCGATATCCAGTACTGGTACACCCAAGCTGGGAATTTCCAATACTCCGCTCGACGAATTACCCACTACTCCAACGGCATATCGTGCAGCATTGAGGTAGCGTTCCACACCCAAAGACAGAAAGAAATGTCCACACGGGTTTCCTTCCGCCCAGTTACTGAGCAATGTGTTCAGCCGAGCCCCACCTGCATCGGCATTGGCCCCTGTAAACACCACATGCAGATCTGGCCAAGCACCCAGCGCTTCCAGCACTTGAGTCAGCTGAGCTTCGGGAGCCTCTCCTTCCTGTGTCGCCGGATGATACGTAGCAACCACATAAGGGATATCGGCAGGTACCCCGAGATATGTCCGGACCTCTCTTTCTGAGAGTTCGGGTAAGGAACGGGCGTTTTCCACGCCTAACGAACCAACATTCCATACCTTGTCCGGTTCTTCGCCCATACGGATTATTCTGCGGCGATAAATTTCACAAGAAGCGAAATGAAGATGGGACATTTTGGTCATGGCATGCCGAAAATATTCATCCACGGCCCCCTGAGTGCTTTCTCCTCCATAGAGATGTGCTACGGGCACACGCAAAACGGCAGCCGCAGCCACGGCGCACAAAGCCTCATAGCGATCGCCCAGCACCATAAGCAAATCCGGGCGCAAGCGGGTTAGAGCCTCACCATAGCGCTCCATGGCCAACCCCATACTCCGACACACACTGACAGGAGAATCCTCTCCAAGCCCAATGTCTACGGCGTATACAGGGGCCAACCCATCTTTCTCTATTTCATCCCTTGTACCGCCGAAGACGGAAGACAAGTGGCTTCCACTGACCAGCAGATGGGCATCAATGCCATCTTGCTTCACCAAATGGCGAAGGACATTCCTCAGCAGCCCATACTCAGCCCGTGTGCCGGTAAAAATCAGAATGCGGCGTGTCATATGAGTTCATCCGTCTGGTAGTTGCGCAACGCAGTCCTGCCTATGTAGTCGTCCCACAGCAAGGGAGACACGCCTGTCCCAGGTCGCTTCACCGTCAGATTTTCTTCCGAAAACACTTCCCCTTTTTGGATGGGCCGCGCAGCCACTAAACTTTTACGGGCAACCCGGATATTGGACAGTTCCGAATCAGTCGGACGTTTTATGCCATCGCCCCGTGCCCGTTCCACATCCCGAATGGCACGAACCATGGATGCAAGTTCATCCGGCTCCAGACTGGCCTTGTGATCCGGCCCCTCCATGTTCCGATCGAGGCTGAAGTGCTTTTCTATGACACAGGCACCCATGGCTGCAGCCGCCACCGGAATATGGATACCTTGTGTATGATCGGAATACCCAACGCCCGCGATACCAGGAAAAGCCTGGAGCAACGTTTCCATGGCACGCAGGTTGATTTCCCCCACAGGTGCCGGATACTCTGTTGTACAATGTAATAGCGTGATGCGTTCACGCGGCGTGCCAACATGCTCCAGCACCTCTAAGGCCTTCTCTATTTCTCCTAAGACAGACATACCTGTGGACAAAATCACCGGTACGCCACAGCTCCCTATCCGTCGAAGATACGGTATGTTTGTAATTTCTCCCGAGGGAATTTTGAAAGCCTCCAAGCCCAACGAATGAAGGAAATCTATGGAATGGAGGTCAAACGGGGAAGAGAGGAAACGGATACCCCGTTGAGAACAATGCTCCATAAGAGAACGATGCGCGGTCTCGTCCAGTTCCAACCTGCGGATCATGCTCAGTTGGCTCTCGGTAACGTCAGTAGTTCGTCGCTGGTACAGAGCTTTTGGTGCGCTCGCTGAAACCAGCTCCGACGCTCGAAAGGTCTGAAATTTGACGGCGTCAGCGCCTGCTTCAGCCGCCGCGTCCACGAGTTTGTGAGCGATAGCTTCGTTCCCGTTATGATTCACTCCCGCTTCGGCAATGATAAAAACATGTTTCATGCTACACCCTTTATGACCGTATGGGCGGGCACGTCATGACGGATCACCGACCCCATACCCACTACACAGCCGTCCCCTATACGTACGCCTTCCCGGACCAAAGTCCCGCTGCCAATAAAGACGCCCTGGCCGATGTTGACGCCTCCGTTAAGAACGGCTCCCGTAGAGATGTGGCAGTGATCTCCCACTACCACATCGTGCTCCACCAAGGCCCGCGTATTAATGATGCTATTTTCCCCTACCTGTGCTCCGGCGTTGATCAGTGCAAAGTGCATAATGACCGTTCCGTCGCCAATACGCGCCCACGGTGAAACATGAGCTAGAGTGGAACACACAACAGGAAGGCTATAGCCTATTTTCCGCAGACGCTGAAAAAGGAGACGCCGTACATCAGAGCTTTCTATTTGCCCTACTGTGACCAGAGCCGTAGAGTACTGGGAACGTAACTCTTCTAAGTCGTCGTCCTTTCCTAAAACGGATACACCGAGCACCTCTCGCAATTCCGAGTTATTGTCCACAATACCAGCTACCCGGACTGGCGTCGTCTCCAGCACATCTAGGACGGAGCGGCAGTGTCCGCCACCGCCCACTAGCAGGAGTCTTGGCGCAACCGTCATGCCAAAGCCTCCGCGCCCACTCCACTGGGCAAATTAACCAGCTTGGAAGCAATATCCATGGCCGTGGATACGTCCTCTCGTCGACAATGCTGATACATGGGCAACGAGTGCAAAGGCACCCATACCGGACGGGTGCCCAGTCCGGCATCGTTGGTCGCCGCCAGAAAAGCGTTTTTTTCAGAAGGGGAATTGGTCAGCACCGCACACAGCCAGTAATTAGAGCGACAGTTTCCGGGTTCGGTCACAAATTCCCAGTCCGTATCGCGGAACAGTTCAGCGTATGCAGCCGCACGTTTACGTTTGATATCGATGAACCTCTCAAGCTGTTCCAGCTGAGCGCAGCCAAGAGCAGCGTTGAGGTTGGGCAGGCGAAAATTCCAAGCTACGGCGTCATGACGGTATTCCCAACGGTGCGGAATTTTGGCCGTGGTGGTCAGGCGCTTGGCGGTTGCAGCTAGTTCGTCGCTGTTAGTCAGAATAGCTCCGCCGCCGCCTGTGGTGACGGTTTTATTGCCATTAAATGACAACACCCCAAGTTGCCCCATGGTGCCGCAATATCGTCCCTTGTAACTGCTCCCCAACGCCTCGGCGGCATCTTCTACTACGGGTACATTCCACTCATCACAAACGGCTAACAGTTCGTCCATGCGGACTGGCAACCCAAAGCTGTGCATAGGAACGCAGGCAGCCACGCGCTGCCCAGTGTCCGCCAGACGACATACTCCCTGACCGCGCAGGCACCGAGCTTCCAGAAATTTTCGGACAGCGTCGGGCGAAAGCCCTAGCGTACTCCTTTCTACATCCAGAAACACAGGTTCCGCGCCAGCGTGAACGATGGCGTTAGCAGTGGCAACGAACGACAGAGGCTGGGTCAGGACCACATCGCCGCTCTGAACCCCTGCAAGCCGCAGAGCCATTTCCAAGGCGGAGGTGCCGTTGCAGCAAGCCACGGCATACCGTGCGCCGGTCAGAGAGCAAAGCATTTCCTCAAACCGAGTCACGTATTCACCCACACTGGACACGAAGGTGGACTCAATGGCATCCATCACATAGCATTTCTCGTTTCCCGCAAAAACAGGGGCGTGCAGGGCCACGGGACCATCCGGAAAATTCTGCACTTCGCGAATACGCCGCAATAACTCTTCGAACATGATGCAGTCCTATATGTTGTAGATTCCGGCCTTATAGTTCCGTACATTTTCAGGCTTAGAAAACCAGCAGATGGTTTCCTCCAAGCCACGCCTAAAGCCATCAAGTCCACCGAAGGCTGGTTGCCAATCCGTGAGCAGGCGCAGACGAGAATTGTCGGCCCACAGCCGTTCCACTTCACTTTTTTCCGGGCGCAGCCGCTGTTCATCGCATTCAATGGATAAAGAAACCCCCATAATGTCCGCAATCAAACGTGCGGTATCCCCAATGCTGATCTCATAGTTCGACCCTGCATTGAGCACCTGGCCCACGCTTTGGTCCGCCTGAAGCACAGCTTCAAAAGCGCGGACCGTATCCAGCACGTAATTGAAATCCCGAGTGGGGCTCAGCGCACCCAATTTGATGCTGCGCGCTCCTGCCGCAAGCTGGGTAATGACGGTGGGGATGACTGCCCTAGCCGACTGCCTAGGCCCATAGGTATTAAAAGGGCGGATGACCGCCACTGGAGTGGCGAAGGAGCGGTAAAAGGACAGGGCCAGTTGATCCGCCGCCACCTTGGTTGCCGAATAGGGAGACTGGGCATGCAACGGATGCTCTTCCGTAATGGGCACGAACTGGGCTGTACCATATACCTCGCTGGTGGAAGTATGGACCACCTTGCCAACCCCCAGAGCACGAGCCGCCTGCAGAACATGTAGAGTACCCTTGATGTTGGTATCCACATACGTATCGGGGGAATGGTAGGAATAGGGAATCGCTATCAGGGCCGCCAGATGCAACACAGCGTCGCATTTAGCCATTGCGGTGCGAACGCCCTCCGGATCGCGGATGTCGCCTGTGAACACCTCGACATCCTTCATGACATCCGGCGGCAGGCTGTCCAACCATCCCCAGCTGTTGAAAGAGTTGTACAGCACAAAGGCCTTGACGGAATAACCTTGACGGACCAGATGTTCCACTAAGTGTGAACCGATAAAACCATCTGCTCCGGTTACTAACACTTTTTTATATTGCATGGGATTCCTCGTATTGCTGTAGGTGTTTTGACACATATTAAATCATCTGCTGTGCGGACCTGTAATCAGATTCCCGCCCTATATCTATCCAATTTTCGCATATCGGACATACACTTACCTGCTCTCCCCTGCTCTTTGCATTGAGAAGTAACGTTGGCATATCGATAAAGACATCTCGGGGAATAGTTTCAAGAAGACGCGGTTCTATAATGTAAATTCCTGCATTAATAAACCATGATTCCGTAGGTTTTTCATCAATACCTAACAGTGTCGTACCTTCATGTCTAACAACTCCATAGGGGTTCTGGTAACGGTATTCCACAATACCCATCGTAGCTATGGGATTGGCCATACCATGAAAATCAAGAAGGTGGCGAATATTGAATTCTGTGAGGATATCACCATTCATGACCAATATGGGGTGAGAGGGTATATAAGGTAAGAGACTGAGTGCTCCGCCTGTGCCCATCCGTTTTTTTTCTTTCAGATATCGAATCTGCACACCCCATTTTTCACCATTGCCGAAATAGCTCTCAATCTTCTCTCTTAAATAATTTGTAGCGAAGAAAAAACGTGAAATTCCACACTGGATAATGCTACACATGATCCGCTCAAGAATGGGCTTGCCGCCTACTTTCAGCATAGGTTTGGGACAATCGTGGGTCAAATTGCCCAAGCGCGATCCCAATCCTCCACACATAATCACGGCTTCATTTGGCAATAATGAAGTAGAAATAGATCCTTGAAGTATCTCGATTCCAAGCAACAGCCCCTTGTCATCTACCACAGGCAAATGGCGTAGCCCTCGTGAATGCATAAGGGCCAATCTCTCATCCAACGTATTATTAACGTGCGCCACAAAAGGATTGGGATGCATGGCTTGGATCACAGGATCTTCTATTCGTATCCCTCGTAACAGTGCTCTGCGCACATCACCATCCGTCACTGTACCTATAAGTCTGTTGTTTGCGTTTACAACAAGAAGCACTGATCCTGCATTAGAGTTGAGTTTTTCTAATCCTTGTGACAGCGTAGCATTATGATAAATGATAATTGATTCTATATCATTTCTAATTTTCATATTCATAAATACCTTGTATAGTTTTTAGATTAATAATTATTATGTACCATTTGTGCTATAGTTTTCCGAGTATAAAGCATTTAGCACACCTATTTCATCTCACTTCGCTCAAGCTGTTCAAGAGCAATAATTGTGGATTGACGTCGATGCAGAATCAGACGAACAATTAACATGAAAATCATGAGAACCAACCGAAGAGCCTGACGACTGGAAAAAGATCGAACACGTTCCTCACCCATGATGCTGACCCATTGGGCAGGAAAAACACCTCGGATAGCTCCTTGTTCTGTCAGAATACCTTTACGTCTCAGGCAACGGGGAATGAGCGCTCCCCCTAGAGAAAGATAGACGCCGAAATAAGACCGCAAGGTAGGGTGCCCGTTCAGCGCAGTCACGGCTGTAAAAAATTCCGAAGCTAGGGGCATTTCTTCTGCCGGGACATCGAAGGAGCGTTGCCAATCCCGAATGCGAGCTGACAACCGCTCTCCATCGCGGGGAACGGAAGGGAATTCTAGAAAATCCCAAACCGCTAGGACACGGACCGCACATTCTGGGTAGTTGTTGACAGCCAATGCTTTGGCACTTTTGAAAAATAAATGGCGTAGAATGTTCCGACGCCAACGGCGACAGTGCAACAAATTGGTAATGGCACTGTTCCGACACCCAAGGTAGAGGCGCAATAGGCTTTTCTTATTTTCAAACTCTGGATGCCATACGCAAATACCGTTCAGAGGCAAGGTGATACGCTGTACGCGCATGCCGAACTCCTGATCGTCGCCACGGAAAAAAACCGGCAGAGGGTAGCCATATTCATAGAATAACCCGATGGGGATAACACAATACCACCATGCAGCGTACGGCCGCTCCGGCACATCTGGCTCTACCCGTAGCGAGGTCCGATCCTTTCCTGACTCCGAAGTTCCGCCCGCCTTCGAAAGGCCAGTATCTGTGCGCACTTTGTCGATCAGTTCCAGAACAGCGTGGGGCGAAGATAAATCTCTCTTGCCAGCGATCGTTACCCCCAGTCCTTTTTGGTCCAGCGCTTCCTGCATGACATGACACCAAGTAGGGCGTTCTCGGGTAAACATGGCTCCAGATACAATCTGATCGCAGTAAGGAGGACGCAGGCGACGCAACAAACAGAGGGTACGGAACCAAGTTTCCTCGTGGATGTAGGCGTCATCGTCCATGAATAGGACGTGGGAAAAACCGCCGCGCGCCACCGCCTCACGTGCCCCACGGGTGAATCCCCCAGCACCACCCAAGTTAGCGGTGTTGTGAAGCAGGGTCAGCTGCTCATCAGAAGTCAAGGAGAGCGCTTCTACACCAGCAGGATCATTATTCACTATGAATAGGTGAGAAGAACGGGCGAAATCCGCCGACTTCGTGCACGCCATCCGATAGGCGGTTGCTAGCCGGGTCACATCGTCAACTCTCCGATAAGTAGTCACCACCAGCGCTATCCGGACGTCGGCACCATTGAGAACCTCGGATCCTTCCAGTAGAGGAGCTGCTGGATATTTCACGAAACAGTTCTCCTGCTCGGTCTCCGTATAAACCGCGTTCAGAATGGTCAATGATTGGCGGCTCTTCTCTTCCCAAGCAAAAGCATAGAACTCGTAATCGTCATTTAAATGGACGAGATAAGTCTCGGACACGTCAGAGCTGTCCACGTCTTGAATGGCCACCTCCCTGAAAGGATCGTCATCCAAAGAAACGGATGGAGGGAGTGAACGACCTCCGAGCAGCAATAAACGCCCTTTACCTCGGCAGGTGACCTCTAATGCCGTATTTTTCAGGCCGGTCAGTTCCCGCCAGCGTGCCCGATGGAATAAGTTCACATATGTGCCCGTCTCGTAGCGAAGCCCTCCGTCGGACAACGAACGGCAACGGATGTAAAGGGCCTCCGCACCCAACACACCATCCTTCTGCGGCACCACATGCTGCAGTATTTGGCGGGAACCAGAAGGCGGGTGAAGGATAAAAACAGGGTTAAACATGGCTTCGTAGCCTCCTTAAGAAAACCAATGCCAAACAATATGTTCAATAAATTTTAGCCCAAATAGCGTTTCATCCAATATGTACAACAGACAGAATAGTAATATAGTTTTGCATAATGTATGGCAAAATGCACCAACATGCTAACTTAGAAATGCATTTTTTTACCATAAACTGTAGGATATGTAAATGATGCTTGTTATATTCATGTAGAGAACATAAATCTATTTGTATTTTAATATTAATTATTGCAATCGTTTATTGAACAATACTTGTTAGCATAGACAAAATAACTATATAACAGATTAGCTTCTCTTATTGTAATGCAGCTCACAGAACTTATTTATAATCCCACAGCAACCTTCGTCGCCACGGCAATTTGGTACAAAATCTGGGTGAAATCCTTAGCCAGCTGCATATTCTTGGAATCAAACCGGGGCATGACCAAGATACGGTCGCCCGGCGCTATGCCCATATTTTGGACTTTGCCCACTTCACCATTCTGCTTGGCGACAAGGATATTGTCCTTGTCCGCACGATCCGAAAGGCCGCCCGCGCTCTCGAGGTATTCGTGGAGGGACATACCCTTTTCATAGGTGATGGCCTTGGGTATCAAGACTTCCCCCGATACATGGACGACATCCGTTTTCTGCGGGATAACAATGACGTCGTTGTCCTCAAGCAGGAGATCCTTGACTGTGCCCCCGCGCGAAACGACGACTACGCCGTCAGGCTCCAGCGTTGCGGCACGACGCACAAAATCCTGAATCAGCTCCGCTTCCCGAACCCGGATGTTGGCTTCATCCACGGACGAAGACGTTGACGTGAGCGCGCTCTGTTCAAGCCTGCGCAGCGAATCGGCAATAATCGCCTTTTGCTGTGCGGCTACACTTTGGCGGCGGATATAGATCGCGGACGTATCAGCAATGGCCGGCTCAATTTCCACGTATTGCAACAACGATTTGAGGGTCGTGTCTTTGCGGACGGGGAACCGGGAAGCTCCCTGAATGGCCCCTGTAACTGCGGCCATGATGGTGCGCCCACGCTTATCGGCCACGAAATCGACAGTGTCCCCGTCCGCAAGCTGAAACTGCGCGAATTCGGCAATGGGGATGTATACGTTGAACGGCGCACGGTTGCGTATCCCGCTGATGCTGACGTGCGAAGCGCTGTTCAACGGCGTAGCGAGATCGAGAAGGTGCGCCCCGGTCGCCGTGCCCATGAATTCATAACGGGCCTGCTGGCGAAGCAGACCGAGAGCGGCGACACTGCTCCCACGTTCATCCACCAAAATCACGTCCCCATCCTTGAGCCGGATGGAAGGCATTTCTCCGCGCAGGGCGAAATCATACAAATCGACCGTCCCGATAAGGGATTTTCCCCGCATCACCTTGATGTGCCGATAACTTCCCCGCTCGGGCGTGATGCCGCCCGCCCTGTCCAGATACGACATGACGGAATCCATCGGCCCGCCCGCGTATCTTCCGGGATGGTTCACGAAGCCCGCCACGTAAACGGCTACGGGTTGAGAGCTTTGAAGATTGACGTAAATATTGACGTTGTCGGTGAAGACGGAGGCAAGGCTTGACCGGACGGCTCCCAGAAGCTGCCCCTGCTTCAACCCGGCCACCCGGATCGGGCCTACTTCCGGTAAAAAGACATTCCCCTGCTGATCGACCATCAGGACATCGTCATACGTCTTGGCTCCCCAAATACGGACCACTATGCGGTCTCCCGGAAGGATGACGTAATCGGCGTTCACACTTTCCGAATAGGTGGAGGCAAAATTCCCCTGAAACAAATTGGCGCCGAAGGGAGGCAGCGTCGCCGAAGCCGGACCTCGCAGAGGCGATTGCGCCCAGGCTGGCGGGGCATCGAGGACGGTAGGGACCGGCGAACTTTCGCGGCTGCCCCATACGGAGCCCTGCGAAGGGAGGCGGTATGTCCCCGGAGCTTGCTGCGCGGGCATGGAAGAAGGAACGCCGGGAATACCTCCCGAACTCGCCGGAACGGGATTGGAAGATCGACCGAGCGGCTGTCCATAAGCACTTCCGCCTGTTTGCTGGACGGTATTCTGCGCTCCCGCCGCATACGGCGGAAGGCTTAGCAAAAGAAGGCTTCCGGTCGCAAAAGCCAGATATGTTTTCCAGTGCATCATATGATTCATCGGTTAAAACCCTGCGTGTTCTCGGATAGAAGCGGTGATGAGCGAACCCAGCCCGAGAAGAAGCAGGGCGCCGACAAAGACATAGGCCGTGAAAAGGAAAGGGCGCGGATAGAGGGACTCATCCGGCAACGTAGGCTGCTGGAACGCGACGACATATCGGGATTTGGCCACTTCGTGGACTCTTGCGGACTCAAGCGCGGACATGGCTGTTACAAGCTGTTTCTGGGCGAACTCGGCTTCGATGGTGAGATCCTCATACTCGCCTACCACAGCGTTGAGATTGCCCTCCTGCGAGCGGAGGCCCGCCAATCGCTGCTTTTCCTGATCCAGTTGGCTCTCCACAGCTTTCAACCGCGTTTGCAGCGCTTTTGTCGCCGGAGCGCTGGAACGCATGAACGACTGGGCTTCCGCCAGCTGCGCACGCAGTTTGACGGCTTCACCTTCCAGTTCCGTCACCACCCCCTGCAGACCAGCGGCCGTCACCCTGGGGTCGAGGAGGGTATGCGCATCCCGGAAGTTACGCATAGCTTCCTGTGCCTTCCTGACGCGCGCCTCCGCCCTCTGGACTTCCGATTGCGCCAGTGAAACGGCGTCCTCCCGGGCACGGAGGTTCATGGTATTCACAAGGGCTTCGCTGCGGGCCAGTACGGCGGCGGCGATCTTCTGCGCCATTTCCGGGGAGTAGGCTTTCGTTTCCAAGGTGATGATGCCCGTATCCTGATCGAGGGCGGGAATGACCGCCCATTTCCAATACCGGAGCTGCTCATCCTGAGTCGGATTATTCGTCAGGCGTGAAAAGACGTCGTGGCCCTTGTCGGAAAAATGCAGATCAACGCCGAGTTCTTTATCAATATCATGAATGATATCTAGCGATTGAATGTACTCAACTACGATATGCGCGTCCGCCCCCGTCGAAGACGAGGAACGAAGCAGTGCGGAGGCGATATCCAACCCGCCTCCAGACGAATCAGCGCTGCGAATAGCGAAACGCGTCTGGGAAACGTACATGGGCGAAGCCCACAGCAGGTAATAAAGGAACACCGCTACTGTGGGCAGCAGTACAACACACGCAAAAATCTTCCCTTTTCGCGGCAGCCTGCCCCAGCAGGCACGCGCACTGGAAAAAGATCGACGGCCTGACTGTACGGCCAGGGTGAGAGGCGGCGGATTATCGCTTTTGAGCATCACAAATTTCCTGATAGCGGGTAAGCGCGTCCTCCAGATTGGCAAAGCACATCAGCTTGCCCCCAAAGAGAACCGCAGCGTTATCGCAGTTTTTACGTATTGTTGAAACGCTATGTGAAACGACGATGAGTGTTGAACTGGCTTTGCGTTCCTGAAAAACGCGCTCGCCTTTGGCTTGAAAGGCCGCGTCGCCCACGGAATAGGCTTCGTCGATGAGATAAAAATCGAAACCGATGGCCATGCTGAGGCCGAACGCCAGCTTGGATTTCATACCTGACGAGTACGTGCGCACCGGCATATCCATATATGGGCCCAGCTCCGAAAAATCTTCCACGAACTCAGTTACTTTCCGGATATCGGAACCATAGATGCGGGAAGTGAAGCGCAAATTCTCCCGACCCGTGAGGCTCCCGTGGAAACCTCCCGCAAAGCCGATGGGCCACGACACCCGGCTTTTGCGGACGACCTTTCCGCTGTCGGGGAGTTCCGCGCCGCCGATGATCCGCATGAGCGTCGACTTCCCAGCCCCATTGAGGCCGAGAATCCCCATGTTCTCACCGGGGCGGAAGGTTATGTTCACATCATCGAGCACAACCTTTTTCCCTCGGGGGAGGGGATAGGACTTGGCAATATTATGCAACGCAATCATTGCTCGGCCCTCTTGCGCGCATAACGCTCCAACAATCCGCCAAGGCACAACGAAACCACGCAGAACGCCACAATGTAGAGGTAATCGTAAGTGGGAGCCACGTATCCGCGCGATAAGCTCTGACGCAGCAATTCAATGAGCTGCATGACCGGGTTGAGCAGCAGGATGTCCGCAATGTTCTTTGGAAACATCGAAACGGAAAAGAAAATGCCCGATGCAAAGAACAAGATGCGCAGTATCATGGGCACGATTTTCTCCAACGTCGGCCAAAAGACCGCCAATGAAGCGCACAGCATCCCGCAGCCGAGCCCGAGCAAAGGCGTCAGAAGGAATGCGGCGAAAAGCCCCGTCCAGTCGGAGACATAAAGGGATGTGCCACAAAAGGCCGCAATGCCTGTAATCACGCATCCGGAAGAAAGCTGCGTCCCCCACACGACAACGGTCCGGGAGAGCATCAAATCAAGCGGCGTTACCTGCGGAAAGGTTAAAAGCGCCTTGTTGCCGCTGACCGCACTCATACATTTGGTAAGCGTTTCGCTGAATGTGGCCCAGAGGCCAAACCCCGCAAGCAGGAACATCAAAACGGACATGCCGTGCGGAGCCCGCGCCCCGGCTATCTCCCGTATCCCCCAGAATATCCCGATGCCGAACATCGTCTGGATCACAGCCCACAGATACCCGAGCCGCGACGAGCCATAGAGCGTATGCACTTCACGGAGGATCAGGGCCATAATCACCCTTCCCTGCACAATCCAACCCGACGACATGGATTACCTCGGCAGCGGCTCAAAAATCGGTTCCACAAGCGTCCACTCTTCCGAAGGCCGGCGGCAAACGGCAACCGTCATTTCCCTGTGGGGATCCGTCAATGTGGCCCTGCGGCACAGCATCCGGAGCCCGGAAACATACGGACGCCCCACTGAAACCTCAGCGGGCCCTCCAAAAGGCGTTTTCTCGACGGAGGCAATGGTTCCTTCCATCTGTTCCCCAAGCTGGCTGGCGAATCCGGCATACCTGGTTTCCTGCGCCGCAACCCCGCTCTTTTCCCCGCGTCCGCCCTGCTGCACAGCGCATCCGCAAACGACCGTCAGGCATCCCACCATCAGGCAACGCAACATCGTAGACATCAATTAACCCCCGCCCGCAGGCAGTCATGAACATTCAAAATGCCGACGGGCTCTCCGCTCCGCACGACATACAAACTCGTGATTTTGCTGGACTGCATGATCCCCAGCGCCTTGGCGGCAAGGCAATGTTCATCGACCGTGATCGGATTCCGGCTCATGACCCGTTCGGCGGTCAGCCCCAACAGACCGCCGTCCATATGCCGCCTCAGGTCTCCATCGGTAATGATGCCGACAAGGATGCCTTTCTCCATAATGCCGACACAGCCGAACCCTTTGCCTGTCATGATGCAGAGGATTTCCGTCATCGGACTGTCGAGGGACGCTAAAGGGAGAGCTTCTCCAACGTGCATGATCTCGCGCACGGTCATGAGCTTCCTGCCAAGCCTTCCCCCCGGATGGAACCGATGGAAATCCTCCGCGCCGAATCCCCTTGCCTTGAGCAGGGAAAGGGCAATGGCATCTCCGAGCGCCATTTGAAGCGTCGTCGACGTAGTGGGAGCGCATCCGATAGGGCACGCTTCCGGCTCATTGGGGAGTAAAAGGACATGATCGGCGTGGCGGGCCAAAAAACTATCGCCCCGCTTCGTCACACCCGTAATCGGGACTCCATGCCGCGACGCGAACAAAATGATATCGCTCAGTTCGGCCGTTTCACCTGAGTTGGAAAAGGCGATGACGGCGTCATGCCGCGACACCATGCCCAAATCCCCGTGGCTGGCCTCAGCGGGATGGATGAAATAGGCGGGCGAACCAGTGGAAGCGAGGGTCGCGGCCACTTTACGGGCTACATGCCCGCTCTTCCCCATGCCCGTGACCGCGATGCGCCCGGAAATGGACAAGAGACAACGGATGACCTCGTCGAATGAGTCATCCAAATCCTCCGCCATGTGCCAAAGCGATTCCGCCTGCTTTTTGAGGGTATCCCCGGCAAAGGGCACAAAACTCCCCGCTTCTTTACCTTCAAAAAAAGAAACCATAATGCTAGTGCCCCCATCAATTCAATGAGCGGATAAAAAACAAAAACCGTTCTGAAGCCGGAATGATCCGGCTTCAGAACGGTTTCTTTTTATAGTATAACATCAGGTAATTACACGCAAAAAGAGAGAGCATATGAATCTTCCGTATTTTTAAATGTAACTCGCAAAAATAAATCAACTATACCAAGTGCTAATTACTCTAACACAAAGGTTTTTTGGATGCAACGAGGGGAAAATTTCTTCATCATGGAGAAAATCTACTTATGAATATCAAAAAGTATTCTTTCACAACCTTTGTAAATTCAACGAAAAATAATGTAATGCTACTCTTCATTGCCTGTCTCTAGCCCACTTTTTTAAGGAAACCGCCATGCCGGTTTCCCTTCTCGGGTCCGGCGAGCGAATTCAAAAAATAAAAAACGTTCCGGAGCCGGGATGAAACGGCTCTGGAACGTTTTTCTTTTATACTATAAAATAAGCTAATTACGCGCTGAGAGAGAGAGAGAGAGAGAGAGAGAGAGAGAGAGAGAGAGAGAGAGAGAGAGAG
>OGWR01000475.1_pt1 | contig 36308 bp, 20 predicted proteins | sample 1576061 | NCBI WGS metagenome assembly OGWR01 (sample SAMEA3541511, study PRJEB24748) | human gut metagenome | biome: human gut; feature: human-associated habitat; material: faeces | place: China | collected 2012 | reverse complement strand
GATAAGGTCAAAAGTCTTTGGAGGGAGAGAGGAGGGGGTGTGGGGGAGGGGACCTTTCTGGAGAAAGGTCCCCTCCCCCGAACGCCCTCCTCTCTCCCAAGACTTTCAACTTTATCGAATCCCTGTTCCGATCTTTCCCTGTGGCGCAGAGGCGAACGTCTATCTATTTTAATGAGTTATCTTTTTACAATCCACCGATGCAACTTGCCGTTCCGTGAGCACAAAAACCCTCAACTAAACTGCCCCCACAAAAAAAGAGCCAGTCAATCTCACTGATCAACCGGCTCTTTTCCTTTCATACGACAGGGGACTTCCTCCGCGCCGCCTCCCCACTTTATAAAAGTCTGAGGTGGAGGGCGGGGTTTGGGGAGGGGAGTAGGAATCCCTTCTTCAGAAGGGTTCCCTCTCCCCTCCCCAATTTCGCATTCTCTCTATCCCTAACTACGGCAGCATGAAGCTCAAGGGCCCGGCCTGAAGGTAGGTCAGCACGCAGAGCACGAGGGTCATGGCGATGCTGTGCCCGATGGTGAAGCGGAACAGGTTGCCTTCCTGCCCGACCATGTTGGTCGCGGCGGTGGCTACGGACAGGGATTGCGGCGAAATCATCTTCGCGGTAACGCCGCCGGAAGCGTTGGCGGCCACGGCAAGCTCGGGGGACATGCCCACCGCCGTGGCGGTATCCTTCTGCATCCCGCCGAACAGGGCGCACGAGGAGGTGTCCGACCCGGTCAGGAACACGCCGAGCCAGCCAAGCAGCGGCGAGAAGAACGGGAACAGGCTCCCCGTGTGCGTGAAGGCAAGGCCGAGCGTGGAACTCATGCCGGAATAGTTCATCAGGTAGGCGAGGCCAAGGATCATGGCAATGGTCACGATCGGGAAGGTCAGCTGACGCAGCGTGCGCATGAAGCAGGCGATGGCCTTGCCGAAACCGTAGTTCGGCATCATGGGCACGGAGACGAGGCCGGAAAGCAGGATGGCCGTACCGCCGGCGGACAGCCAGTTGAACGCGAACGTCGCGCCGTAAACGGCGTCCTGCGCCACGATGGGCGCGGTCTTCATGACTTCCCCATGCAGACCGGGCCAGCCGAAGCTGAGATTCGCGCCGGGAACGGCGTTCAGGATATTCTTGAACTGCGGCAGGCCCCAGAAGAACACGAATACCGCCAGCACGATATAGGGTCCCCACGCCCGGAGCACGACCGAAGCCGGATAGCCTGAGCCGCTGAGGTTGGATTCAGGCTCACCCTCGAACCGGAACGTGCGCGAAGGCTTCCAGACCTTGAGCAGCAGCACAAGGCCCACAATGGTGGCGATGGCCGAGCCGATGTCGGGCAGGGTCGGGCCGTGATAGTTGGCGAGCAGGAACTGCGCCCCGGCGAAGCACACGCCGCCCACGATGATGGCGGGCAGGACTTCGAGGCTGCGCTTGAAGCCGCACATGGTCACGCATACCCAGAGGGGCACGATGAGGGCGAGGATGGGAAGCTGACGTCCCGCAATGGCGCTTACGGTCATCTGATCAAGGCCGGACACGGAGGCCGCCACGATGAGCGGCACGCCGATGGCGCCGAAAGCGACAGGAGCGGTGTTGGCGATGAGCGCGATGCCCGCGCCCCACAGCGGGGTGAAGCCGAGCCCCACCAGCATGGCGGCGGCAATGGCGACCGGCGTGCCGAAGCCCGCCGTCCCTTCGATGAAGCAGCTGAAGGCATAGGCGATGAACAGCGCCTGAAGCCTGCGGTCATCGGTGAGCCGGGCCAGCGAATCCTTGATGATCTCGAATTCGCCCGATTCCACGGTCATGTTGTACACCCACACCGCCGTGATCACGATCCAGACGATGGGGAACAGCCCGAAGGCAGCGCCGTTGAGCGTGGAACTGATCGCCAACGAAACCGGCATATTCCACACGGCTACCGCGACGATCAACGCGCCGATGAGGCCCGCCGCAGCCGCGACATGGCCCTTGGCCTTCCTGACGGCCAGCATGTAGAAGAGGATGATGAGCGGAATCGCCGCGAGGCACGCCGAAGCGACCACGCCGCCCACCGGCGCATACTGTTGAACCCAAGGCATACGTTTCCCCCTGATAAGGCTTGCGGAGTGCGCCCCACATGCCTGATCGACGGCATTTTCCTGCAATGCCTAGCTGTTGCGGGGCGTATGGCTCCTGTTGACGTGTTGTTCTCTACGCCGAACGGGGGGTGATCGAGAAATGAATATTTTCTATCGGAATCATTCCAAAATGGAATATCTATTTTATCCTGCTTGATTACCACCCTTTTCATGGAGTAAACCGTTTTCGCATCCGCTTGCCGACAAGGGTGAAAGGGGGCAAAAAACTATGAAAAGGCGTGGGTTCGTTTTCAGGCTCCCGCCCCGGGTTATCCATGCGAGGAAGACGACGTGACCGACAACCGGGCCACAGGCTGGAAAATACCATTATTGTTTTGCGGGGTTATCCTCTCCATCGTCGCTGTGGCGGCGCTTTTTCGGGCACACGCTCCCGAACCGCCCGCCGTCCCCCAAGCGCTGCTCAAAGAAGCCAAAGGTATCAGGATCGATCTGGAGTCCGACCCCGAAGGGCAATCATGGAAAGCCCGCATCGCCTCCGCCGCAAGCGGATTTTCCACGCAGGCGGATAAGGACGGGCGGCTCGGGGAGATCGTCCTAACCACTGCTGAAAACAAACGGTTTGACGCTTCATGCACAGCAGCCGTGCTTATCCGGGACGACGGGCTTCGGGACGGGCTGATGCGGAAAATCGCAAACGCGGCGTCTGCCGACTGCGCATCGCTCCCGTGGGGCGTCTTCGCCATGCACGGAATGCGCGACCCGCAAGCACAAGCGGAAGCCTCCGCCCTGCTCACGCAACGCTGGAAAGAATGCCATGAAGGAAGGGAATAGCTAGCATTCACGTCTCATAGGCGAGGCGGCACTGTCCGCCTTTCCGTCCGGCCCAAAAGAAAAAGGGCGGCAAGCCGCCCAAGGTAAAGGAATCCCTGAAAAGCAGGGAGCCCGATGTACTCCGACCCGGCTACAACCTCATGAAGGCTTCGCCGGATTTGTCTCGGTGCCGGACACGAAAACCATGTCGAACTGTCAGGCATGAAAAGGTTCCACATGCGTCCGCAGACGCAGGAAACCATTGCCGGACGCCGGGCCACAGGAACGGCGTGCAGCCAAATTCCCCAGAAAAACAGGAAATTGGAAATGCCGGAAGCTCATGGGGGTGGTATAGGCCAAAAGGTTTTCCCTGTGAAATGAAAAACGCTCATCAACACTATGCACGGAAAGAATAGATGCTGAATATCCGCACGTTGCAAATACTGGTGGAAGTGGCCCGGCAGGGAGGTTTTTCCCGTGCCGCCCAGACTGTACACGCCGTGCAGCCCACGGTGAGCAAAGCCGTTCAGGCCGTGGAGGATCGCCTTGGCGTCCGCATCTTCGAGCGGGCCAACAACGGCGTCAGGCTGACCGTCGAGGGAGAAATCGTTTATCGCCGGGCCCTCAACATCCTTCAAGAATTCGAGGCGCTCGAAGCCGACGTCGCCGCCCTGCACAAGCTCGAAAAAGGCGTGCTCCGCATTGGTTTTCCCCCGGTCGCCAGCGGCATCCTGTTCGCGGATCTGCTCTCCAAATACCGCCAGCTTTACCCCGGCATCAACATCTCGCTTCAGGAACAGGGCTGCGCCTCGCTGGAACCGATGGTGCTTTCGGGGGATCTCGATCTTGCCGTCACCCTTCTCCCCGTCCCGCCGAATTTTTCGTGGCTCCAGATTCGGGACGAACCGCTCATGGTCATCATGCCCCCGGATCATCCCCTCGCCGATCGCAAACGCCTCAAAATGGATGAACTGGCAGACAACGCCTTCATCGGCTTCGAGCAGGGCTTCCTGCTCAACGACCGCATCAAGGCCGTCTGCCGCCAGCGTGGGCTGAAGCTCAATGAGTGCCTGCGCAGCGGCCAGCTTGATTTCATCATGACCCTCGTGGCGACGGGCATCGGCGTCGCCCTCCTCCCCCGCCTCGAACTCGAACGGCGGGAACTCCCCAACATCCACATCGCCCTTCTCGACGAAGAGGAACTCCGTTGGCGCGCCGCCTTCGTCTGGAGGCGCGGGGCCGTCCTGTCCTCCGCCGCGCAGGCGTGGCTCAAGCTCCTCCCCGGCGGCGAGGAAGCGCTGGCAAGCGAAAGGCTCGCATGACGGCCTCCGGCGCAGAGGCCGATCCGGACGGGACACCGGAAGGTCCGGCATAGACGCCTTTCCAAAAGACGCCACTTTTTCAGCTCAAAAACCGCCCCTTCGTCCCGGCGCAACCGGGAGCCTCAAAGCCCGTCTCTTCCGGAAGGCAACACGGATAAGCCGACAGCCTCTTTCTTCAAGAAAGCTGCGCCCGGAACAGGCAACACGTCATGACCGCCGCGAAGAACCTTCCCCGCCGAATGGGATATACGCTTCGCAAAGGAAACGCTCTGCAATACGAGCGTCCTCTACTCCGTTGCCAACAGGTTAAGGGTTTCTTCTTTCGCACGGAATGTGGAAAACCATTTTGGGGAAACCGAGGAAAAACGCAAGGAACCTTTCATCCCTTTGAATGAGGGAACACCCTATGGGGCGGGAGCCCTCCAAAAAAATATTCTTGCCCTCATCCCGGCAAGCAAGGCCACCATCTCCCGTGCACTTGAGGTGGAGAGGAATGCCGGCATGTCCGGCATATCTGTTATTCGCAATAATGCCGCCCCATTCCTTTTCCGTACAATACCCATTCCTTCCGTTCATGATGCGGGCTGGCACGTTCGGGTTTATGAGGCATCCCGTACTGTAAAAAAGAAGGTGCCCCGTCGTCTCCGAGAAAGCACCCATGAGCTCTGGCGCACTGCCGCCAGCGGATACGATGAATGGCAACTCATTAATTACATTAATCTTTATAATACCCCAACGTCCGTCAGGCCGCTTCAGCGGCATTTGATCTTCTCCCCATCCCCAAGGCAAAGAAACCTGCTGGAAGTGAGAAAAAACGGGAATCATCAAGAAAGGGATTCCGCCATGCCCGGCGAAATTACATCCTCCCATTCCTGCCGATACCGGAAAAGCATGGGCTCACGAGGGCCTGCCGCCCGCGCAACGCTTGGACAATCTGCATGATCGACCATCCGTTGCGTATATATCCTCTTCTGTACAAGTTACAATGTCGACATTAAGGAGTAAAAAGGATTATTCCATTTTGTCATGATGCCTTGAAAACAGACACTGCATCAAGAAGAACAGAAAATGCATTTCAGCACTCCGCAGATTGTTTATTCAATGAATAAAAATGCATTGACACAACCCTTATTTTTTCTCAATGAAAGTTTTCTATAGGTTTTATTCCGTACTGGCATCTGGGATATGACGACTTTTGCTATCACAGATGCATTTCTTGAACATTTAGTGCAGCGGGGGATTGTTTGTATGGCGTGGACACAGGTCTATGATCCGGCGGGGAGCGTGGTACTCTCTGCACTTTCTGCGGCTATTCCTTTGATGGTACTTTTCTACATGCTGGCGATACGTCGCGCAAAAGGCCATGTGGCCGCCATTGTGGGCTTGGCCGTGGCGTTTGTGCTGGCCGTGGCTCTGTGGGGGATGCCTTTCGGCACCGCGGTGAGTTCCGTCGCCTACGGTATGGCGAACGGCTTGTTCCCCATCGTCTGGATCGTCATTACGGCGGTGTGGGTGTACAACATGACCGTGGAATCGGGCGAATTCGAGATCATCAAAGACTCGCTGGCCCGGCTCACCGATGACCGCAGGCTTCAGGCGCTGTTCATCGCCTTCGCCTTCGGCGCCTTCCTTGAAGGTACCGCCGGTTTCGGCACTCCCGTAGCCATCACCGCAGCCATGCTCGCGGGCATCGGGTTCAACCCGCTGTACGCCGCCGGGCTGTGCCTCATCGCCAACACCGCCCCGGTAGCCTTCGGCGCCATCGGCGTCCCGGTCATCGTGGCCGGGCAGGTGTCCGGCTTTGATCCCAACCTCATCAGCGCCATCGTAGGCCGCCAGCTTCCCTTCCTGTCCGTGATCGTGCCGCTGTGGCTGTGCGTGACCATGTGCGGCTTCAAGCGCAGCATGGAAGTCCTGCCCGCCATCCTCGTGGCCGGCCTCTGCTTCGCCATTTCGCAGTTCGTGTTCTCGAACTATCACGGCCCGACTCTGCCGGACATCATGTCCGCCATCATCACCCTCGTCGGCCTCGTGATCCTGCTCCGCTTCTGGAAGCCCGCCACCATCTGGCGCTTCGAGGGCGAAAAGCCCACCGTGCTGACCGGCAAGGGCTACTCCTTCGGTGAAGTCATCCGCGCATGGATACCGTTCATCATCCTGGCAGTCATGGTGTTCTTCTGGGGCCTGCCGCAGTTCAAGGCGTTCCTCGACGGCATCAGCGGCAGCATCGCCACCAAGGGCTTCGCGTGGCCCATGCTTGACGGCATGGTCAGCCGCACCGTGCCCGTCGTGCCCGCCGAAACCCCCTATGCCGCATTCTTCAAATTCGGCTGGCTCTCCGCGGGCGGAACCGCCATCCTGCTGTCCGGCTTCTTCGCCGTGCCCTTCATGCCCAAGTACAGCTTCGGCAAGGCCGTGGCCTGCTTCTTCTCCACGATTTACCAGCTCCGTTTCCCCGTCCTGACCATCGCCACCATCCTCGGTTTGGCCTTCCTCATGAACTACTCCGGCATGAGCACGACCCTCGGCATCGGCTTTACCAAGACCGGCAGCCTGTTCCCGTTCTTCGCCCCGATCCTCGGCTGGCTCGGCGTGTTCCTGACCGGCTCCGACACCTCGTCGAACGCCCTCTTCTGCGGTATGCAGCGCTCCACCGCGCAGGCCGTGGGTATGCCCCCCGAACTCGCCGTAGCCGTGAACTCCTCCGGCGGCGTCACCGGCAAGATGATTTCGCCCCAGTCCATCAGCGTGGCCACCGCCGCCACCGGTATGATCGGGCAGGAAGGCAACCTCTTCCGCTTCGCCCTCGGGCACAGCATCGCCATGACCCTGTTCATCTGCGTGTTGACCTATCTTCAGGCCACCGTTTGGCAGTGGATGCTGCCGTAAACCCTCCCATGAAGTGAACCGCCGCTGAGGGACGCGTTCCGCGCCTTCCGGCAAGTCATTCAGAAACCCCGCGCTTCCGGCGCTGAAAACAAAGCCGGTTGATCTTCGGATCAACCGGCTTTTGCTCTGTACCTCTCAAAACGGGATACTTCTTTTCCCACCATAAAAATGCCATGTAAAGTATCAATACACGCGTTAAGACTTTACATGGCATTTTTTGCGATTTTTTACTCGATTTATGGCGAGTTGATGTTTTTTTACATCTTTGCGGAGCACGATCGAGATCGCGCGGTTTCACACTCCCGGCTGAAAGCATCTCCCCGGGTACACAAACATGAACGCGGGAAAGCGGCCGTTGCTGATTTGGCAAACTCCCCATGGAATTCCACCGTACCGCTGAAATAACCCTCTAGAAACACATGCTCCAAGAGGCAGGGGCTCTCAAAATATGAACGAAAAAAACACTGCCTCGCACACCGTTTTTTGCCTTTGCAAAGGCTTCGGCCTTTGCCCCTTCCCCGCTTGTTTTTGTCAATGCAGATGAAATAATCTTATTATTATAATAAAATAGAAAAACATGATTTTCGAAAAAGAATACACGTTAAAATAACGGTTTTTCTCTATATAAAATCATTTTACAAAGGCAAACAAGTAACTATCCGACGCTATGACGTTGTATATGCCTCTATAAAGAGAATAGTCCTCCTATATCGCTTTATAAAACAAAAATGAAAAAAGATGGTTTTTCTTTTCCGTCTATTATAAAACGAAAAGAATAATCTTTCTCCTCCATCGTTCCCTTCCGGAACGCGACCAGACGGGTAAAAAACGTATTTCTACCTTCATTCAAACTGGTTACCTTATAATGGAGGAAATACACATAGCGCATAGGGGAAGAGGTTGAGCCATGAGGTACTCGCCTGAAGAAATCTTCAAAAAGTTCATTAATTCTGTTTTGTCCGATGCGTCTTTGGACTTCTTCGTGAAGAGGGCGGCGGTATTCCTCTCTATGATGATGCCCGTTTCCTCCTTGTTCATTTTCCGATCAGTGGAAGGTTCCATTACAAAACTGGCCGAATGTAACAAAACACCCGCCATCAATATCAGCGACCACTTCGCCATTTCTCCGGAAAGCATGACCCGGTTGAGGACTGAAAAACACTTTTTCAGCGAAGGCGCCTGCAATCTGAAAATCTTTACCGGGCACGAAACCTGTGCGTACGCCGACGTGCACCGCTCTGTCTACAAGACGGATACATCGGCCGTGTACATTCCCTTGAAGTTTAACATGCTGAGGGAAACGAGCGTTACGATGGTTGTGCTATCGATGGGTGTGGACAACTATACGCAAGAACATCTCGATATCTGTTCCTGCCTCCAGCCTGTCTTTATCGATAATTTCCTGAACATCCTTTCCGAAAATTCTTCCGACCGCGCTTTTGACCTCCCGTCCCCAAAGAGCAAGCAGGAGCCGAACAGCAAGCGGAACAAGGACAATGCGGAACCATTTCAGACATTCAACGAGGTCACCATCAATTATATCATCAAGGCGCTCAACCGCACCAACGGCAAAATCTCCGGACAGGACGGCGCTGCCGAACTCCTCGGCCTCAATCCGAGTACCCTCTGGTCGAAGATCCGCAAATACCGCATCGACGTGAAAGGGCTTGAGCGCGAGTAGCGATTTCTGAAGTGCAAAATACCGCGAAGGCCCTCCCGGACTGTATCCGGGAGGGCCTTCGTTATGTTGAAGGATGCAGGACGCTTGCCGGGGCCCCTACTCTGTTGACTCAAGAAAACTTCTTGGTTGGGCCGCGCAGCGATCCGCCGAAGCCTGCCGGGGCTCAGTCGTCCCCATCCCCGCCTCCATCGCCATCACCGCCATCACCGTCATCCCCTTCCTGCCCGCAAAGCCCCTCGCCCGAGGAGAAAAGCGGAGCGTTCTTCCGTGCATCCTCTTCCCTCTCCGTAAGTTCGTTTTCCGCCATCTGTTTGCGGAAAAAGAACCATCCTGCGACAAGGGCAATACCCAGAAAACCGATCCAGTCGAGCCATGCGTCCACGCCATTCCTTCCTGCTGCGATGGCGGCGTTTCATTAATGCGCCGGGACAGGCCCTTCCGGGGCCGTCTCCCGGGAGGGCCGGACATCGGACTCCCGGCTGCTCCTGCGTCTCTTTCGGAACGGGTTCCGGTGGTGCCACAGATTCCCCTGCTGCGCAACAGCTCTACCGATAAGGCCGAAATGTTCCTGAAAGACGGGAATCGCCCGATTTCCTTGGCTCCGTTTTCCCAACCATCCGGCAGCGAAAGGGAAAAGGAAGAAGAGCAAGACGGAAAAAACGGACACGGGATTCCAAAACGCCGGACAGGGAATCATCACTGTTTGACACTTGTGTGCAGGGACAATAGATTCCAATGTGTTCCGGAGCCCGTGTTTTTGGATACGGCCTTTTCCATGCATTGGCGTGGAACGGAAAATGAGCGGGGTTTCCTTTCCAGGAGCGCAACGCGTATTCCTTCCCGAAGAAAAGGATGTTAGACAAAGAACGCCGGATCGGGGCGACCCGGCGAGGCGGGCGCGCGCCCGTGGCAACCAGCCCTGAGACGAACGATGATCCTGTCCACAAAGAACAAATTGGTACTGCTCGTCGCCGGGTCGCTGATCCTGCTCGCTGTCGGAGTGGGCCTGTTCTCCATGTATAGCGTGAAAAGAACCATGCTGGAGGAGCAGCGCCGGAGCAGTGTGAATACCGTTGCCCTTGCGACATTCAACGTGATGGATCGCTACCAGATCCTGTTCCGCAGCAAAGCGGATCAGGCCGTCGCGCTCCAGCATAACCTCAGCTGGCTGGCGAAACTCATCACCACGCTGGTGCATGATCCATCTGAGCGCTTTAAGATCATGCAAAATTTCCCCTTGCCCGAGGGGATCAGCCTCATGGCAATCGACCCCAGCGGCGAGATCAAACTCGTGCGCGGCGATCTGGAGAAAGACGACAACCCCTACCTCCTCCGCGACATCAAAGACCGGCCCGTGGGCCCCACCATGCGAGCCCTTGCGGAAAAAGGCCTCCCCGCAACCTGTTTCGTCCAGTGGGACGCCGGGGGCAAAAAGCAGCGGCTGTACGGAACGCACCTGTACCTTCCCGGAGAGGGAGGGCTGCTCGTGGGCCTGTGGGCCAACATCGACAAGCTCGACGAGCATCAGCAGCGGCTCAAGGAAGACAGTATCCGGGAGCTCCAAAACGAATTCGGAAAACAACGGATAGGGCCTTCGGGTTTTCTGTTCGTCACGGACTCCAAAGGTATCCCGGTAATCGGGCCGGAAGGCATGAACACCACCCTCTCCGGCATCAATCCCAAAACAGGCAACACTCTTATCGCCGATATCCGCAATGCTTCGAAAACACCGGAAAATCCTGTTGAAGCATCGATCCAGTCCTTGATCAAGCGCGCGCCGTCCCGTGATGCCCTGCTTTTCGTGCGCCATGTCAAGCCGTTCGATTGGTATGTCACAGGCGTCGTTTACACCGACGAAGCCAGCGCGCCCGGCAAGCAGCTTTCGTTTCTGCTCATCGCGGCCATCCTCGCCGCTACGCTGTTCATCCTGCCCGTGGCGCTTCTTATGGTCACGCGGCTGACCTCACCGCTGGCGAAACTCGGAGATTACGCCCGCAAGCTCCCCGAACAGGATTTCATGGAGGACGCACGGCCAACGCCCCTGCTCGCCGCCCTCGCCGACGGCAAACACGGAGGAGAGATTGCCAGCCTCGCCAATTCACTGATGTTCATGGATAAAACCCTCCGGTCACGGGTCCGTGAGCTTATGGAGGCCACGTCCAGCCGCGAACGCCTCGAAGGTGAGCTCAGCGCCGCCACCGAAATCCAAATGGGGTTCCTGCCCAAGCCCCTGCCCCCGGACGTGGCCGCCGGGCGGTTCTCACTGGCGGCGAGCCTCGTCCCGGCCCGGGAAGTGGGCGGCGACTTGTATGACTTTTTCATGCTCGACGACAGGCACCTGTGCTTCATCATCGGGGACGTGTCCGACAAGGGCGTGCCCGCCTCATTGTTCATGAGCATGACCTTGACCCTTATCCGATCTCGGGCGGGTTCCCACCCCTCGCCGGAGCACCTCATGGCCGAGGTCAACGAAAACCTCGCCCGCGACAACGCCAAGTGCATGTTCGTCACACTGTTTATCGGCGTGCTCGATCTTGATACCGGAGAACTGCTCTACGCCAACGGCGGGCACAATCCCCCGCTTCGGCTCGGCGGCGACGGCGTGGCATGGCTCAAAGGCATCAGCGGGCCTGTGGTCGGCGCGATGGAAGGCATGAACTATACCTTGCTTCGCACCGTGGTCCGGCCCGGCGAAACCCTCTTCCTCTACACCGACGGGGTGAACGAGGCCATGAACGCGGAAGGCGACGTCTATTCCAACGAAGCGATGTTCCGTGCCCTCGCCTCCTCACCATCACAAGAACCGGCCAGTGTGCTCCGGCATATGCTTGACGATGTGTCCGTCCATGTCAACGGCAACACCGCCTCGGACGACATGACCATCCTGTGTGTCCGTTATTTCGGAGGAAAGCGCTGACGGTCCTTCACCGCTGGTGATGAAGAGAGCAAACTGGCCCGCACGATAAGCTTGTTCATAAGGTAAAGGGATGCCACCTTAACAGAGCCCAATCAATGGGGAATGGAGAAAAAGGGACGCTATGGACGTCCCTTTTTTGTCATTTCTTCCAGAACTTCCACCAAGGGCATAACGGCAAGGCCCCTCTGCTCCTGTGCAAGGAATGCCCGGACAATATCTCTTGAATGCACCCCAATTCCAAAATCAGCCTGTTGACGGCGTGCTGCATGTCCCGCACGGAAGGAGGTGGGTCTTCGTTCACGAGGGTACGCAACTCTTCAAATGCATTCGCCGCACGCACCATCTCCTCCTCTATTTCCTCCCGCGAAAAGCTTTCTCCGCCTTGGAGACGAGCCTCCAGCCAACGCATCAAAATGTCGTTACCCAAAGCCAAGCACAATCGAGGAATCATTTCCAAGCTCGGCATATACGTATCGTTTATATTGAAGTAACGCTTGGTGACTGAATGTGACACGCCAAGGCGCTCCGCTATCTCATCTCTGGTCAGGCCGCTTTCTTCCTTGGCGAGGCGAAGTGCTGCCTTGCCCGTCATCATCCCCAAATCCGTCATGCTGTTTTCCTCCCAACAGGTGAATGAAGTGGATGCCCTCTTTCACGAGGATCAATCAGGTCCATTCTTTTTTATACATTGGGAGTATTCTCTTTTGCACATCGTATTAGAGCTTGTATCGTTAATATCTTTTTATATGTGTTGGTTATCAACTCTATACTAGCTATCGCAAACGATGTTTCCATGATTATAGATTTTTAAATATATGTCAGGATATCTTCTCTTCAAAAGAAAGATACCATGACAAGAAAACGGTATGACAATAGGATAAACAACTCTCCATGCTCTTTATAGGAGGAACTATGGGTATCCCACAAAAAAGCCTCGTGATCGGCGCTTGCGAAATCGCCTGCCACTACCCGGAGCTCTCACTCAACGACGCGGCAGGAGATGCTCTCCAACTCGCTGAAAAGATCCGGCTTTACGGCATTGAGGAAAACCAAAAGAAAGAGACTGTCTTTATCGCAGCTTGCCGTTTTGTCAGTGCTGATAAAGATCTCACGCCTCAAAAAGCGGTAGAGAAGGCTTTACGGCTATGGGACATCATTGAAGCATGACGGAAAAACAATATTGGAAAACGGTAAACCGATGGGAATGTGCTCTCTCATGGGGTTAGGCCGTGGCACAAGATGAAATCGGAGCCCTGCCCACAAAAAAGGAGCCAAAATCCAAAAACATCCCTCCCGACATGCGTCAAGAGGGATGTTCTGGACATAGCGTGAAGCCCCGGGAGAGTCATCACATGATGTTGAGGCCGGGCATCTTCTTTCAATGCATCATTGTTTCAAACGATCTGCATACCGCCCTTAGCTCATTCATACCATATTACTTGTTCCCCCTCGCAAGGTTGCGGGAAACCACCATGAGGGCGGCAAGCATGACGAGCAGCAGGGCCGTGCCCATGAGCAGGGCATAATCCTCCATCTGCAGGATCGTGTACAGCAACGAGTACAGGGCCACGAGCAATACGCCTATCCCTATACCTTCCTTATAATTCCGCAGGGCGAAACCGACATAGCACGACACCATCAGTACAATGCATCCCGACGCCGAAAGGTAGGATGTCAGAAAGGCCAGATGCTCGGACAACGACAGCAGGACCAGATAGAACACCACCATCGACAGCCCCACGATGCCGTACTGTACCGGATGCAGCCGCGCCCCAAGACCCATTTCAAACACAATGAACGCAAGGAAGGTCAGGCCGATGAACAGCACGCCGTACTTCACCGAGCGTTCCACCAGCTTATAGTGCGTACCGGCTTGGTACAGATCCACGCCGACGGCAAACTCCGTGAAATGCCTCGGCCACGTGTGCAGCGTGCCAAGGTTCGGATACGAGCGCGCCAATGAGGGCACGCTCCACACCGCGGAGAAGCCCGTATCCGAAGTCTCATAAGAGGCCGGAAGCACCTGCCCCTGAAAACTTGGATGCGGCCACGGCGAATGCACCTTGATCTCCGTGGTTTCGCCCGCCGTCGCAAACCGGATGCCGCCGCTGCCGCTCAAGGCCAAGCGTTGCGAAAAGTCAAATGTCCCTTGCCCCGCATTCAAGGCAATGGGAACACGGAAACCGGACGGAAGGTTCTCGAACGGCTGCGTACCCGGCTCGGCGCTGTGCGGGACACCGGCCCAAACGAACGGGCTCGCCTCGCGGAGCGCACTCGGGTGGCTCAGGCCCGTGACTACAAAAGACCGGGCATAATCCACATCAACCAGCGCGGGGACGATGCGGGTCAGCGCTTCCCTGGACGGCAATGTAAACTGCCCGGAAATACCGATCTCGGACGTATACACCAGCGCCCTGTATATCCCCCTACGGCGGGATTCTGGATCAAGCGTGGCGTCAAAAGACAGACGCGACGGCAGGATGACGAAATAGCTCGCCTCCAGCCTTGTTTCGCGTACCAGCCTGTCCTTGCCTCCCTCGACGGGCACGACGCGTTCCCGCTCCACACGCTCCGTATACGGGACCAGCAGATACGGGCCGGAAAGCTGCTGCAACCCGCCCCATGTCCGGCTGATGTCCGCCACCACTTCACGGTACAGCGACGAGCGTTCCCCTACGAGGCTTTCCACCATCAACAGCGGAATCAGGAGCAACAGTGCGATGCCCGCTACGACGGCGTAACGAAACATCATCGAATCCTTCAATTGATCCTGCAACACGGCCTTGTCCGTATTGTGCGGCGTCTCCACAACATCCTCCACGGGCAACTGAGGTTCTCGGGCCTTTTCTGAAGGAGCCCCCTGCTCTCCAGACGTTTCGAACGCGAACGTATCTTCGGCGGTCAGGGATTCTGTCCGGACCACCCCTTTCTCCGCAGCCCCTGGAGGAGGCAACGGCTCCGCCGCAGTAACCGGGGTCTGTCCGGAAACCCGGCGCGTCCGGCGCATGATCCATCTGACTATGGCCACGAAACCGATACACAACGGGATCAAAATCAACACGAGTACAAGCAGGCCGATCAACATCACTTCGAACATACTTTATTTCCTGTCAATGCGACTCAACAGTTCCACCAACGGGGAACACCGGAGGTTCCCTCCCCGCCAATGTGCACTCAACAGGCACGCACAGCAAGCCTTGCCTTCTATCCTCCGGAGACGGGACGTGCCTGTTCCGTCTTCTTTATTTTCTACCGCGTCACCCATACCAATGGAGCAGCCCTTCTCCGCACCCGGATTACCGCATAAACGGTATATCCGTACAGATACCAGTTACGCCAGCAAGGATGTCCGCGCGCCCCGAAGGGCTTTCCAAACATAAAAAAAGCCCTCCCGAAATCTCAGGAGGGCTTTGCTCAATCCATAGCAGGGTGGAGCACCACGCGGCCTTCCGCCAATGAGCGGGGCACGTCGATGATACGTTGGTTGCGCGACCCTCGGAACCGGATAATCAAGGACTTCTCCTCCAGTATGAAGGGGCCGTCCACAAGGATATCCAGCTGGCGCAGCAACGGCATATGCCGGCTGTCCGCAAGCAGCTCCTCATACAAATACCCGGTATAGCTCGTCAGATTGTACCCCGCAGCGCGCAGGCGCTCTGCCAGCGGCGCAAGCTTTCCGCTCTGTACGAACGGTTCCCCGCCGCTGAACGTTACCCCGCGCACGATGGGGTTTTTCCGCACGTCCGCAAACACCCAGTCGGGTGAAACCATGCGCCCGCCGTCGAAAGGGTGCGTCGTCGGGTTGTGGCAACCCTTGCAATGGTGCGGGCAGCCCTGCGTAAACAGCACGTAGCGCAAGCCCGGCCCATCTACGATGGACTCCTCGACGATGCCGGATATGCGTATTTCGTCGCTCATACCAAAACCTCTGACTTCGCCAAGACGAGGGAGAATTGGGGAAGGGAGGGAAAAGCTTTTCTAAAGAAAGGGGGGAGCACCCCCACGCTTTTCCCTCCCTTCCCAAAGGCTTCTGCGCTTATTGGATCCCTGTTCACAGCTTTTTCAGCTTCAAAACGAAAGAACCCTAGTTACCGCAGCAGCCGATCTTGCAATGCTTCACGCGATCTTCGACTTCAGCGCGTTTGGCGTTGTTGAAACGATCCACGGTGCCGACGAGGTATCCGGTAATGCGACGGATACGTTCAAACTTCACGCCTTCGCCAACCAAAACTTTCTTGCTTCCAGTGTTCATTGAACCGTTCTCCAATACTTGGTTTAACAATAATGGGTATATCGGAAAATGCGGGTATCCGCACTTTGCTTGCTCATCAGCGCGACATTCACGCGCCTCTTCAATGCCTTCCCAGTTCAACCGCTCCAGCTGGGCTGTCCCCGAGCTATACGAATTGATCCAAGGCGTTCCTCTTAGCGAACGGGGATGGAAAAACTCACCCGTTCCAACAGCCGGAACGAACCCCTCCGCGCGGCCTCCCCACCAGTCAAAAGTCTTAGGAGGGGAAAGAGAAAGGGCTGGGAAGGGGAAGCCCTTCTTCAGAAGGGTTCCCCTTCCCAATATTCATCTAAATCACCATATTGGGCATCTTATCCTCGGCTTCGAGGCGTTCCTCTTCAGAACGCACGTCGCGGATGTAGCCCTTGATCTTGCGCAATACTTCGATATCGACGCCTTCGCCGTCGTGACGCCCGCAGCGGGGGCACACGTCGCCGATGATGCCCGTGTAGCCGCACAGGGGATCACGGTCCACGGGATGGTTGATGGACCCGTAGCCGACGCCCATGTCCTTCATGGCCCGGATGAGATCCTCGAACGCCTCAAGGTTGTTCACCGGATCGCCGTCCACTTCCACATAGGTGATGTGCCCGCCGTTGGTCATCGCATGATACGGCGCTTCAAGACGGATCTTGTTGTAGGCGCTGATGCTGTAATAGACCGGGATGTGGAACGAATTGGTGTAGTAGTCCTTATCCGTAATACCTTCGATGGAGCCGAAACGCTTGCGGTCGAGACGTACGAACTTGCCGGAAAGCCCTTCGGCGGGGGTTGCGATCACCGAGAAATTGAGCTTCGTCTCGGCGGCCTTCTTGTCCGCCTTCTCGCGGATGAAGCCTACAATCTTGAGGCCAAGCTCCTGCGCTTCCTCGGACTCGCCGTGATGCTTGCCGATCAGCGCCTTGAGGCACTCCGCAAGGCCGATGAACCCCACGGTCAGCGTGCCGTGCTTGAGCACTTCGCGCACTTCGTCGTCCGGGCCGAGCCGTTCCGAATCGATCCAGATGCCCTGCCCCATCAGGAAGGGATAATTCTTGCACTTCTTGCACGACTGGATTTCGAGGCGCTCAAGAAGCTGCTCGAAGACCAGATCCACCATCTTGTCCAGCTCGGCGAAGAAGGCGTCGACGTTGTGATCCGCAAGGATGCCGAGGCGGGGCAGGTTGATGGACGTAAAGCTCAGGTTGCCGCGCCCGTTGACGATTTCACGGCTCGGATCGTTCATGTTGGCCATAACGCGCGTGCGGCAGCCCATGTAGGCGATTTCCGTCTCGGGATGGCCGGGCTTGTAGTAGGCCAAGTTGAACGGCGCGTCGATGAAGGAAAAGTTCGGGAACAGGCGTTTGGCGGACACGCGGCAGGCAAGCTTGAACAGATCATAGTTGGGCTCGCCTTCCCGGAAGTTGACGCCTTCCTTCACCTTGAAGATATGGATGGGGAAGATGGGCGTCTCGCCGTTGCCGAGGCCCGCTTCGGTGGCCAGCAGCACGTTGCGGATGACCATGCGGCCTTCGGGGGAGGTGTCGGTCCCGTAGTTGATGGAGCTGAAAGGGATCTGCGCTCCGGCGCGGGAGTGCATGGTGTTGAGGTTGTGCACCAGCGCTTCCATCGCCTGATACGTGGCCTTCTCGGTGTACTCAAGGGCCTTCTTGACGGCGAAGTCGATGTTCAGGGCGGGGGCGTGCTGAGTGAGGATCTCCCGGACGAAGGCAAGGCCCTTTTCATCGAGGATGGATTCGTTTTCCTCAATGTAGGCGCGCAGCCCGGCCTTTACATCATCCTTGCTCTCCATATTGTAGAGATCAAGGATCAGGCACAGTTCCTTGATGAAGGTCTTGGCGACGCCGGGGGCGAGGCCGTATTCGAAATTCGGGATGCTCTGCCCGCCGTGCTGGTCGTTCTGATTGGCTTGAATGGCGATGCAGGCAAGGGCGCTGTAGCTGCGGATATCGTTGGGTTCGCGCAGGAAGCCGTGGCCCGTGCCGAAGCCGCCCTTGAACAGCGTCTTGATGTCGATCTGGCAGCAGGTGGTGGTCAGGCTCAGGAAATCAAGGTCGTGGATGTGGATGTCGCCGTTCTTGTGCGCGAGGCTGTGCTTCGGGTTGAGGATGTACATCTCGTAGAACTGCTTGGAACTTTCGCTGCCGTAACGCAGCATCATGCCCATAGCGGTGTCGCCGTCGATGTTGGCGTTCTCGCGCTTGAGATCGTTGTCCTTGGCGTCCTTGAAGGTGAGGTCGCGGATGGTGGTCATGAGCCGGGTGTTCATTTCCCGGATCTTGGTCCGCTGGTGGCGGTACAGGATGTACGCCTTGGCGGTGCGGGCATGGCCGCTCTTGATAAGGGTTTTTTCTACCAGATCCTGCACCTGTTCCACATCGGGGACGGCGTCCTCGAACTGCTCATTGAGGCGCTCCAGCACTTCGGCGGCTATCTTGAGCGAAAGGACATAATCCTTCCCTCCCTGACTGCTGGCGGCACGGAAGATTGCCTGAGCGATCTTGTTCACGTCAAAAGGAACAATGCGTGCGTCACGTTTCCTGATAGAACTAACCATTCGTCATCTCACTCGCTTTAATCAAGAAAAAAAGGCTGTTTGCAGTTCGCAACAATATGTACTTGTTACTGAAAGGAAACAGATTCATACATCCAGCATAGCCTATCCGGCGACTCGGGGCTAGTGTCTAACACTCTTTTCCGAAAAGTTCTTTTTCGAACCACCCGCCGTCCGATTGCCTACCATCGGGACGCAAAAAAGGACGCCTTAGAGCAACGAGGCCCGTCGCTCTTTCGTTAAACCGGGGAAACCCACTATCAAAACTTTCTGAATATCCGAGGGTTGATATGCTCACCCCGATATCGGGGGCATACGGCAGCGAACCCTCGCTTGTCCGGGGGGATGTCTCTCTGCGTGAAGAAGGTGTAAACGCAAACCGGAAGAGGATCAACACCCCTGTACATGCCCAAGCGAAAGCTCTCTCCTCAAAAGCCCCGGGAAACAAGGCTTCCGTCGGCATGAAAAATTTTTCAGCTTTTTTTATACTCCGGCGAGTCATATCAGGGCCATTCTGTCAACCGCCAATTTGCAGCTAGTTACGCATAACTTTTCTTAAGTATTGAATTATTTTTTTCTAGAAATATCAAAAAATCCTGCCTCACTGCCCCTTTATTCAGCGTATGCGGGCCTCCTTTAAAAAGTAACAATTCCTAATTATAGAAAAACCTCCACCCGGGGAAAGCCTGCCGAAAGCGTCTGGAGGCGGTAAAGCCACCCCCAAAGCCTCCCGGCACCCCGCACGGAGGATCGGGTTTACCGCCTAAGAGAAGCGTCCTTAACCACCACGGCCAAGCCGTGTTGACGGGTGGCGGGTAGCCCGGTACAAACCCAAAAGGCACCTTCAAGATGACCGCCGGTCAGCCCATCCCTCCCCAGTCCGGTACAGCGCTGTTTGTCTCGCCTTGCCAGCCCTCCGGCGTTTCCGTTCCGAGAGAACCACGTCCATTGTGACGGAAGCGGAGGCATCCTCACCCTGCCGGTGCCCCGCTCCGTCAGAAAAGGCGGAGGCGCCGCGGATCAGGTCCGTCCGCAGCGGGAGCCGTGCCCTGACATACGGAAAACATGAAGTGCATTCCTTGTTTCAACATCCGCCGCAACCGACGGCGGCAAACCCACCGCGCATACCGTGCGCTCTTTTTAGGATACGTTGTATGACAAACGGATTTACGAAAGCAGAGGATCTTGCCCGCCCGTAGCAAAGGCTGCTGCGCGACGAGCTGAAGATTGAAGCAGGCGGCCTTTGCTCATCCTCACATGAAAATTCATGCAAGGAGTGGGCAAGGTAGTGAGCTATACCAACGCCGACCGGATACTTCCCCGCGAACTGCTGGACGCGATCCAGCAATATGCCGACGGGGTGTATCTGTATATTCCGCGCAAGGCGGAACGGAAACGGGCTTGGGGCGAGGCCACGGACTCCCGCAGGGAGCGGCTCGCCCGGAACAGGGAGCTGTACGAGAAACATCTCGGCGGCGCTCCCGTGCATAAACTGGCGGAAGAATATTACCTCTCCGCCAAGACCATCTATAAAATCCTTGCCTCCATGCGGCAGGCATGACGGACAGCGCCACAGGCCCACGCTTGCGGCGCTTTTTCGTTTGAGAAGCGAGAAGGAGGACCACAAAAGCGCTCGTTTCCGATATAAGGCAGGGATACTTTTTTACACAGGAGTTTCCACATGCAGCCAACATCAACAACATCCAACCCGTTGTTCGACCGCGACTTCCTTCGCGCCACCATGATGGGCCCCAATTGCGTCAGGTTCGCCGAAGAACTGACCGCAAACATCCCCCTTTCTCCCAATATGCGCGTGCTCGACCTGGGGTGCGGCATGGGGCTGAGCTCGATATACCTCGCACGGACATTCGGCGTGCGGGTGTTTGCCGCGGACCTGTGGATAAACCCTTCGGACAACTTTGCGCGGTTCCGGGACTTCGGGCTTGAAGACGCCGTTATCCCCCTCCGGGCCGAAGGACATGCCCTGCCCTTTGCCGAAGGATACTTCGACGCCGTGATCTGTATCGATGCCTACCATTTTTTCGGCTGTGATCCGGAGTACCTCGACGCCCACATCGCTCCTCTCGTCAAGCCGGGCGGCTTTATCGCCGCCGCCATCCCGGGCCTCCGGCAGGAATTCACGGGGGACATCCCCGACGAGCTCCGGCCTTATTGGAAGGAAGATATCAATTTCCACTCCGCCGGATGGTGGGCCGAACTCTGGAAACAGTCCACCCGCGCCGCCGTACGGGACGCCTTCTCCCTCCGCAGCCACAAAGCCGCATGGGAGGACTGGCTCCAGTGCGACAACCCCTATGCACAGCGCGATGCCGGCATGATGGAAAAGGCCGGCTGGCGCTACTTCGATTCCATCGGCATCATCGCTACCGTGTCCCCGGCAGCCTGTTCGGAACCGTACCTTCTATTATAAGGTAGAGGTCTCCCTTGAAAGCCTGTCGCCCGTGCGGCGGAACGGCCTCCCCCTTGGCAGTCCACCTTGGAATACCGTTCGCCGAACCTCCATACCTCCGATAGGCATTCGTCCGTTTCCGGCACCAACCCGGACGGATGTATACCCGCCATCCCGCATCAGCCCAAACCTTTTGCCGGAGCCTCACACCTCCGGCAAAAGGGCATCCCCGGCGAGCCCGGAACACAGCAAAAAGCAGCGGCTTCGGGCGAGACTCTCTCTTCCGAAGTAAAAAAGCCCTAAAGATCTGCAGGGATTCAATGGCGACGGTCCCGATGATACCCACCCGCCGGGACGCCAAATAGAAACAAGTCTCATTGACAGCCGATGCACGACTGCTTATAAACAAGAAAAGTTTTCGGCATCCCGCCCCCTTGGGGATGCCCATCATTCTTGAGAAACGCGCCTTCGCGCACCTCTCCCAGCCCGACATCATCAGGACTGCTCCATCGTAGATAAGGCCCTGCACATTACGTGCAGAGGCCTCTTTTGTTTTTCCTCCTACCGTTAAGGAGTCCTGATATGGCGGACATCATTCTCAATAAGCCGGAAGCGGGCACTCAGGCCGTCTTCGAAGCGGCCGGGGACAGCCGAATCGACCTCAACTTCCCTACTGATCAGGCAACGCTGGAACGTTCCGGCAATGACCTTATTTTCCGTTTCGACGACGGCAGCACCGTTGTCCTGCGTGATTTCTATACGGCCTATACCAAGGACTCCATGCCCGACTTCGTGATCGAAGGCACTCCGATCGCGGGCGAGCAATTCTTCACGGCCCTGAACGAACCCGACCTCATGCCCGCGGCCGGTCCGGCGGCAAACGCCGCCAGCGCGGACGGCGGACGCTTCCGCGAATATGCCGACGACGCCCTCATCAACGGTGTAAACCGCCTTGACGGGCTCGACCTGAGCAGCAACCGCGCCTTCTTCCCCGAGCGCGACCCGTGGGGCGGCCTGCGCGGCGACGATACCCCCAACTACGCGCCGACCCTCAGCGTCAGCGGCTCGCTCGGCGTCATCGAATCCGGCGTGTTCCCCGGCGGCAATGAAATCTACGAGGGCGTCCCCTCCATGTCCGGCAGGGCCACCGGCACCGACGCCAACGGCGACACGCTTTCCTTCGGCTTCATCGACGCGAACGGGGCGCAGGTGACCAGCATCGTCACCCCCTATGGCGTGATGGCAATGGCCCCCGACGGGACCTACACCTATACAATCGACAACGCTGATCCCGATACCAACGGCCTCGCTCTTGGCGAAACCCGTACCGAAACCTTCACCGTCTACGTGAGCGACGGACGCGGCGGCCTCGCCACGCAGGAAATCACCGTCACTCTCACCGGTACCAACGACCGGCCCGAACTCTCCATCGCCAACGCCGCGCAGGGCATCCACGAAGACACAGCCTCCGTGGGCGGCACATTCGCCGTGCAGGATCCGGACAGCGACAGCGGGCAGAACCAGACGTTCCACATTGAGGGAGGCAGCAACACGCCCGCCGCCGACGGCACCAGCCCTTCCGACGGTTCCCACTCCGCCATAGGCAGCACGGACGCCACGTTCACCACGGACTACGGCACGCTGACCCTCGATCCCGCCACCGGACAGTGGATTTATGAAGCCAACTCCGAAGCGATCAAGGGACTCGGCAAGGACGAAACCAAGGTCGAAACCTTTGAAGTGACCGTTACCGACGAACACGGCGCGACCTCCACCCAGACCATCTCCGTTACCATCACCGGCACCAACGACATCCCGGTGATCGACACCGATCAGAGCAACTTCCATCTCGACTTCAAGGAACAAGGCGTCTACCAGCCCTCGGAAAACGGCGACGGCAACACGCCCACGACGCCCGGCGGAACGGGCGAAGGCCAGCATCAGACCGGAACCCTTTCCGGCAGGATCTTCGCCTCCGATGCCGACAAGGAAAACGGGGCGGGCTCCACGGAGCACGATGTCAACAAGCTCAACTTCCACGTCGAGCACGCAGGATCGAGCCTGACCGACGGCGGCGCCTCCACCACTGTGACCGGAACCGGAGCCCCCGGCACCGGGGACATCGTCTATGCCTACACCTCCGCCTACGGCACCCTGACCTTCCGCGCGGACGGCTCCTACGAGTACACGCTCAACAACAAGAATCCCGGCGAAGCAGGCGCGGACGGCAATGCCGTCAACAACCTCGCCCTCGGCCAGACCGTGACCGAAACCTTCACCGTCTACGTCACCGACGCACAGACCGGCCGGAGCGTGCCCCAGACCATTACCGTCACCATCAACGGCACCAACGACCGGCCCGAACTCTCCATCGACAATGCCACGCAGGGCATCCACGAAGACTCCGCCTCTGTGGGCGGCACATTCACGGTGCAGGACCCGGACAGCGACAGCGGGCAGAACCAGACGTTCCACATTGAGGGCGGCAAGACCACGGACGCCGACGGCAGTATCCATGACACCATCATCGCCGACGGCACCAGCCCTTCCGACGGTTCCCACTCCGCCACAGGCAGCACGGATGCCACGTTCACCACGGACTACGGCAAGCTGACTCTTGATCCCGCCACCGGGCAGTGGACCTATGCGCTCAACAACGCCAGCGACAAGGTCCAGCAGCTCAATGCCGGGGAAACCAAGGTCGAAACCTTTGAAGTGACCGTCACCGACGAGCACGGCGCGACCTCCACCCAGACCATCTCCGTTACCATCACCGGCACCAACGACATCCCGGTGATCGACACCGATCAGAGCAACTTCCATCTCGACTTCAAGGAACAAGGCGTCTACCAGCCCTCGGAAAACGGCGACGGCAACACGCCCACGACGCCCGGCGGAACGGGCGAAGGCCAGCATCAGACCGGAACCCTTTCCGGCAGGATCTTCGCCTCCGATGCCGACAAGGAAAACGGGGCGGGCTCCACGGAGCACGATGTCAACAAGCTCAACTTCCACGTCGAGCACGCAGGATCGAGCCTGACCGACGGCGGCGCCTCCACCACTGTGACCGGAACCGGAGCCCCCGGCACCGGGGACATCGTCTATGCCTACACCTCCGCCTACGGCACCCTGACCTTCCGCGCGGACGGCTCCTACGAGTACACGCTCAACAACAAGAATCCCGGCGAAGCAGGCGCGGACGGCAATGCCGTCAACAACCTCGCCCTCGGCCAGACCGTGACCGAGACCTTCACCGTCTACGTCACCGACGCCCAGACCGGCCGGAGCGTGCCCCAGACCATCACCGTCACCATCAACGGCACCAACGACGTCCCCACGCTTGATCTGTCCAACGACAATCTCAACGATCTGCTCGGCGGCGACGGCAACCTCCATGTGGTCGAGGACGGCGTGGGCCGTGACGACGCCAACACCCCCACCACTGATCCCGGCAAGGAAAACACCTCCTTCACGGGCCATACCACCGACACCGGAACCGCCAGCGGCAATGACGTCGACGCAGGGCATATCCTGTATTTCGGCGCGGCCGCGGGCGAGAACACCAAGACGTTCGATCCTTCCGTATTCAACACGGCCGACTCCACCGCCACGGGCGGCGCGGCCTCTTCCGTGGTTGCGGGCGGCCAGTACGGCAACCTGACGATCAACTCCAATGGCTCCTACACCTACGCCATGAAGGGCGAAGGCGAAAACGTCAGCTTCGAGCTCGACGGCAAGACCTACACCTCCCTTGATCAGCTCGCCGAAGGCGATACCATTTACGAAACCTTCACCATCTACGTGCGCGACGAGCACAATGCGTGGACGGCGAAGACCGTCACCGTGGCCATCCACGGCACCAACGACATCCCCACCCTCGACATCACGGGCAGCGACTGGAACATCACGCAGGGCGGCGATCTGTCCATCGACGGCACCTTCACGGTCACCGACAACGACCGCGACGCCGGGACGGCTCAGGCCTTCCATATCGCTGGCGGCAAGGACACCTCCGGCACGGGCACTGACGGCGCACACGGGACCGACGGCGACACGAACGCCACGTTCACCACGGACTACGGCAAGCTGACCCTCGATCCCGCCACCGGACAGTGGACCTATGAAGCCAACCCCGACGCGATCAAGGGACTCGGCAAGGACGAAACCAAGATCGAGACCTTCGAAGTGACCGTCACCGACGAGCACGGCGCGACCTCCACCCAGACCATCACCGTTACCCTGCACGGCGTCAACGATGCGCCGTGGCTCGGCCAGACCTCCATTGATCTCAAGGAAGAAGGTGTCATCCTCACTCCGGAACAGCCCGGCGAGACCTCCAATACAGAAACCCACGAAGCGCCTGGTAACACGGGCGAGGCCGGACAGGACGAGCACCGGACCCTCGTTGAGGGCGAACTCCCGTGGAAGGACGACGACATCAACGACAAGCCGATCTTCGGCATTTCCGGGCTGATCGGCGCTACCGATGGCATCCTCAACGTCACGATCAAGAACGGCGATCCCGACGCCTCCAACAACGTGGACGTCAAAATCCTCTCCTCCACGACCGACCCGAATACTCACATCCAAACCATCGTGACCAACTACGGCACGCTCACCCTCGACACGCAGACCGGCAAGTTTACCTTCGACATCAGCGGGTCCGAGGCCGACAAGCTGGCGCAGGGCGAAGAGCTGAACTTCAACTTCCGCACCACCGTCGACGACGGGAACGGCGGAACAGCCGAACACATGCTGGCCGTGAAGATCAAGGGCACCAACGATCGGCCCACGCTCGATCTGGTTGAACCCACCCACGGCGACAACGTCACGGTCGTGACCGACGATAAGACCGGAGAAGTCAAGTTCGACATCACCGAAAAGGCCGACGTCGCCAACGACACCACCGTTTCCGGGACGCTCAAGTCCGACGACGACGATCGCGGGGCGAACCTGCGCTACGGCGTGGCGCTCGGCAAGCAGGACGTGGAGTCCGAAGCGGGCCGAAACCTCGCCTTCGGTTCCGGCTCCGACGGCAAGCCCGGCATGGGCGAACCGCTCCACCAGACCACCGACGGCAAGCTCGTAATTGAAGGCAAGTACGGCACGCTGACCATCGATCCGGAGAGCAATACCTACACCTACAAGACCAACGAAAATGCCGACCGTCTCGGCCTCGACGCCGACGGCAACCCGCAGACCGGAACCGACGAGTTCACCATCTACGTGCGTGACGAGCACGGCGCGTGGACGGCGAAGCCCATTTCCGTCACGGTCACCGGTTCCAACGACACGCCGACGATTACGGCTGACGACGCCGAGCACTGGGTCAAGGAAGCGGGCGTCGTGGACACCTCGACGGACCACGGCTCCACCACCGACACGGCGAAGACTCCGGATCCCTCCGACGATTCCCGCGAGCTGACCGACGCGGATAACAGCCTCTCCCGGAATGAAATTTCCGGTCAGGTCCACGTCAAGGATACCGACACCACCGACACCCTGACCCTCGACATCGGGGCGAAGGAAGGCTCCGGCACGACCCTCATCGGCGATCCCAAGACGGACGCCAACGGCAACATTACGCTGGAAACCGAATTCGGTTCCATCATCCTGCACAAGGACGGAACCTATACCTACACGATCGATGAAGGGAAAACGGAGTCCCTCGCGCAGGGCCAGACCGAGAAGGAAATCTTCACCATCACCGTGAGCGACGGGCACGGCGGCACGGCCTCCGTGGACATCACGATCAACATCGTGGGCACCAACGACCGGCCTACCCTGACTCTGACTCCGACGAGCGACACGGTCGTCAGTGATCCCGGCTACGACAAGAATCATACTGAAGTCGCGAAAGACCTCACCGTCACCGGCGACTTCAGGGGCACCGACCCCGACTCCAACCCCACGCTCGAATACGGCGTAAGCACCATCTCCGGCGACCGGGACACCGCGTTCGACGCGGACGGTAACAACCCCGGCATGGGCGGCGGACATCATTCGGCCACGGGCACGTACGGCTCCCTGACTATTGATCCGAGCACCGGCGAGTACATCTACACGCTGGACACCGCCAAGGGCGGCGCTGCGGACAAGCTCGGCCTCAAGCCCGACGGCAAGCCGGAACAGGGTTACGATATCTTCACCATCTACGTGCGCGACGAGCACGGCGCATGGTCCGAACAGACCATCACCATCACCGTCAACGGCTCCAACGATGCGCCCGTCATCGCCAAGACCGAGAATACGCTCACGGTGACGGAATCCGGTTTCAAGGCGGACAATACCGCCGTCGACACCACCCATGACGTGAGCAAGGGGTCGGTGGGCGCCACCGACGTGGACACCAGCGATCAGGGCAAGCTGACGTATTACTTCTCCGACAAGGCTCACAACCCCGTCACGTTCGGGAAGGGCGACGTGATCGGCCATCTGACGCTCGCCGATGGTACGAAGACCGAGATCTCGGTTACCTCCGTCAAGCCGGACGGAACCATCGTAACCGACTACGGCACGTTCCATCTGGACACCAAGACCGGCGAGTACACGTTCACGAAGACCGAATCCACCGGCAACGCCACCGATCAGCTCCAGCTCGGCGACAAGGTGGAACTCGACTTCTCCATCAGCGTGAAGGATTCCCACGGCGAAACGGCTTCGAGCACGCATGACGTCACCGTCGTGATCAACGGCTCCAACGACCGGCCTTCCGCTACGATGCAGGGCATCACCGTCAAGGAGGCGGGTGTCCATGACGGCAACACCGCGACCACGGCCGATACGGACGGCACCCTCGGCGCTGGCGAGCACCGGGTCACCTCCGGTACGCTGAATATAACGAACCTCAAGGACGTGGACGACGACATCAGCAAGGGGTTCGGAACCGGAGAGGATCAGTTCAAGATCAGCTTGCGGGGCTCGGGCAATTGCGGCACGCCGAACCACAATGCCGACGGCACGTGGACCATGACTCACCTGCTGAGCAATGGCGGAGACTTCAACAACGTCAGGGCCACCCTCTTCAACTCCAACTTCCCGAAGGACGCCTTCGACAAGCTCGAAGCGCAGCTTCGAGCCGAAGGGCTGCTGGGACAGAATCAGGATCTCACTTACGGCAACGCGGCTTCCATCCTCTCTCAGGTGGCGCTCGGCACCCTGACCGTCAACCCGGACGGTTCATACTCCTTTACCCTGCCACCGGACGGCTCGGCGGGCAGCATGATCGTGAACATGTTCGGCGCGGACAACTCCTCCAACCGGACCATCAACTTCTCAGTCACCGACCCGCACGGCGGCGTTTTCAACGGTTCATTCGGCGTCACCATCAAGGGCACCAACGATCGGCCCGAACTGGAACTGCTCGGCGGCGATGATCACCGCCTCGTTATTTCCACGGGTACGACGCCCGACGGAAACGCGACGACCCACGCCACAATCACCATGACCGAAGATGACAAGTCCTTCTCGGCCAATGCCAAGGGAACGGACGTGGACTTCGGTTCCAGGCTGACCTACGGCATCGCCGGAGGCCATATCGGCGACGCGGACAGTGCCGACATCAATGACCTGAAGGCGGCCTTTGACGGCGACAAGGGCATGGGCAACGCGCATACCCGGATCGAAACCGAGCACGGCGTGTTCACCATCGACTCGTCCACCGGCAAGTATACCTACACGCCGAACGAAGGCCTGGTCTACGGCGAAAAGTACACGGATGAATTCACCATCTTCGTGCGCGACGAAAAGGGCGCGTGGTCGCAGCAGCACGTCACCATCAACGTGACGGGCGGCGCTGACGCCCCGATCCTCGTGGGCAAGCTGCCCAACGCGATCATGGCCGAAATCACCGAGGCGGGCGTCGTGCCCAACACCAATACGGATGTGGACGGATCCATCCACGTCAACGGCCAGCTCGTGGACGGCCACTTCAACAGCGGCGGGCACGCGCTCGGCTCCTTCGAGGTCAAGCAGGTCGACACAGGAGAGGGCGCGGGGCATCTGATCGCCGGGTTCGTCGTGGGCGGCAAGTTCTACGCGGGCGACCTGCACACCGACTACGGGACCCTGCACGCCGAAGTCGCCACCGAGAACGGCGTGTCCAAGATCGTCTACTCCTTCATCCTGCCGGAACCGGGCACGAAGGAAGCCGCGAACCTCGACGCCCTCGACGCGGGCCAGCGTGAAAAGCTGTTCGACAACCTCAAGGTCGGCGTCTACGATTCCGCCCACGAATCCCTCGTGAACGGCGGCGCCAACGCGGACGGCTCGTTCAACATCAATACCGGCAACTCGAACCTCATCCCCACGCAGGACGTGGATGTCTACGTGAAGGGCACCAATGACCGGCCCGTCTTCACCGACGAAAACGGGAACGTCATCGCCGAAGTCGTCACCGACGCGAACGGGAAGACCTTCACGAAGATCACTTCCGACCAGACCAGTGAAGGCGTGTTGCAGGAAGACGGCAGCCACACCCTTTCGGGAAACCTGAGCGCCCACGACCCCGACAAGAGCCACGGCGACGCGGCGGGCAACCTCAGCTACAGCATCGAGAGCGGCGGCAAGCTGGTGCAGATCATCGAAGGCAAGTACGGCATCCTCAAGCTCAATCAGGATGGCAGCTACACCTACGAGATCACCAAGCCCGAGCTGCTGAAGGAGCTGAATGCAGGCCAGAGCCTCACCGATTCCAAGCTCCCACAGGAAGTGTTCGACGTCCGCGTCACCGACCCGCTCGGGGCCCACAGCTCCGGCAAGCTGGTCATCGATGTTACCGGAACGGCGGATATGCCGACCATCAGCTTCAATAACACGGTGATATCTGAGGATAACGGCGCGATCGTAACGCCTTCGGAAGGCGATCACAGCCATGATCCCTCCATCACCGGACAGTTGACGCTGGGCGACAGGGTCGACGCCGAAGACATCGGCGGCAGCCTGACGTGGACGAACAAGGGACAGACCGGCTTCGCCACGGGCGCGGACGGCAAGCCGCTCGGCACGCTGAACATCGATCCGGAAACGGGCGAGTATACCTATACGCTGACCGAAAACGGCTCGAAGATCGTCCAGTCCATGAACGATGGCGACGTCAAGACCGAAACCTTCAAGGTGCAGGTGGAGATCGAAGGCGGCAAGATCGTCGAGAAGGACATCACCATCACCATCAAGGGCACCAACGACGCCCCGACCTTTACGGATACGGTTACCGGCCTTGAGGGCGACGTGAAGCAGGACGCCTTCGTCGATCCCGATGGAAGCGACGGCGGCGTCCCCGGCGTGGTCTTCACGGGGACCCTCTCCGGCGCGACCGACGTGGACGACCCGGACGGCCAGCTCCGTTTCATGCTGGTCGGCAAGGATGGGAAGCCCGTCACGGAACTCAAGACCGAATACGGCACCATCGTCCTCACCTACGAGACGGCGGCGGACGGTTCGATCATCACGCATTACAAGTATACGCTGGACAACGAGAGCACGAAGCTCGACGAAGCCCTCAATAAGCTCCAGAACGGCGAGACGCTGCCCGACGGCGCGAAGGTCGTGGTGGTCGACCCCCACGGCAAGGTTTCCGAGGAGCAGAAGGATCTCACCATCAACATCCATAAGCCCGACAACGAGGGTGGATGGGACGGGGGAGCGGGCCTCATCATCGACGCCGACAAGAGTGAGTTCAACGGCGCGGTGGTCGAGGACGGCAGGGATCTGCCGCAAACGCCTGATGTCACGGAAGGCCTGATCTTCGAAGGCCAGCTCCATGCCAAGTGGGACGGCGAAGGCCACACCGGAACGCCTCCCGACCGCGTCTTCGGCATCGAAGAAAAGGATGAGTTTGGGCTCGGAACCGGAAAGCAAATCCAGAGCAGCGCCGCCGACGGTTTCGTAACCGCGGAAGGCAAGTACGGCTACCTCGTCGTCGATCCCGTTACCGGGAAGTATACCTATACCCTGTACAACGGCGAAAACGGCAAGCCGGGCACGGTGCAAGACCTCGCCGAAGGGCAGACGGTGAAGGAAGACTTCGACGTCATGCTCAACGGCAAGGAGACGGATTCCAAGATCACCATCACCATCCACGGCACCAACGACGCACCGGTCATCGACAGCTACCAGAATATGACGATTCAGGAAGGCGACGATGGGCTGGGCAATCTGACGACCTCAGGAACCCTGAAGGCGCATGACATCGACAAGCTTTTGGGAACTGACGGGAAGCCCCTCCCTGAGGGAACCGAAACCTCGACGCTCAAGTACTACTTCGAGGGTGGAAACAACACGCTGACGACCAAGTACGGCACTGTCACGCTGACCTTCGATAAGGACGGCAACTGCACCTACACCTACACGACCGACGGGGCAAAGTTGCCCGACCATCTCACTGAGGGCAAGACGTTGCCCGATTCGTTCATCATCTACGTGCGTGATGAACACGGCAAGGAGGTCGAGCAGGAGATCACCGTCACCATCAACGGCACCAACCACGGCCCCGAAGTGGTTCCAGGCGAGCACGTCCTGAACGTTGTGGAGGACGTGACCGTCTCGCAGGAAGGCAACCTGAACGATATCATCAAGGATGACGAAGGGCTGAACAACCTGCACTTTTCCATCAACGGCAAGGGAACGGTCGTGGAAGGCGAGTACGGTACGCTGCACATCGATCCGGCTACCGGAAAGTATATCTACACCCTGAACAATGCCGACCCGGAAGTGCAGGGCCTCGACGCCAAGAGCAGCATTGCGGAAACCTTCACGATCACCGTGACGGATAAGCACGGGGAAACGACGACCGTTGATGTAACGGTCAACGTCAAGGGCACCGACGACACGCCCGAGCTCACACTCGGCAAGGTCCTCTCCGTGCGCGAAGGCGACGCTGACGCCGTTGGTGACACCGCCGTGGGCTTCGACAAGGATATCGCGGATCAGGGGCACCTGACCTACTCCTTCGGTAAGGATGCCGACGGCAATCCTCTTACTGAAATAACCAACGAATACGGTACGTTCACCATCGATCCCAAGACCGGAGCATACACGTTCACGCTCGACAACACGTCCGAAACCGTGCTCAAGATGGCGGCGGGCCGTTTGTACGAGACTTCTATTAATGTGACCGTCACTGACACGTCAGGACTGTCAGATACAAAGGAACTCGTCGTCAATATCGAAGGCACCAACACCGCCCCCGTCATCACGAGCGGCGAGCACGGCGTCATCATCGCCAACCCGGCTCCGCTGGTTGAAGACGGCGGCGTCTCCAAGGTGACCGGGCAGGTGACGGCCCGCGAATACGACGAAGGCGACCACGTCGTTGCCTTCAAGTTCGTGAACGACAAGGGCGAGCTTGTCGACTCGCTCACCGGCAAGTACGGCACCATCAGCATCGATAAGGACGGCAACTACACCTACAAGTTCAACAAGGGGCAGGCGCAGCATCTTGGTGCTGGCGAAATGGCCGCCGAGCACTTCAACGTCGTCGCCGTCGACACCTACGGAGCGCAAACCACGACGCCTTCCGAGCTGCAGATCCAGATTCAGGGCACCAACGACGCCCCTGTGATCACCAGCCCTACCCCCGTACTCAACCTGACTGAACTGGCCAGCGGGCAGGCCGAAATAACCGGTGCCATCACGTTCAACGATGCGGACAAGAAGGCCGACGGAACCTTCTATGACACGCACACCTTCTCGGTCAGGCCCGCCGGAGCGGCCGAGGCGGAAAACGGTGCAGCAGCCGAAGGCAAGTACGGTACGCTGACCATCGATGAACACGGCAACTACAAGTACACCCTGACCAGCGACGCGCTCGGAGAGGGAGACAAGTACACAGAAACGTTCACGGCCACCGTGGACGACGGCAATGGCGGGAAGGCCACCCAGACCATCACCGTCAATCTCACCGGCACCAACGACGCCCCGGTGATCACGGAGTCGCACACTGACAACGGAACCACGGGGTCCTTCATCTTCACCGATGCCGATGTAAAGGCCGATGGCTCCTTCTACGATACGCATTCCTTCGCCATCAGCGTCGACGGCAAGGCACACGGCGTAACGCTGGATTCCACCGGCACGCACGGCACCGTCACCATCGACGGCCTGGGCACGTTCGAGCTGATGCAGGGCGACGGCGGCAACTGGCACTACACCTTCACCGCCAGCCCAGAGGCCATAGCCGGGGCCGCTTTGGGGAGCCTCGTGACGCATGACTTCCAGATCATCGTCAATGACGGCCATGCCACGGCGATGACCCCGGCAGGCGAAGATTCCCTGTCTGTGAGCTTCATGGGCACGGGTACACCCCCTGCGGACATGGATCTGGGCAACCTGACGCCGGGCATGGCCCAAGACGATCATCTGCCCGGAATGGATGCGGACGGACACCAGCTCGCCTACGCCTTCGACAAGGCCGTGGACGGCAACATCCAGGGAGAATTCGGGAACCTGCATTTCAATGCGGAAACCGGACAGTACACCTACACTCTGGACACCTCGGAGGACGGCCTCCACAAGCTGGCGCAGGCACAAGCCGACGGTTCCGCCCTGAAGGAATCCTTCGGATATACCGTAAGCGGTCATGAGGGCCATTCCAACGGCTCGCTGGAAATCAACCTGACGGATCTGCACACGCAGCTCGGCCACGCCGGAGCCGATACGCTCGGCGACCAGACAGCGGCGCATTCACAGGTGATCTTCGGCGAAGGCGGCGACGACGTCATCCACGGCGGCGCGGGCAACGATTGGCTGTTCGGCGGCGAAGGGGACGATCAGATCTTCGGCGGCACGGGCGACGACATCCTGTACGGCGGCGCGGGTAACGATTACCTCGACGGCGGGACGGGCCACAACTCGCTCTACGGCGGGGCCGGAAACGATATCCTCGTCTACAACCAGGGCATGGCCCACGCCAGCGGCGGTGAAGGCATCGACTTCCTCGTCGGAGCCGAAAAGGACACGTTGGACAGCCTGTTCGCCAACCCGGACAACAATCCCATCCAGAGCGATATCGAAGTGCTCATCACGTCCAAGCCGGACAGCCTGAGCCTTACGAATCTGGATGATCTGAAGAGCATCGGCATCTCCATAGAGGGCGATAAGCTCCACCTCTCCGGGGATTGGGCACCGACGGCTATCGGAGGAGAGGAACACGGAATCAGCCTCGGCAATTACGCCGAGTTCACCCATCACAGCGACCACGGAGACATTACGATCCTCGTGCAGTCCGGTACGCCGGCCACTGACGACCTGGCGCAGCAGATCGTCCAGAATACGCTGAACCACGGACAAGGCTGATCCTGAAACGCAGCCGGAAGCCTTCCGGCTGCACCAAACACCTTATCCATCAATTCTGAAACAAAGGGTCCCGTCCCGGCGCTTTTGCCGGGACGGGACCCCTTTCTCAAACATCGCCGACCCGCTTTACCCAACCTTCACAGCAACAAAAAAAGCGGGGAAATCGCATCCCGCCCTATCGGCAATAATCCGTTTTGGGGCGCCGCGAGTGTCTGGCCAGCCCACTCCCTCTATGCACACGGGGTAATCGCCACTTGACGCTCTCCCCTTTCTTGCCCACGGAGGATGGGCATACCCCACGGCCCCGAGTGAAGCCGCAGTCCACGCTCTTCGCCCAGACTTCTTCAAAAAAAGCCATTGATCCTGCTCGAATCAATGGCTTGCCTGTCTGCGCCGGGGCAGGAAAAAGGGCATAGGCGGGGTGACGGGACGCGGCGGCATTGTACGCCGGGGACGCGGAGCGTCAAATGATCCGGTGACGACCACGGCCCGCTCCTCTTCTTCGAGTTCCTGCTGGCAAGCCACGCAGTACCGTACCGAAGGCGACGCCAAGAGCCGCAGGAGCGGTATGGGCTCCCCACACGCCTCACAGACGCCGTAATCCATGACCTCGATACGCCGCAGGGCGTTCTCCAGATCCCGGATACGCTCGACGCGCCGGGCGGTCAGCCGCTCATCCACCGCACGCTCGCTCAGACGCGAGGCCAGTTCGTTTTCATCGGGACATTTGAGAGAAATCTCCGGAGACATCCGGGGCGACCGCAACGCCGAAAGTTCCCGTTCCATCATCCATCGCAATGCAGCCAATTGAGAGGTGTTCATACCGTTCCTCACTTGCGGGGGTTGTTCCGTGGATTCGGATGTATCCCCCACAACGCGACGGCTTCATGACGCCCCTATGGCTTTTTTGTGCAACACATGAAAACTGTTGGCACGGATGGCGGAGTTTTCCTGTCCTGCGCTCTGCGCATAGGCATCGCGCAAAACGGCCACAAGGCCCTCAACCGTCCGAAGAACTCAGCATTTCCCGCAGATCCGCAACGCTTGCCGCAAGCCGCGTGGCACCGGCCTCCACGAGTTCCTCCCGCGATCCGTAGCCGTACAGCACGCCTATGTCCGCAAGCCCGGCCTCACGCGCACCCGTGATGTCGTACTTCCGATCGCCCACCATGACCGCACTCGACGGGGTTATGCCCCGCTCCCGCATGGCATAGCGGATCACGTCGATTTTGGAGGAACGTTTCCCTTCCATATCCGCGCCGTATACGCCCTCCAGCGCCCCCGCAAACCCGAAATGCTCCGCGATGCGTTTGGCGAACACCTCCGGTTTCGAGGTCGCCACGATGAGCCGCCTACCCGCAGCGCGCAAGGCTTCAAGCATTTCAGGCACCCCCGGATACGGAGCGTTCTCGAAAATCCCCTTATCGCGGAAATACACGCGGTAGGTGTCCACGGCGCGTTTCGCATCCGCGTCACTCATGCCCATTGTGCCCCGGAACGAGTCGTACAGCGGCGGCCCGATGAACGACCGCAGCGTCGCCGGTTCCGCTTCCATCCCGAAGCTCCGCAACGCGTACCGTACCGAATTGACGATCCCCGGCTCCGAGTCCGTCAGCGTCCCGTCCAGATCAAAGAGTATTGTTTTGTATTGCATGGCTCGCTTGTACGTCCCCCCGGGCCTTTGCGCAACCGTGGCCGGGGTAGGGATGATGCCTCCGGCGGCAAGGGCTGCCGCCCCTTGACCCTGCCGGGGGGGCAAGCGCCCCCCGGACCCCGGCGAGTGTGATCCGTCTCCTTCCGCACTTCGTTTGAAAGGAAACGGATCGCTTCTGCCTGCATCAGGTGATTACCTGCAAAAATGTTTATTATTTAATATAAATACAATGAAATACAAAAACATGATTATCGTTCCGAGCAACCCGCGCCGTATCAGAAGCTTTTCTCCCCAAAATGCAGCCATTCCCCCGCTTGAGATGAGGGATTCGATAAGGTCGAAAGTCTTGGGAAGAGTCTTTCCGCAAATAAGCAATGGCCTGTGAGTAAGTCAGTTCAGCCATCGGGAACG
>OGWR01000467.1_pt1 | contig 36611 bp, 27 predicted proteins | sample 1576061 | NCBI WGS metagenome assembly OGWR01 (sample SAMEA3541511, study PRJEB24748) | human gut metagenome | biome: human gut; feature: human-associated habitat; material: faeces | place: China | collected 2012 | reverse complement strand
AATGCTGATGATGTAATCGTTGGTTCCACTGGTGTTATCGGTGTTAATTTGCCAATGGATAAACTTGAAGCTGGTATCAAAGATGCTGTAGCTAATTTATCTGCTGATGGCAGTGGTAATGCTGGTAGAGCTATCATCACTACTGATACTCACAGCAAAAGTGTAACTTGCGAATTTGAATTATCTGGTAAAACAGTTCGCATGGGCGCTATCGCAAAAGGTTCTGGTATGATTCGTCCTAATATGGCTACAATGCTTTGCTATATTACTACTGATATTGCTATCGACCAAGCGCTTTTACAAAAAGCTGTATCTGGCTGCGTAGAAAAATCCTTCAACATGATTTCCGTTGATGGTGATATGAGTACAAATGATATGGTAATCGTTCTTGCTAACGGCGAAGCAAATAATGCAAAAATCACAGAAGAAAACGCTGATTACCAAATCTTCTTTGATAAACTCATGATGCTTTGCACAGAACTTGCAAAACAAATTGCAGCTGATGGTGAAGGTGCTAGCAAATTCTTAACAATCAATGTAAAAGGTGCAAAATCTTTTGCTGATGCTAAAACTGTAGGTATGGCAATTGCTAATTCCCCACTTGTAAAAACTGCATTCTTCGGTGAAGACCCTAACTGGGGACGTGTAATCTGTGCTGTTGGTTACTCTGGTGCAGATATGGTTCCTGAAAAAACTGTTGTAAAATTCGGTGGCATTACTATTTTTGCTAATGGTACTGGTGCAACTTATGATGAAAAAGCTCTCGCTCATGTTATGAAAGAAAAAGATATCGTTATCGATATTGAATTAAACATGGGGCAAGAAGATGCTACAGTTTGGAGTTGTGACCTTTCTTACGAATATGTAAAAATCAATGGGGAGTATCACACCTGATGAGTAATTTAAATAATTTTTCCGCAGAAGATAAGGCTTCTATTCTAGTAGAAGCCCTTCCATATATTCAAGAATTCTACGGCAAAACCATCGTTATCAAATACGGTGGTAATGCCATGATAAACGATACTTTAAAAGAACAAGTAATGAAAGATATCGTACTTATGAAATATGTTGGTATTCGCCCTGTAATCGTTCATGGTGGCGGTCCTGATATCACATCTTTCTTAAAAAAATTCGGCAAAGTAACTGAATTTGTAAGCGGTCTTCGCGTTACTGATAAAGAAACTGTGCAAATCGCTGAAATGGTACTTGCTGGTAAAATCAATTCTGAAATCGTAAATCGTTTAAATCGCCTCGGCATTCGTGCTGTTGGTTTAAGTGGTAAAGATTCAGATTTAATCATCGCTCATAAAAAATTAGCAGAAGTACATAATGGTACAGACGCTGTTGAACAAGTAGATATCGGTTATGTTGGTGAAGTAGAAAAAATCAATACAGCTTTAATCAATGATTTACTAGATAATGATTATGTTCCTGTAATCGCTCCAATCGGTGCAGGTCATGCAGATGAATCATTTAATATCAATGCTGATTATGTAGCTGCTGAAGTTGCTGGTGCACTTCAAGCTGAAAAACTTTTACTCTTAACTGATACTAAAGGAATTTATCGTGATTTTGAAGATAAATCTTCCTTTATTTCTACACTCACTCAAAGCGAAGCTAAAAAACTCATCAATGATGGCAGTATCGGCGGTGGCATGATACCAAAAGTAGAAGCATGTCTTCATGCTCTTGATAGCGGTACTGGCAAAGCTTGTATCATTGATGGTCGCGAAGCTCATTCTTTAATTCTCGAATTATTTACTTCTCAAGGTATCGGTACAGAAGTAGTTCGTTAATTCGACAAAAGGAGAATTTATATGTTAACTAATGAAGAAATATTCGCCAAAGACAAAAGCGATTATTTGCCTGTCTTTGCTCGTTATAATATAGTTTTAGACCATGGCGATGGTCCATATGTTTATGATACAAAAGGTAAAAAATATATCGACTTTTTAGCTGGCATTGCCGTAAATGTAGTTGGTCATAATTATAAACCACTCGTTGATGCAGTTTCTCAACAAGCTAGCAAAATGATACATTGCTCCAACCTTTATTACACTGAAGTTCAAGTTGAAGCAGCAGAAAAACTCAAAAAATTAAGTGGCATGGATAAAGTCTTCTTCGGAAATTCCGGTGCAGAAGCTAATGAAGGTGCTATCAAACTTGCTCGTAAATACGCAACTAATATTGACCCTGAAAAAATTCAAATAATCTCTGCGCTTCATAGTTTCCATGGACGTACACTTGCTACATTGACTGCTACAGGTCAAGATCATTATCATCATGGCTTTGGTCCATTACCTGCTGGTTTTGACTATGTACCATACAATGATATTCAAGCACTTGAAGCAAAAATGAGTGATAAAACTTGTGCTGTAATGCTTGAAGCTATCCAAGGTGAAGGTGGCGTTCATGTTCCTGATCCAGATTATTTACCAAAAGTACGTGCTTTATGCGACAAATACAATGCCGTTTTAATCTTCGATGAAGTTCAATGCGGTATGGGTCGTACTGGTACATTCTTTGGTTGTCAACAATTTGGTGTAAAACCAGATATTGTAACACTCGCTAAAGGCTTAGCTGGTGGTGTACCAATCGGTGCTTTCATGGCTACAGACAAAGTTGCTAGTGCCTTCCACGCTGGAGACCATGGTTCTACATTCGGTGGTAATCCTCTTGCTTGTGCAGCTACTTGCGTTGTTTTAGACGCTTTAATTGATGGTAATCTCATGGAAAATGCCAAAGAAATCGGTGCTTATCTTCAATCTAAATTTGAAGAATACAAAGCAAAATATCCAAATTTAATCAAAGAAGTTCGTGGACGTGGTTTAATTTTAGGTATGGAACTTACTCGTCCTGGTCGTGAAATTGCCAACGAATGTTTAGATTATGGTGCAATCATCAACTGCACTGCTGGTAATGTACTTCGCTTTGTACCACCACTTAATATAACAAAAGCTCATGTTGACGAATTAATTTCTGTTTTAGATAAAGTATTACCAAAATACGCTTAAAACTTAACGAGGAGGAAATATTCATGCTAAAAGGCAAAGATTTATTATCTATACATGATTTAACTTCTGATGAAGTTATGGAAATTTTAAATTTAGCTCATGAATTAAAAGCTAAACAAAAAGCTGGTATTGAACATCACATTTTAAAAGGTAAAACTCTCGGTATGATTTTTGAAAAATCTTCTACTCGTACTCGTGTTTCCTTTGAAGTTGGTATGTATCAATTAGGCGGACAAGCATTATTCTTATCTAACCGTGACCTTCAAATCGGTCGTGGCGAACCAATTAAAGATACTGCTCGTGTTCTTTCTCGTTATCTTGATGGTGTAATGATTCGTACTTTCGGTCATGAGATTGTTGAAGAATTTGCTCAATATGCTAGCATTCCTGTAATCAACGCACTCACAGACTTACTTCACCCTTGCCAAGCACTCACAGACCTTTTAACTGCTCAAGAACATAAAGGCAAAGATTTAAAAGGCTTGAAAATAGCTTATATTGGCGATGGTAACAATATGACTCATTCCTTAATGTATGCTTGTGCTAAAGTTGGTATGAACTTCGCTAGTGCTAGTCCAAAAGGCTATGAACCAAATGCTCAAGTAGTAGCTAATGCTAAACTTGATGCTGCACAATCTGGTTCTACTATTGAAATCTTAAATGACCCATTTGAAGCTGCTAAAGATGCAGATATTTTATATACTGATGTTTGGGCAAGCATGGGACAAGAAGCTGAACATGATGAACGTGTAAAAATCTTCAAAGATTATCAAATCAATAATGAACTTCTCAGCGTAGCTGATAAACGCGCTATCGTAATGCATTGTCTTCCTGCTCATCGCGGTGAAGAAATCGCTGAAGATGTTCTTGAAAAGAATGCAAATGTTATTTTTGATGAAGCAGAAAATCGTCTTCACACACAAAAAGCAATTATGGCTCTTTTAATGGGCTGATAAATCTGTTAATATATCTAATAGCCATACATAAATATGACTATTTAAAAATCGTAATTTAAGGAGTTGTAATTTAAATGGAAAATATTAAAAAAGTAGTCCTTGCTTACTCTGGTGGTCTTGATACTTCCGTTATCATTCCATGGCTCAAAGAAAACTATAATGGTTGCGAAGTTATCGCTGTTTGTGCTGATATCGGACAGGGTGACGAATTAAATGTTGTTCATGACAAAGCTTTAAAATCTGGTGCTTCTAAAGTTTATATTGAACATTTAACAGAAGACTTCGTAGAAAACTATGTATTCCCAACTTTAAAAGCTAGCGCTGTTTATGAAGGTAAATATCTTTTAGGTACTTCCTTTGCTCGTCCACTCATCGCAAAACGCCTTGTTGAAATCGCTAAAGAAGAAGGCGCTGATGCTATTGCTCATGGTGCTACTGGTAAAGGTAATGACCAGGTTCGTTTCGAACTTTCTGTAAAAGCTCTTGCTCCAAACATCAAATTAATCGCTCCATGGCGTGAATGGGAACTTCGTTCTCGTGAACAAGAAATTGCTTATGCTGAAAAACATGGTATTCCAATCGCTATAGAAAACAAAACTTATTCCATGGATAGAAATATCTGGCACTTAAGCCATGAAGGTTCTGACCTTGAAGATCCTTGGAACGCTCCAAAAAATAGCATGTACTTAATCAGTAAAGCTCCTGAAAATGCTCCTGATGAAGCCGAATATGTAACAATTGACTTTGAAAAAGGTATTCCTGTTGCTGTAAACGGCGAAAAACTTGCTCCTGTTGCACTTCTTGAAAAATTAAATGAAATTGGTGCTAAAAATGGTGTAGGTATCACAGATATCGTAGAAAACCGTCTTGTTGGTATGAAATCCCGTGGCGTATATGAAAACCCAGGCGGAGCTATCTTATATGCTGCTCATCAAGAACTTGAATATCTTTGCCTTGACCGTCAAACTCTTCATTACAAAGAAACAGTTGCTATCAAATATGCTGAACTCGTTTATGATGGTATGTGGTTCTCCCAACTTCGTGAAGCTCTTGCAGCATTCGTTGATGCAACTCAAGAAACAGTTACTGGTACTGTTAAACTTAAACTTTATAAAGGTAATATTTGCCCAGCTGGTGCAAAATCTCCATACTCCCTCTACAGCCAAGAATTCGTAACATTTGAAGAAGACGATGTTTACAACCAAGCAGATGCTACTGGATTCATCAATCTCTTTGGTCTTCCACTCAAAGTTCGTGCATTAATGAAAGAACAAGCAGGTTTAAAATAATGGCTGAACAAATGTGGGGCGGTAGATTCGCCAAATCTACAGATGAAATGATCAATGAATTTCAGGCTTCTATTAACTTTGACAAACGCATGTATCATGAAGATATAGCTGGTAGCATAGCTCATGCTACCATGCTTTGCAAAGTTGGTATTTTGACTGAAGAAGATAAAAATAATATCATCTCTGGCTTAAAAAATATTTTAGCTAAAATTGAACAAGGTGATTTTAATTTTTCTGTTGACCTTGAAGATATTCATATGAATATTGAAAAACGTCTTACAGAAGCTATCGGTGAAGCTGGCGGTCGTCTTCACACTGCTAGAAGCCGTAATGACCAAGTAGCACTTGATACTCATATGTATGTACGTCGTGAAACAGTTGAAGTTATTAATTTAATCAAAGAATTACAGACTGCTTTAACTGAAACAGCTACAAAATACAAAGATGTAATCATGCCTGGTTATACTCACCTTCAACGTGCACAGCCTATTTTATTCTCTCATCATATGATGGCATATTTCTCCATGCTCAGCCGTGACTTCTCCCGCTTCAAAGGTGTTTATGAACGCTGTGATATTATGCCACTTGGTGCTGGTGCTCTTGCTGGTACAACTTTCCCTATTGATCGTGAATTCGTTGCTAAACAGCTCAATTTTGATGCTATTTATGCAAACAGCTTAGATGCTGTAAGTGATAGAGATTACATCATGGAATTTTTATCCGCAGCTTCTATTCTCATGATTCACTTAAGCCGTATCAGCGAAGAAATCATCTTCTGGTGCTCTCGTGAATTCTCTTTCGTAGAATTAGATGATGCTCATTGCACTGGTTCTAGTATGATGCCACAGAAAAAAAATCCTGACGTATCCGAACTTGTTCGCGGTAAAACAGGTCGTGTAATTGGTCATTTGATGGCTATGCTCACAACTGTAAAAGGTTTACCTCTTGCTTATAATAAAGATTTACAAGAAGATAAAGAAGGTTTATTTGACGCTATTGATACTATCAAATTCAGCCTTGCTGTATATGCTCAATTAATCCGTGGCATGAAAGTTAGAAAAGATGTAATGCTTAAAGCTGTTCGTGAAGACTTCTCTAATGCTACTGACCTTGCTGATTATCTTGTAAAAAAAGGTATGCCATTTAGAAAAGCTCATAGTGTATCTGGTCATGCTGTTCATTACTGCATTGAAAATAACAAATGGCTTGAAGATTTAACTATGGACGAATTCAAACAGATGTCTGATTTATTTGAAGAAGATATCTATGAAGCTATTGCACCAGAAACTTGCGTTAAAAACCGCAATTCCTATGGTGGAACATCTTATAGCCAAGTAGATATGCAACTTGCTCTTGCTGATAAAATCTTAGCTCAAGAACAAGCTCAATTAGATATCTACAAAGATAAACAAATTAAACTTTAATATCTTTAAATATAGAAAGCACGCAAATTCTATAGATTTGCGTGCTTTTATTATACTAAAATTCAATTTTTTCTATAAAACCAAATAATAAATTTCTTTTATTTGACTTTATTCTCCAAGCATTACCATGATTTTTACCTTCATATTTACCTGTTTTTGTAGTATATCCTCTCCAATCATATGTTATATATCCATTTTTTATAAACGAAATAAATGTAGAAAATTTAGGTTCTCTTGAAAATTCAATCTCTTTATATTTAAATTTAACCATATTATTTTCTATTTTATTCTCAGCTTTAATCCAAATAGTAGCAGGATGTTTATTTAATAGTTGTTTTTCCAATTCATTAAAAGACCAATATCCTACTACTTCAAAATTTTTACTATTATCATTATTTAACTTACATATTTCTACACGTTCTAAATTTTCATTAACATTTAAGTAAAAGCCATATTTATTTTGTGGAGCATCTATTGTACCAATTGTTATATATAAATTATTATAATTAACATGCTTATCCGAATCATAACCAAAATATCTAGTAAATGCAGATACTCTATATCTATCATTCGGTTCATATTTTTCTATTATAGTTCCTTCAAATTTAGGTCTTAATGAAAATAATGTATCTTTGGTTTTAGATATTTTGGATTTTATTTCTATTAAACCTTTATAATCCGCATTTTTTCTATTATTTGTATTTATTCCTAATAAATACTCTAATGTTTCTCCAACATCTTTATCAGCAATCTTACCTTTACCTTTATAGTTATCATAATAACCACCTTTTATAATTTCTTTTAATTTAGGTCTAATAGTAATAAACAAGTTCATTATTTTATCAAAACCTAGTACTTTTAATATAATATCTTCTTTAGGTACGTTATGTGTTAAATTAATTATAAAAATCTTATTTTTTTCATTTTCTTTTTTTAATACTGAAATATATAATAAATCGCCTATATTTAATTTATTCTCTCTTTCCTTACTCTTTATTTTCTCTATTGAAAATCTCTTATCACTTCTTTTATTAAATACTTTATAAAAATTCAACTTAATATTTTCAACTTCTTTTTCTTGAATAAAAATCGCCTCTATGCTTATTTTATTTAATCCTCCATTTAACAATTTATCATAATCTACAATTTTATTTTTTAATAATAACAGCCTAAAAAAATTATTAGTATCCAAATTATTTTTATTAATCATTGTAGACGTTAATCTTATTAATATATATTCTTCATTGTAAATACTTTGAATTCTATTTATTATTTCCAATTCGTCTGCATATGGTAAGAAAATCATATATATAACCTCCTTTAATATCTTATTAGTAAATCTCCTATATTTTTATTTATTCCTTTAGCAATTTTTTCTAAAGATATTATCCATGGATTATTTTGTTTTCCATTTAAAATTCTACTTAAAGTTGCTAAATCTATTTCTATATCAATAGATAAAGAACATAAAGATTTTCTTTTCTTTAATAAATTCTTTTTTACATTTTCAGAAAAAACTTCTATATAATTATCTTCTATATAATTTCTATAGTAAGTATTATTTTCTCGAAAAAATAAAGTAGTTAGATTTACATCTAATGCTTTTGATATTTTTATAATTGTATTTAAAGTTACATTTTGTTTTCCTACTTCCAATTTAGATAAATATCCTCTCCCATATCTTGCTAATTTAGCTAAAGCCGTAATTGTTAAATTTTTTTGTTGTCTAATTTTGTAAATATTATTACCTAATATTAATAATATTTCACTTTTAAAAAGATGATTCATATATTCTAAAACTCCTATCTAATACTTATTCTTAATATACTATAAATCACCTAATATTTATTGATTTATATATATCATTTTTAAAGGTAAAAAAGGCTTTATTCAATATTTAAACTGAATAAAGCCTTTTTCTTATACATTTTTTATTTTATTTTTTTTAATATTTCTAATGCTATTGCATGAGCCATCAAAGGAGGTACTGCATTTCCTACTTGAGTATATTGTGGCACTTCTAATTTTCGTTTTTCTCCACCAGTTGTTCTTTTTCCTTGAAAAACAAAATTATCATCAAAAGATTGTAATCTAGCCATTTCTCTTACAGTTAAAGCTCTATTAGATTTATAATGAATAAAATCATCTGGCAAAGTAAGTATAGTTGTACTAGGATCACTTCCTACTAAGCAAACATAATTTCTTTTATTAGTTTTTAATAATTCATTATCAGGTTCAAAAAATTTGGCATTTTTATAACTACCATATTTTCTAATTAAAGCATATCTTTTTTGTATAATTTCACTATGATTAGATGTTTCATGATTATGCAAACAAGCTTTTTGGGATTTTATTTTCCATCTTTCATCATAACTATTAGCCGAAGTATATTCACTTATATGATTTAATATTCTTGGAAATCTCTTTGGATTTAATCGTCCTTTTCTAGACCATTCTATATACGTATGACACTCTTGATTATTGGCTAAATTTTTAGGAACACCTAATTTTGTACGATATATTTTATTTTGTTTACTCATATTTAAAAAGTCATCATATTTTTTATCATAATCATATTTATGATCATTTATACCTATATAATCCAAATCTTCTATAGCTTCTGAAACACTTACTTTTTCATTTTCACTGATAGTAGCTGGTATTTTTCGAATTAATTCTTGATCATTTCTACATCCAATAAATACCACACGTACTCTATTTTGAGGAACTCCATAATCTGAAGCTAATAATATTATTGGTTGATCTATCCTATATAAAGCTGCTTTTTTTACATAATCACTCAATATCTTTAATTTATCCTTAGGCATATTATTATTCATGATCTTTAAAACTCTATGCATTGTTTTAAATATACCTTCTGTAAAAATATCTAAAAATGTATTTATTATATCCAATATTCTTAACAATTTATTATCCTTCACATCATTTTTTAGTTCATAACATTTTTTTCGTACTATTTCTATTATATTATATATATTTAAATAATCTGTTATTTCATCAAAATTAGTTTTATATTCGCTATCCTTCAACTTATTTATATCTATTTGATGTTTTATCTTTTTGGATAAAAATTCTAATTCATTTTGCTCTGATATTAATAAAATTGCTTGTTTTATCATATTTCTATCTTTTTCCGAAATATTTTTATTATTTTTGCAAGCATATATAAAAATATTTAATAATTCTTTAGACAACGATTTTAATAAATTATTATTAATTTTATTTTTTTCATTAAGCAATGCTTCTTTTATAAAATTACTTTCATCTAAATTGAGCGATAATGTTTTTAATTTAGACTGTATATCCAAATAAAAAGTTCTTTTTTCATTCATTATTCTATGTTCATTTAAATATATTTCTAAAATTCTTATTGATATATTATATTCATATTCATTATCATCTAAATTAAATTTACATATAGGTTTAAATTTTATACATGTATCTATAAATTTTACTAAGTACTCATAATCTACGATATTTCTTATTTCTTCTAAAATACGTTCTTTTATTTTTCCTTTATCTTTCGTTAAAATGCCATATACATTTTCCATAATAAAATATTTAGGTTTTAAAACTTCTATTATTTTTAAATAATATGTGAACAAATCATCTTTCTTATCATTTTTCTTTCTTTCACCTGCTAAACTAAATGATTGGCATGGTGGACCACCTGTTAAAACATCTATATTTATATTACCAAACGTATTTTTTATTTTTTCCAATAAGGATTCAATAAAATCTGTATCAGTAATATCTTTTGTTAAAAATTCAGTCTTTAATCCTAATTGCTCATTATATCTCATTCTATGTGTTAATTCACAGGTAGAATTTATATCACTAGCTAATAAAAATTCAAAATATTTATCATTAAATTCTGCTTGCAAAAAACCTTCACTAAAGCCACCAGCTCCTGCAAATAAATCAATAAATGTAGGCATGTCTTATCCCTCCTATTATATATCGAATAATATTATATCCAAAAAAAAAAAAAAAATCCAGGTTATTTTACTAAAATAATTTTTCAAAAATCTTTATTGTAAAGTTTACACTTTTTTATATTCACTCTAAATCTAAATTATGTTAATATATTACTAACATAAATTTTATTTAGTCAGTTAAGTAAAATTATTATCTGTATATATTATATAAAGGTAGGTTGATGACATGATTGAGGATAGCACAAAATTTGAGCTAACAGATGAACTCAAAGAAAAAATTGATAATATCTTACAAGCTCACGATTATGATTACACTCAAATTGTTGGTATTCTAGTAGAAGTTCAAGAACAAATTCCCCAACATTATATTCCTAAAATTGTAGCTTACTATATTGTAGAAAAACTTCCTAACGTAAAACTTTCTGTCATTTATGACTGCATAACTTTCTACGATACTTTATCTGATAAACCTCGTGGACGTTACCCAATTGAAGTATGCGATAGCATCGCTTGCAAAGTAAATAATAATGAATTCTTAATTGATACATTGCGTCGTCTTTTAAATATTGATTTTGATACTGTAACTTATGATGGTAAATTCACTTTAGAAAAAGTATCTTGCTTTGGTGCTTGTGATGTTGCTCCAGCAGTGAAAATAAACGGCACAGTATATGGTCATTTAGACAGCGAAGAAAAAATTAGAGATTTATTACAAAAATTCATCTAAGAAACGGAGGTATTTTCATGAGTAGTGTAAAATACATAACTGAAAATTTTGGTAAATATGATGTATTTTCCATTGAATCATATATGAATATCGGTGGTTTTTCTGCTTTGAAAAAAGCAATTACTATGGATAAAGAAGATATTGCTAGTTTATTAACTGAAGCAAAAATCAAAGGTCGCGGTGGTGCAGCATATCCTATGGGACGTAAATGGTCTCAAGCTCGTGCTGTAGAACGTCCTCATCATTGTGTAATTTGTAACGCTGATGAAGGGGAAACTTGTACTTTTAAAGATCGTGAATTAATAAAAAATGACCCTTTCAATCTAATTGAAGCCATCATCATTGCTGGTTGGGCAGTAAATGCTGAAGATGGTTATATTTATATGCGTTCAGAATATAGTAGATTCCGCCCTCGCCTTTTAAATGCTATCAAACAAGCTGAAGAAAATGGTTTCTTAGGTGAAAATATTTTAGGTACTGGTTGGAATTACAAAATCCATCTATATTCTGGTGCTGGCGCATACGTTTGTGGTGAAGGTACTGCTCTTATCCGCTCTATGGAAGGTAAAGCAGGTCGCCCTCGCATGAAACCGCCATTTATGAAACAAAGTGGTCTATTCGCTCGTCCTACTTGCATGAATAATGTAGAAAGCTTATCTATCGTACCTCATTTACTTCGTGATAGTGCTAAAACTTACATGAAATACGGTGTAGGTGAATCCTTAGGTACAAAACTTGTAAGCGTTGGCGGTAACGTTAAAAAACCTGGTGTATATGAAATTCCATTCGGTACTACAATCCGTGAAATCATCTACGATTTAGCTGGTGGTATTCAAGGTGATCGCAAAATTCGCCTCATTCAATTCGGTGGTGCTTCTGGAAAAATAGCTGATGATAGCATTTTAGATGTTCCTTATACTTATGAAGATTTCAAAGAACATGATTTAGTCATCGGCTCTGGTTCTATTCTTGTAATTGATGAACGTACTTCTGTAATAGATTTCTTACGTTATACTCAAGATTTCTTCTTACATGAAAGTTGTGGTCAATGCACTCCATGTCGAGAAGGTAACCGCCATATCAAAATGTTCTTAGATAAAATCAAAGCTCAAACTCATACACAAGAAGACTTAGAAACTATGCAAACTTTTGCCAAAGTTATGCCTATGTCTTCACTTTGTGGTTTAGGAGAAACAGCACAAAATGCTTTAAAATCCGCTATGAAAATTTTTCCTGATACCTTTAAAATAAAAAACTAGGAGGCATTGGAAGTTAATGGAAGAGTTAATCAATCTTAAAATAAATAATATGCCTATAAGTGTAAAAAAAGGCACTAAAATTTTACAAGCAGCTCAAATGCTTCATATAGATATTCCTCATTTATGCTATCACCCTGACCAACGCATCAAAGCACGTTGTCGTATATGTTCTGTAGAAGTTGTCGGTCAACGCCGTTTACTTGCAGCTTGTTCTACTGAATGTTGGGAAGGTATGGAAGTATTCACTGATACAAAAGTTGTACGCGATACTCAACGTGGTATTTTGCAATTAATCATGGCTGACCATGAAGAAAACTGCTTAACTTGCCCTCGTAATGGTAACTGCGTACTTCAAAAACTTTGCAGTCGTTTCAATGTTCTTCGTCCAAACATTCCTCATGTTGGTCAACATATCGAAAAACGTGGTGCTAATCCAAGCTTAGTACATGACCCTGAAAAATGCGTTAAATGCGGTCGTTGTATCCGTGCTTGTAAAGAAATTCAAGGTATTGAAGTTTTAGGTTTTGCTGGACGCAGTACAAATATTCATGTAACAACTCCATTTGATGCTGAATTTGATAATACAAAATGTGTGCTTTGCGGACAATGTAGTCTTGCTTGCCCTGTAGGTGCATTAGTAGAAAAAGATGATACTGACCGTGTTCTTGATGCCATCTTTGACCCTAATAAAACTGTTATCGTTCAAACAGCTCCAAGTGTACGTATAGCTTTAGGCGATGAATTTGGTATGCCAAAAGGCTCTATCGTAACTAAAAAAATGGTTACAGCACTTCGCATGATTGGCTTTGATAAAGTATTTGATACAAACTACGGTGCTGACCTCACTATCACTGAAGAAGCTAATGAATTAATCGAACGCATAAAATCTGGCAAAAAAATGCCAATGGCTACTTCTTGCTGTCCTGGTTGGGTAAATTATATGGAAAAACATTATCCTGACCTTTTAGACCATTTATCCACTACAAAATCTCCTATGCAGATTTTCTCCGCTATCACTAAAACACATTATGCAAAACAAGAAAATCTTGATCCTAAAAATATTTTCACTGTAGCAATCATGCCATGTATTGCCAAAAAATATGAAATCACCCGTCCTGAAATGGCTCATGATGGTCGTCCTGATACCGACGCAGTATTAACAACTCGTGAATTAATCAAACTCATTAAATATATCGGTATTGATTTTGAAAATCTCCCTGAAAGTGAATTTGATAATCCTATGGGTACTGCTACAGGTGCTGCTGCTATCTTCGGTGCTACTGGTGGCGTTATGGAAGCTGCACTTCGTACTACTTACGAATGGCTCACAGGAGAAGAAATGAAAAATGTTGAATACACTCCTGTTCGCGGTTTTGATGGTATCAAAGAAGCTCAAATCAATATTGGCGATAAAACTATCAACATCGCTGTAGCTCATACTTTAAATAATGCCAAAATCCTCATGGATAAATTGCGTGCTGGCGAATGTAAATATGATTTCATCGAAGTAATGGCTTGCCCAGGTGGTTGCTTAGGTGGCGGTGGTCAACCTATCGGAACAACTATGGAAGTAAATAAAAAACGTATGGAATCCATCTATCAGATAGATAAAAATACTAAATATCGTAAATCTCATGAAAATCCATATTTAAAACAACTCTATAAAGATTTTCTTGAAAAACCAGGTAGTGAAATTGCTCATAAATTATTGCATACTCATTACCAAGCACGTAAAAAACAATTTGATTTTGAAAAATAATTTATTAAAATAATTCATTATGGAAACTAAATTAAATTCATTAAACATCATTGATGATTTAGTCATCAATCCCCAATTTAATAAATCAAAAATAAAAAAACTTCTTGATGAATTATCTCAAGAAGCCTATGCAGGGCCGCTTAGCAAATATCTATTTGCAGCGGCTCGCTTTGTTCGCGAAAAATCATACGGACATAATATCTTTTTGCGCGGTCTTATTGAATTTACCAATTACTGCAAAAATGATTGCTATTATTGCGGTATTCGCTGTTCTAATCATAAAGCGACTCGCTATCGCCTATCTTTAGAAGAAATATTATTATCTTGTGAAATAGGCTATAAAAATAATCTTCGCACCTTTGTCTTACAAGGAGGCGAAGATATGTATTTTTCTGATGATAAAATGATACAAATAATTAAAGAGATAAAAAATAAATATCCCGAATGTGCTATCACTTTATCCATCGGTGAAAAAACAAGAGCAAGCTATCAAAAATATTTTGACGCTGGAGCAGATAGATATTTGCTTCGTCATGAAACAGCTAATATTTCACATTATCAAAAACTTCACCCAGCAAAAATGGATTTAAATAATCGCTTAAACTGCCTAAAAAATTTAAAAGATATTGGCTATCAAGTGGGAGCTGGTATGATGATTGGCTCGCCATATCAAACTTTAGCTGATTTATTGACTGACTTAGAATTTTTAAGTGATTTTCAACCTCATATGATAGGCACTGGTCCTTTTATTCCGCATGAACAAACACCTTTTAAAGATAAAACGGCAGGTAGTGTTGATTTGACTTTAGTCATCTTAGCTATAATTCGTTTATTATTACCTAAAGTTTTATTACCAGCAACAACTGCACTTGCCACATTAGCTCCGAATGGAACTATAAAAGGTCTTGAAGCTGGCGCTAATGTCATCATGCCTAATATCTCACCTTTAAATATTCGTTCACTTTATACTTTATATAATAATAAAAAAATAACAGGTGGCGAATCTTTAGAAGGTATCATAAAATTAACAAATGCCTTGCAAGAACATGGCTATCATGTAACCTCTAGTAGAGGAGATAGCTTAATGTCTTAATATATATTTCTAAAGAAAGAAGTTGATAGATTTGTACAATCCAAAATCCTCTAAAGCAGAAGAATTTATCAATCATGAAGAAATTTTATCTACTCTTGCTTATGCTGATGAACATAAACATGATAAAGCTTTAATCACTGAAATTTTAGCTAAAGCAAAACTTGAAAAAGGTCTTTCTCACCGTAAAGCTTCTGTGCTTTTAGCTTGTGATATTCCTGAACTCAATAAAGAAATTTTCGCTCTAGCAAAAAAAATTAAAGATGATTTTTATGGTGATAGAATTGTTCTATTCGCGCCACTTTATCTTTCTAATTACTGTGTTAACGGATGTGTATATTGCCCTTATCATGCTAAAAATAAACATATTGCTAGAAAAAAATTAACTCAAGAAGATATCAAACGCGAAGTCATCGCCCTTCAAGATATGGGACACAAACGCCTTGCTTTAGAAACAGGCGAAGACCCAGTAAATAATCCTATCGAATATGTACTTGAAAGCATCAAAACTATTTATAGCATAAAACATAAAAATGGCGCTATTCGCCGTGTCAATGTCAATATCGCTGCCACAACTGTTGAAAATTATCGCAAATTAAAAGAAGCAGGTATCGGCACTTATATTTTATTCCAAGAAACTTACCATAAAGAAAGCTATGAACAACTTCACCCAACAGGACCAAAACATAATTATGCTTATCATACAGAAGCTATGGATAGAGCTATGGAAGGTGGCATTGATGATGTTGGTTGTGGTGTATTATTCGGCTTAGAAAAATATCGCTATGAATTTGCAGGTCTACTCATGCACGCAGAACATCTTGAAGCACGCTTTGGCGTAGGGCCTCATACTATCAGCGTTCCTCGTATCCGTCGTGCTGATGATATCGACCCATCCACTTTTGATAATGGTATTGATGATGATACTTTTGCCAAAATCGTAGCTTGTATCCGCATTGCTGTTCCTTATACTGGCATGATTGTTTCCACTCGTGAAAGCCAAGCTTGTCGTGAAAAAGTATTGCAACTTGGTATTTCTCAAATCAGTGGTGGCTCTCGCACTAGCGTTGGTGGCTATGCCGAAAAAGAAGCTCCCGAAGAAAATTCCAGCCAATTTGATGTAAGCGATAATCGCTCTTTAGATGAAGTCGTAAATTGGCTTATGAAATTAGGTTTTGTACCTAGCTTCTGTACAGCTTGCTATCGTGAAGGTAGAACAGGCGATAGATTTATGAGCTTATGCAAAAGTGGTCAAATCTCCAATTGCTGTTTACCTAATGCTTTAATGACACTTAAAGAATATCTTTGCGATTATGCTAGTGATGATACAAAACAAGTAGGCGATAAATTAATTCATGAACAATTAGATCAAATTAAAAGCGATAAAGTTCGCGATATCGTAACTAAACAACTTCATTTAATCGCTGAAGGTCAACGTGATTTCAGATTTTAATAAAAAATAAGGTGTATATTATGGATTTAAATCAAACTCCACTTGCCAATCGCACCCATATCGCTTTTTTTGGTATTCGTAATGCTGGTAAATCTAGCATTATGAATGCCTTAACTAATCAAAATATCGCTGTAGTTTCTCCAATCAAAGGAACGACAACAGACCCAGTGCATAAAGCCATGGAACTTTTACCACTTGGTCCTGTAAATATCATTGATACAGCTGGTCTTGACGATATTGGCGAACTTGGCAAATTGCGTATAGAAAAAACTAAACAAATTTTAAATAAAACTGATATCGCTATTTTAGTTATTGACGCTACTTTAGATTTTACCGATTTTGACCGAAATATTTTAAAATTAATCACTGACAAAAACATTCCCTATATCGTAGCTTATAACAAAGTCGATTTAATGCCTGATTTCAAACCTAAAAATGAAAATATTAAACAGTATGTATATATCAGTGCCAAAGAAAAAACAGGTATTGAAGAATTAAAATCTAAACTTATACAAGTAGCCAAAACTAAACAAGAAAAATTTATCTTAAAAGATATTGTAAATCCCAAAGATACTGTAGTGTTGGTAATTCCTATTGATAAAGCAGCTCCTAAAGGACGACTTATTTTACCTCAACAACAAGTAATTCGCGAATTGCTCGATATTGGTGCTACTGCCATCATGACTCAAGATGATAATTTAGAAAATACTTTAGCCAATCTAAAAACTAAACCAAAACTCATCATCACAGACAGCCAAGTTTTTGGCAAAGTAAATAAAATCGTCCCTCAAGATATAGAATTAACTTCTTTTTCAATTCTCTTTTCTCGCTATAAAGGAGATTTAAAACGACAAGTAAATGCTGTTAAAGTCTTAGATACTATCAAAGATGATGATAAAATTTTAATTGCTGAAGGCTGTACACATCACCGCCAATGTGATGATATCGGCACTGTGAAATTACCTAATTGGATAAAAAAATACACTAAAACCAATCCAGAATTTATTTTTACCTCTGGCACAGAATTTCCTGATGACTTATCTAAATATAAATTAATCATTCACTGCGGTGGCTGTATGCTCAATCAAGCGGAAATGCAATCAAGATTAAAAAAAGCTCATGAGCAAAATATACCCATGAGCAATTACGGTACTACTATTGCCTACATTCACGGCATTTTAAATAGAACCTTACATGTATTTTCTGATTTTTAATTTCATAAATTATAATTTTATTCTGCGTGCTACAGTTTTAATAACTTTAGCACCTTTATTTTTTATACTGCGAAGTGGTCTAAGTGGTGCAATACGAATTTTTATACGTGGTTTAACATCTTTGACCGTACCAAAATCACCACGTTTTAAATAAGTCATTCTTATTTTTTCTGGCTTCATTAATTTTTTCAAAGCCTTAATTGCTTTTTCAGGTTTACCATCTTCTTGGCAAATAAATACATCGCTAGCAACATATTTTAATTTTGGATACGTACGCACTACTGCATGACCTTCTTGAAGTAAAATAAATACAATAGCTTGTTCTTCATTCCATAATTGAGCACGAACTTCTATCGGTGTATATCCAGCCATATTCATCGCCATGTCCAAAGACTCACGCAAATCTTCATAATTACTTAAATCTTTATTTTTACAATCGTACATATCTACAGTTAATTGCCTAGCTAAAATCTTCACATCGCTTCTCTCCCTGCCTTAAAATTTACTAATATTATATCATAGCTATAAAAATTATTATATATATCAATCGATTAATAATATATAATAATTATAGAATATATTAGCTTTAAGGAGTGATTTTTATGTTAAAAAAAGTTATGACTTTAATATGCTTTTGCTGTTATCTTTGCTTTATGCAAATAGGTTTTGCTCAAGACATTATCAAACAAGAAACACCCCAAAAACAGACATTGAAAGTAGCTATTTTACCTACGCTTTCCAGTAGCCAACGCTATCCAGATGTCAATCAATTACTCTATAACAATTTAACCCAAGAAATGCATGTTCCTCTAAATGATACTTTACAAGCAGTTGAATATATTGATGAAAACAGTATTTATGCTGCGATAAAACAATCCAACTTTACTTATAATCAAAATCTTGATACACTAAAAGATACAGCTGATTTATTAGATGCTGATGTCGTAGTTGGTTATACTATCCCTACTATGTATCAACATTATTATCATTCCATCTCTCGTTTAGATGGTTCTCCGCTTTTAAATAGTTATATATCAGTAAACCTTTGGGTATATTATCGCCCATTAAATAAAACATTTAAAATCTCTGATAGACGTCAATATTTTGATGAAATCTCTACATGGGGAATGTTAACTGAACTTGCTAAAGATGCTTCATCAAATCTCAATAAAAAAGCTGAGCTAAAATCGTTATTAAAACAATCAATAAAAATAAAGAAAGGTGAATTATAATATGAATATCACTTACTCTCAAGAAAAAAATTTTGATGCTAAAACTCTTTTAGATTTCTTCACAGTATCTGGTAATCCTGATGCTAAATACGAAGAAACACTAGTTGAAGCTATCAACAATGCAGGCACTGTAGTTTCTGCATGGGATAAAGATACAAATGAACTTGCTGCACTTATCACTGTAGTTGATGATGGCAAAATGACAGCTTATATTCGCTATCTTGTTGTTGCACCAAACTATCGTGGTAAAGGCATCAATGATGAATTAATTGCTCAAGTAAAAGCTAAATACGAAAATTATCCTTATCTTTTTGCTTTTGCTCCAGATGATTTCCATGCTTCCTTCTTCTCCAAATTAGGATTTAATGTATTAGATGGTGCTAAAGTATTAGCTCGTTAATTTATAATACTAATACAAAACCGCATTTATTAACTTAAGTGCGGTTTTATTTTATACATATCGAGGTGTTTATCTATGGAATTAACTACTCTTTTATATTTTTTGATAGCTTCTGTGCTACTGACTTTAGCACCTGGCCCAGATATCATGTATTTACTTGCTAAAAGTCTAGCTGATGGCACTAAAGCTGGTATTAGCTTAGCCCTAGGCTTAACGACTGGTCTTATCTTTCATACAACACTTGTAATCATTGGTGTTGCTGCTATCATTCAACAATCACCACTTGCCTTTGCCACCTTAAAATATATTGGTGCTGCTTATTTATTATATCTTGCTTGGGGAGCATTCCATGCTCAAGGCAATTTAAAATTAAATGCTGTAAATAATAGTACTTCCTTTTTTAAATTATATCGTCGTGGGCTCATCATGAATGTTTTAAATCCTAAAGTATTATTATTTTTCTTAGCTTTCTTACCTCAATTTGTCAATTTAAATTCTGATAGCGTCAGCCTTCAAATTGCATTTTTAGGATTTATCTTTGGCTTACAAACACTTATAATATTTTCCCTAGTCGCTATCTGTGCTGGCAAAGTTCGTGACTATATTTTAAACGTAAAAAACTTCAACAAAATAATGGGCTATATTCAAGGTATTGTATTACTCTTTATCAGCTTAGCCCTAATCATAAGTTAATTTAAAAAGCTCTTATAAATAAAAATTTTTATAAGAGCTTTTTTCATTTAATTTCATCCATAAACTATATTATTTACTTTTAAAATCTTATATTAACCTCTATGTCATTAGCAATATTTTCTATAGATTTTTTTAATATATTTTTTAAATATTTAAGTGATTTATCTAAATTATATATTCCAGCATATTGATTAAAATTATTGTCATATTCTTGAAAATTATTTAAAGAACAATACTTAGTATCATATATTGCATTTGAGTTATAATATAATTTTGCTATATTATTTTCTACTGTTTCTGGAAAACAAGGAATCTTTAACAACTCAAAATATACTGGTGCTAAATGTCCACCGTTTCCCCCAACACCATAACTATCAATCATATTATTTTCTCTTAAATATGATAAAAAGCACTTTACAAATATTTTTTTCGTTAAAGATATATTTTTCTCGCAAATTATTCTTATTCCATGATAATTTGTTGCTACATTATTTACATTTTCTATAACAACAAAAGATTTTCCCTTTCCATATCCTTCACCACCAAAAACAATATCTCCCTGAGATATTGTTTTTAATTTGGCAGTTGTTCCAATATATGTTGATTTAGTAACTGTACCATATTTTGTTATATTTGTTGGAATTATTAATTCATAATAACCTTTTCTATATTCATCACTGTCTATTCTAGTCTTTATATTTTTACTCTCTAATGATGTTCCTCGAATTCCTTTAAATCCCATACCTTTCAAAGTTTTATATCCATATAAATAATTAATTATTAGAAACTCTTCTTTTTTGAAATTCTTAGTGTATAATGATGCATCCATTCTATCTAACGTTAAAATTTCATTAATTGTTGGCATTAAATAAACAAACTGTTCGTTTTTTTGATTTATACTTAATTCTTTTCTTATCGCTTTTAAAATCTGATCATATTTTTTTCTTATCTCAATTTCTTTGTTTATAATTGCCTTTACTAATAATTCAATATATATAATTGTATTTTCTTTATTAAAATTAGGCATTGGTATCATACAATCTAAAAATTTAGTTTTTCCATGTCTAATTGTAGAACCTCTTGGTACAAGAAAATCTATTTGTTGCTTAAATATTTCATTTTTAATAAAAGCCAATAAATAATATTTATTTATTGTTATTGGTAATTTATATATTCCACTACATAACATAGTATTTGGATAATCTTTATCTAATATAATAGCTTCTCCAACATTTCCATCTTTAGAAATTAATATATCACCTTTTTTTAAATTAGTTTTTATATAACTTTTAGGTGTTATATACTGTAAAGACTCTTTTGTTATGTTTGGTAAATACGATTCTGGTTGTAATGCTTTAGTTTTTATAAATTTATATGAAGAATAATCTACATAATTTTCACTTCCAACTTCATAACCCAAATCACTTCTTTTTAACTCTCTATCTAAAAAATCTGCCAAAATTTTTTTATTATTATTCTTTATACAAAGAGACTTATATTGAGTTGCTGAAAGTGTATATTCTTTATCTATAATTTCATTAATAGTCGTAAAAGATGGTACTTTTATATATTGTTTACTCACTAATATTCACCTCTTACAAGAATAAATTTTTCAACATATCTTCTTGTTTATTACACCATTGTCTAAACTCTTCTATCGTTTCTGTAAACTCTTCGTCTAATTTAGGTGTTCCATCAATATTTATTTCTTTCTCAAAAGTTTCAGGATCTAACTTATATTGCATCTCAAAATATTTTACTTTTTTCTTTGTTTTTACTTCATATCCTACTTTTTTTATTTGCTTTGAGAAAATTTGATAATTACTATCTTTTAATTTTTTCAACTCATCTGAATTAGGTTTATATGCAATAATTATTGTAGGAGAAACACCTGCTTCTGCGAATATATTTGCTGGAAGATCTATAATAGCTACTATTCTCATATTATCACAAAGCCATCTTCTAGCTTCTTTATGTGCATCTATTGATGCAATTGAATTGGATAAAACTATTGCCATTCTTCCATTTTCTGCTAAAATTCTTACTGCATTTTCTAAAAATATAACACCTAAATCAATTTTATTCTGTTTATATCTATTCCATAACTCATAACATTCAGCTACTTTTTTATCTTCATCAGACGGTTCCCATGATCTTGCTTCCCCAAAAGGTGGATTTGTTAATACTATATCAAATTTTTTCAAATTTTTTCCATCTACTCTATTATCCCAATTTCCGTTATAGTTATGACTTTGTTTTTCTGTTTGTACTACTAATTCAATTAATTTTCCTTCTTCATCAAATTTTGTTTTAATTGAACCTAATCCATCATTTTTTACTTCAATTGTTGCATTTCCATCACCATTTAATAACATATTCAATGTTGCAAGTTTTACCATATCCTCATCAATATCTACACCATAAAAATTTTTATCATCAAGTGTACCATTTGATTTTACATAAGAAACCGATAAAAAATCTGCTATTCCAACTGTCGGATCAATTATACTTTCATTATGTTTTGGATTAATCATTTCAACAATAAAATCAATAATTTGTAAAGGAGTAATAAATTGTGCATTATCTGCTTTACTAAATTGAGAAGCAAATTGGTAGAATACTAACTGATATAAATTATTTCTTTCTGAACTAGTAAAACTATAATTTTGAAATTGTTTAACAATTTCTCTAACAATTTTAACTTGATTTTCATTTTTATTATCAAAATAATTTTCATTTAAAATTTTATTATATTGTGTTTTTGCTTTAACTCGAATACTTTCAATTCTTCTTATAAACTCTTGTATTCCATCATCAGATAATTTCTTATAATTGTACTCAGATGGATTTATATAATACTTTAAATTTAATGAGTTATTTTTTTCATCATAAATTTTTAAAGCTAACAACTGAATTAATATATTATATCCTTTTTGATTAACTAATCCACATTTATCCATTGTATGCAAAATTTGATATAAAGCATCATTTAAACGTATAGAATCTGTTTTTGATATAATTCCTAATTCATTTATTTTTCTTCCACTATAATCAACAATATTTGTAGTAGCTTTATTATAATTTATCATTTTATCTAAACTAAGTAGATTACTGTATCCATCAGGAATATCAAATGTTGGTTCAATTTTATTTTTACTCTCAACATTAAATTCATCACTTAATCTATAATATTTTTTACCTTCAGATCTAAATAAATACAATCTTTCTTCATCATACAAAATACCAAATACAATATCTTTAGATGATTCATTCATATAAGATTTTAATTGACTAGAAAAAACCCCTTTTATATCTTTAGAACCTTCTTTTTTAAATTCCATAGCACATAAAAGATGTTCTTTTAGCCATAATAATTCATCCCATTTAGTATTATCTTTTTTGGTATGTAGTGCCACATAATGTTCAAACCAATTTTTGTCATCAAAAATTGCCCCATCCAATTTTATACATGAAGAATCCTTATTCCCTTTTGGAAATTCTATTTCTGTTCCAATAAATTCTTTAGAACATAATCCTGACTCTACAAAACAATTTAAAAATTGCCATTTATAATATTGTTCATTATGCGTTCCATCTTTTTTATATAAATTATTTTCAATTTTATCTATTATTCTATTTACTGGTAAAAAACATTTAACAAATTTATCTGTATTATGATTTTTGTTGTAATCAATCTTTAATTGTTCAAAACTTTTCATACATTAAACTCCCATTTGCACTAATATAATTTCATTATTTTCTATAAAAATATTATATAATATATTTCTACTTAATTAATATTACAAAATTTTTTATAAAAAAAATACCAGTAGATATAAAATCTACTGGTATTTTTCATATCTTATTATTAATTTTCAATTGGTTTCATTGTTGGGAATAAGAGTACATCACGAATAGAAGAGCTGTCTGTTAAGAACATTACTAAACGGTCAATACCGATACCAAGACCACATGTTGGTGGAAGACCATATTCAAGAGCTGTGATATAATCATGGTCCATCATATGAGCTTCGTCATCGCCACCTTCACGAGCTTTTTGTTGATCAATGAAACGTTGTTCCTGATCAATTGGGTCATTTAACTCGGAGAATGCATTTGCAAGTTCACGACCATAAATGAACATTTCAAAACGGTCAGTGAATGCAGGATTTTCTTTATTGCGTTTTGAAAGTGGAGAAACTTCTGTTGGATATTGTGTTACAATAGTTGGCTGAATTAAAGTAGATTCTACTTTTTCATCGAATACTTCATATAAGATTTCGCCAATAGAATGTTTACCTTCACAAGGAACAGCTAATTCTTGTGCAATTGCTTGTGCTTCTTCTAAAGTCTGAACTTTGCTGAAGTCTTTGCCTGTAGTTTCTAAAACAATATCATTCATTGTAACACGACGGAAATTACTTAAGTCAATTTCTGTACCTTCATAAGTAATTTTAGTTGTGCCACAAGCATCCATTGCAGCCTGTTTAATGATACCTTCTGCTAAATCCATTAATTCATTGAAGTCTGCATATGCTTGATATACTTCGATAGATGTGAATTCTGGATTATGTCTTACGTCAATACCTTCATTACGGAAAATACGACCAATTTCATAAACACGTTCAAAGCCACCAACTACAAGACGTTTTAAATATAATTCTGTAGCGATACGAAGATACATATCAATATCAAGTGCATTATGATGAGTGATGAATGGACGAGCATTTGCACCACCAGCGATTGGGCTTAATACAGGTGTTTCAACTTCTAAGAAGTTACGGCTATCTAAATAGTTACGGATAGATTTAATGATTTTTGTACGTGTGATGAAAGTCTGACGTACATCTGGATTTACAATTAAATCTAAATAACGTTGACGATAACGAGTTTCTACATCTTTTAAGCCATGGAATTTTTCTGGTAATGGACGAAGAGACTTCGCTAAAATAGAGAAATCAGATACTTTGATAGTGATTTCACCACGATGTGTTTTGAATAAAGTACCTTCCACACCGATGATATCACCGATATCTAATAATTTAAATTCACCATATTTTTCTTCGCCAAGGTTATCAAGACGGAAATATGCCTGAATTTTTCCGCTAAGGTCGGAAACAACAGTGAAGCTAGCTTTACCATGACCACGAACAGCCATCAAACGACCAGCTACGCGCACTACAGTTTCTTCTCCTAAAGTTTCAAATTGGTCTAAAAGTTCTTGAGCATGATGAGTTACATCATAACTACGACCAAATGGTTCAATACCTTTATCTATGAAAGCTTGCATCTTATCACGACGCACCTGCATAAGTTCATTGATATCTTGTTGTTTTTCTTCTATATGCTGTTTTGCCAACGAAAGTCCTCCTCTTCTTATTTTTTAATTTCTACAATTTTATATTCTAAAGTACCAGCTGGCACTTTTACTTGAACTACTGTTCCTACAGTTTTTCCTAAGATAGCCATACCAACAGGAGATTCATTGGAGATTTTACCTTCTGTAGTATCTGCTTCTGTAGAACCTACGATTGTATATGTTTCATCTTCATCATATTCCATATCTTTGATTACTACAGTATTACCAAGATGTACTACATCTTTATTGCTATCATCAGCTTTGATGATTTCACTATTTCTAATCTGGCTTTCTAAAGTGAGAATTTCACCTTCAATGAAAGCCTGTTCGTTTTTAGCATCATCATATTCAGAGTTTTCGCTAAGGTCGCCTAGTGCGATAGCTGCTTTTAAACGGTCAGCAACTTCTAAACGACGGACACTTTTTAAATATTCAAGTTTTTCTTCTAGCTTCTTTAAGCCTTCTTCGGTCAAAACTACTCGCTTATCTGCCATTTTAATGCTTCCTTTCAGTCATACAATTCATTATACAAAATCATACAATAGTTAAAAATAATAGAAGAAGTGCCAAGCTAACGCCTGACACTACCTTTTTGCAATCAGCAAATATTATATAGGTTTTACGGTATTTTGTCAATTTTTGACAGTAGTTTTTGAGACATTTATACTATACATATCATAGAAAAATTTGTCTTTTACTTGTAAAAATTTATAATGAAAAGGAGTTTTATTATGCGACTTTATCTAATTATTCTCTGCCTTTGTTTTAGTATCCTTTCTATGGGTATGACCTTTGCTCCTACAAAAAATAATTTGCACTACAACAACTTAGCTTTAGGCGATAATTATGAAGATATGATTGCTCAATTTGGTACGCCTCGTTATGATGAACAAAACTATCTTTGGGGTAAAAAAATCACATATTATGTTTATAAAAATAATAACAAAATTGGCATAAATAATGATACTAAAAAAATAGTTGATATGATTATCGTTGATGATACTTATAATCACAACGACAAATTAAAAACTGGCATGACTTCCTATAAAATAGAACAAGTATTTGGTAAAGCAGACAGACAGATGTTTGAAGGCAATACTTGCTATATTTATAAAAATGAAGCTAAAGAAAAACTCATCATTCAAGTCGAACCTACAGATAAATATTTAGAAAGCTTCCGCATAACTAATTTACCAGTTGAATTACCTATAGATACGACTGAATATCTTCCTGATGATGCCACTGACGAAACAGAAAATCCTTTAATGGCAGATAAACAAATCGATACTTCTGCTGTTAGTACTCCTGCTAAAGATAAATTCCAAATAAATTATAATTATTCCTTCACAAAATAAGCTTTAGCTTGTTTTACATCTTTTTTCATTTGATTTAATAATGCATCAACTGAAGTAAATTTTATTTCCCTGCGAAGCATTTTTAGAAAATCAACACGTATGATTTGTCCATAGATAGTTTGTTGAAAATCAAAAATATTTACTTCCACGCGACGGCTGATATCTTCAAATGTTGGATTTGTACCTACGCTAGCTACAGCTTGATATTTTTTCCCTTCCACATAAGCCTCAACAACATAGACACCATTTGGCACCATAGCACGCTCTGCTTTTATAGCTAAATTAGCAGTTGGAAAACCTAATAGACGACCACGTTTTTTTCCATGAATTACTTCTTCATCTATGCTAAATGGCTTACCTAACATTTTATTTGCACAATCTAAATCACCTTCAGCTAATGCTTTACGAATGACAGTGCTACTTACCATATTATTATGGCAATAAATAAAATGTTGCATATATGCTTTAAAACCATATTTTTCTCCAAGTTCTTTTAATAAATCCGGTGTTCCTAATCCTTTTACCCCAAAACTATAATTAGGACCTGTAACTAAAAATTTAGGAGATAAATAATCTTTCAACATTTTAACGAAAGCTTCTGGTTCCATCTGACAAAGTTCTAAATTAAATTCAATATTAAATAAAAAATCTACACCTAAAGCTTCAATATCTCTAATCTTGGCTAAAGTATCATTGATAATCAAAGGTTTACGCTTCGGAGCAATCACAGATAACGGGTGATTACTAAAGGTAAATACAGCACTTAATCCTTGATTTTCTTTAGCCAATTTGACAGCTTGCATTATGACATTTTGATGACCTATATGTACACCATCAAAAGTCCCTAAAGCAACAGCCAAATTTTTACCTTGCAAATTTAAATTTTTTATATCCAAAAGCGAGGAAAAAACTTGCATACAATTCTACCTCTTTACTACTTAAAATTTATATATAATTTAGAATAACATACTTCATCTAAAAAATAAATCTATACGCAAAGGAGCCTTGTTATGGGCAAAATAATTTTAATAACTGGTGGTGCGCGCTGTGGAAAAAGCAGTTTTGCCGAAGATTATGTAAAAACTCATGGTCAAAATATCGCCTATATCGCCACCTCACAAATCTATGATGATGAGATGGCTTATCGCGTGAAACTACATCAACAACGCCGTCCTAGTTCGTGGCAAACTTTTGAAGCACCATTTCACGCTGAAAAAGCTATCCATGAAGCTTTTTGTCATCACGATATAATTCTCTTTGATTGTTTAACACTTTATTTAAGCAATTATCTTTGCAGTGAACAAACACAAGCATACTCTATGGAACAATTATCTGCTGGAGCTAAAGATATGATGTCATCTCTAATTGAAGCAGTTCAAGCGCAAAATACAGATAAAACATGTGTATTTGTAACTAATGAAGTCGGTTCTGGCATAGTTCCAGAAAATACTCTCGCTAGAAAATATCGCGATTTAGCAGGACTTTGCAATCAACAAATCGCTAAAGCTTCTGCTGAAGTCTATTTCGTTGTTTCTGGTATTCCTGTAAAAATAAAATAATTTTTATATTTATATTTATATTTTATGTTTTTTCATCTATTATATAAATTATTCTCGTTAGTTCGTTTCTTTTGAATGAATAAAAATTTTTCATAAAGAAACGAACATATTATTTTAAAGGAGGTATTTTTTAGTGAATAATTTTTTATTGGGTCTACAATTTTTAACACGCATCACTATCAAGAAAAATCTTGATTGGTCTGAAAAAGCTTGTGGTGGCAGTGTTAAATTTTTCCCTTTAATTGGTGCAATTTTAGGTATAATATATGTTCTAGTGGGTTATGTGATATATTATTTATTGCCTAGTTTTAATATTTATCTATCAGCACATCTCATAGGTTTTATCCTTCTATTTTGCAATATCTTTTTGACAGGAGCACTTCACTGCGATGGCTTCACTGATACTATGGACGGTATTTTATCAGGAAGAAAACGCGAACGTATCTTAGAAATCATGAAGGATAGTCGCGTAGGTGCTCATGGTGCTACTTGTTTAATTCTAGTTTTGATTGGCAAATATAGTATGTTTACTGATTTAATGGTAAATCAAAATATTTATATTACTCATGCTCAATTTTTCAACAGCTTATTTGCTTTATTCTTAATGCCGATTATCGCTCGTTGTTGCATGAGTATCGCTGTAGTCTTATTCCCTTATGCTCGCAAAGAAGGTCTTGGCAAAGCTTTTCATGAATATTCTTCTAAAAAAAGTATGGCTTTTGCTCTTCTTTTCACTTTTATCATTTCATTACTTCTAGGCACTATTGGCGTTATTGCTCTTATCTTTACTATAATCGTTATGTATTTGTTCAATCGTTATGTTGCAAATCTAATCGGAGGTTTAACAGGCGATGTATATGGTGCTACTGCAGAAATAGGTGAATTAGTAGTTCTATTTGTTTTTGTCTTAGCACAATCTTTTATATGATTTAATTTTCAAGTTAAAAATTAAGGAGGATTTTCTTTGACTAAGCTTATTTTAATTCGTCATGGTAGAACACTTTGGAATAGTTCTGGAAAATTTCAGGGACAATCTGATATTGAATTATCTCAGGAAGGAATTTCACAAGCTGAAAAACTAGCTGAAAATTTTCCTGTTACTCATATAGATAGAGTATATAGCAGTAATCTAAAACGAGCTTATATCACTGGAGAAATAATCGCTAAAAAATTTAATGTGCCAATCATCAAAGATAAACGTCTTTGTGAAGTTTCTTTCGGCTCTTGGGAAGGTTTAACTTATGATGAAATTCATGAAAAATGGCCTAATGAAATCGAAACTATGTTTTCTACTCCAGATGTTTTGACTATGCCTGAAGGAGAATCTTTCGCTCAAGTGCAAAAACGTGGCGTTGAAGCTCTATTAGATATTGTAAACAAACACCCTGATGAAACTATTGCCATCACAGCTCATGGTGGAATTTTACGCACTTTACTTGCTTATGCTTTGCATATGCCACTTCGCTATATTTGGACTTTAAGACAAGATAACACCGCTGTAAATATCGTTACTTTTTATGGCGATAAAATCAATGTTGAGTTATTAAATAGCACAGCACATCTTAGCCTTACACAATTGCCAAAATTAGGTCGTTTTTCTTAATTAACGAGGTTTATTATGACAAAAAAATATCTTATTTTACCTCAAAATGGTGGCGATAAATTTCGTCAGCTTCTTGCTTCTATGCCTGGAACAGCTCAAGAACAAAAAATCATGCAAGAAGCTACTATTAAACATGTAGAAATTGATGTAAATAACAATTCATGGGAAATCCTCATGCAAACTTACAATGGTATACCTGATGAATTATTAGCTAAAGCTTCATCATATATATCGCAAAAATGTAATATTCCCACTGTAATTTTTTATCAAGATATTGTGGACTTGCCACAAGAAGTAGCCCGCCATTGGTCTATCATTGTTCAAAATGCAGCTAACGGTAACCCTACTTTATTTTCCATTTTAAACCAAGCTAGTCATAGCGTTGATGGCAATAAAATCATGATAGATTTCAAAGGCGACCATATTGAAGATATTTTACGCTCTCATAATATTGAAGAAACTATATCTCAAGCTGTTCAAGCTATGGTACATTGCCCTTGTCATGTTATCTGTCGCATTGATAGTCAACAACAACCTGCAATAAATAATACTTTAGCTGATTTTGACCCTGAATCTTATCTTCGTCAACTTCAACAACAAGCTAAAACACAAAACCATACAGTCAACAAAAATAATACACCGCCACCACCTGCTAATAATGCAGATAATCCTGCACCAAAATTCCGTCGCAAAAGTGAACGCAAATTAATGATTGATAACATTCCTGAAGAACATATTGAAATCACTAGCATTGATGGCGAAATGAAAAATATCGTTTTACGCGGTCGCATTTTCAATATCAATAATCGTGAATTCAATACAGGAACTAATCTTTTAACTTTTGACCTAGCAGATGAATCTGACGGTATTTCTTGTAAAGTATTCTTAAAAAATAAAGATGACTTTGAAGAAGTAATGTCTGCTCTAAAAAAAGCTGATATTGTCAAAATAAAAGGCTCTATCCGTTTTGACTCTTATCTCAATGATTATGTAATGATGCCACTTAATATCTGTTTGTCTGAATTACCAAAAAGAGAAGATAGAGCTATCGAAAAACGCGTAGAACTACACGCACATACACATATGAGCAATATGGACGCTGTTGTATCTGCAAAAGAATTAATATCCACTGCCGCTCGTTGGGGCTGGCCTGCTATCGCTATCACTGACCATGGTGTCGTTCAAGCCTTCCCAGAAGCGATGAAAGCTGCTAAAGATAATAAAATAAAAGTAATCTATGGTATTGAAGGATATCTGACAGGCGATGATTATCAACAGCGCAGAGCTAATCACATCATCATGTTAGCCAAAAATTCTATCGGTCTTAGAAATATTTATCGAATGGTCTCCTTATCTCATTTGAAATATCTCTATAAATCAAGACCTAGATTACCGAAAAAAATCATCTCTGAATTGCGTGAAGGTGTAATCATCGGTTCGGCTTGTGAAGCAGGTGAATTAATCAGAGCTATTGTAAATAATGAAAGCGATGAAAAATTATTAGAAATAGCTAGTTTTTATGATTATCTTGAAATTCAACCCATCGGCAATAATGCCTTTTTAATCCGCAACGAAAATTTCCCTGATGTACAAACTGATGAAGACTTAATAAAAATCAATTTAAAAGTTGCTGAGCTTGCTAAAAAATTAAATAAAATGCTCATAGCGACTTGTGATGTTCATTTCTTAAATGCCAAGGATAGTATTTATCGTGCTATTTTAATGAAAGGCAAAGGTTTTGAAGATGCGGAAAAACAACCGCCATTATATCTTCGCACAACTGATGAAATGCTCAAAGAATTTAGCTATTTAGGCGAAGAATTAGCCTATGAAGCAGTCGTTACCAACCCACGCAAAATAGCAGATATGGTAGAAGTCTTCAAGCCTATTCCTGATGAATTATATTCACCTATGATACCAGGAGCTGACCAAGAAATTCACGATATGTCATATGCCAAAGCTCGTGAATTATACGGTGAAAATCTGCCTAAAGTAGTACAAGACCGCTTAGAATTAGAATTAAATTCCATCATTGGTCATGGTTTTGCCGTGCTTTATTTAATCGCTCATAAACTCGTAAAAAAATCACTTGATGATGGCTATCTTGTTGGCTCTAGGGGTTCAGTTGGTTCTTCTTTTGTCGCTACTATGACGAATATAACAGAAGTAAATCCGCTACCACCACATTGGCGCTGTCCTCATTGTCGCCACAGCGAATTTATTGAAGATGGTACTTATGGTTGTGGTTTTGATATGCCAGATAAAGATTGCCCTCATTGCGGAACTAAAATGATTAAAGATGGTCATGATATTCCATTTGCTGTATTCATGGGATTTGACGGCGATAAAGTTCCTGATATTGACTTGAATTTCTCCGGTGATTATCAACCAGTAGCTCATAAATACACCGAAGAATTATTCGGCAAAGATAATGTTTTTCGTGCAGGAACTATCGCCACTGTAGCTGATAAAACTGCTTATGGTTATGTAAAAAAATTCTTTGACGAAAAAGGTATTAAAAAACGTGATGCTTATATCAACAGTCTTGTAAATGGTTGCACTGGTGTAAAACGCACTACAGGGCAACACCCTGGCGGTATCATGGTTATTCCTCGTAATATGGACGTACATCATTTCACGCCAATTCAAAGACCTGCTGACGATACTACGACAAATACGATAACTACACATTTTGATTACCACTCTATCAGTAGCCGTCTAGTAAAATTAGATATACTTGGGCACGATGATCCTACAGTAATAAAAATGCTCGAAAATATAACTCATCGCGACCCTAGAACTATTCCTTTTGATGACCCAGCTACTATGAGTATATTCTCTTCTACAGAAGCACTCGGTGTAACACCAGAAGAACTCGGTGCTACATCTGGCACATTTGGTATTCCTGAATTTAGAACACCATTTACACGTCAAATGCTTGATGACACTAAACCTAAAAAATTTAGTGATTTAGTGCGTATCAGTGGATTTTCTCATGGTACTAATGTGTGGCTTGAAAATGCTCAAGATTTAATCACTTCAGGAACTTGCACTGTTTCCGATGCGATTTCTTGTCGTGATGACATCATGATGCATTTAATTCACAGTGGTATTGACCCATTATTTTCCTTTAAAACTATGGAAAAAGTGCGTAAAGGTAAAGGGCTTAGCGAAGATGATATTAAAGTCATGAAAGATGGCGGTATACCTCAGTGGTATATTGACTCTTGTCTAAAAATAAAATATCTCTTCCCACGTGCTCATGCTACAGCTTATGTTATGATGGCATATCGCATAGCCTTTTGCAAAGTTCACTATCCACTTGCCTTTTATGCTGCTTATTTCTCCATTCGTGCTGCTGAATTTGATGCAGATATTATTTCTAAAGGTAAATTAGCTGTTCGCGATAAACTCGACGAAATCATTGAACTTGAAAAACAGAAAAAATTATCTGTAAAAGATAAAGGCTTCCAAGTCGTTTTAGAACTTGCTTGGGAAATGTATCTTCGTGGTTTTTCTGTAGAAAAAGTAGACCTTTATAAATCAAATGCTGATAAATTCATCTTACATGAAAAATCTCTATTACCGCCATTTACTGCCCTTACTGGTATCAGTACTATGGCTGCAAATAATATCGTTCAAGCTCGCCTTGAAGGGGAATTCACATCTATTGATGACCTCAAAAAGCGTGCTAGTTTATCTACGCCAATCGTTGAACGCTTGCGTGAACATGGTTGCTTAGATGGTCTACAAGAAAGTGACCAAATTTCCTTATTCAGTTAAAATCAAAAATTAAATAAAAACTCATCAGAAAGGATTTATCATGAAACGAACACTTTCACTTTCCCAAAATATTTTAGTTGGGTCTATGCTATTTGGTATGTTCTTTGGTGCAGGAAATTTAATATTTCCTGTACATCTAGGACAAGAAGCCGGCAGTAATATTTTTCTAGCTAATATCGGCTTTATGCTCACTGCTATCGGTCTTCCATTTTTAGGTATTGTCGCTATGGGGATTTCTCGTAGTGAAGGTCTTTTTGATTTAGCTAGTCGCATTAATAAACCTTATGCTCATTTTGTTACTGTACTTCTATATCTCACAATTGGACCTGCTTTTGCAATTCCACGTACAGCAGCAGTTTCTTATGAAATAGGTTTATCTAGCCATGTTGATGCTTCCATGCAAACAATTTATTTAGCAATTTTTTCACTTATTTTCTTTGTTTTAGCATTAGCATTTGCTTTAAAACCAGGTAAAATTCTCACATGGATTGGTAAGATTTTAAATCCACTCTTTTTAGTATTTATTGCAATTTTAATGATAACTGCTTTAATCAATCCAATGGGTTCACCTGATGCTATGCCTGTACAAGAAGCATATCAACAAGAAGCTTTCTTCAAAGGTTTCACTGAAGGCTACAACACTATGGACGCTTTAGCTTCTCTTGCTTTTGGTATCATTGTTATTCATACATTGCACAATCTAGGATTAAAAAATCCAAAAGATGTAGCTTATGGTACATTAAAAGCAGGTATCGTTGTTTTAATTCTCATGGGCATTATCTACAGTTTCTTAGCTTATATTGGCGCTTGCAGTCTAGGACAATTTACTTTATCTGCTAATGGTGGTATTGCTCTTGCTCAAATCTCTACTTATTATTTTGGTTCATTTGGTCATATTCTGTTAGCTCTTACTGTTACTATAGCTTGCTTAAAAACTTCCATCGGTCTTATCACTGCTTGTTCCACTACATTTAGTGAATTATATCCTAACTCTTTTAGCTACAGAACATATGCTTTTATCTTCACTATTGTTTCTTTCTTAATTGCTAATGTTGGTTTAACTAGTATCATTTTCTTAGCTATTCCAATTCTCATGTTATTATATCCATTAGCTATAACACTTATCATCTTAGCATTTATCAGTGCAATTTTTGGCTATCATCGTTATGTATATTCTGTAACCACACTTTTCACTTTATTTGCAGCTATTGGTGATATGTTAAATTCCCTACCTTTTGGACTAAATAACACAGCTACTATCAGCGCTATTATTGAAGTATATAAAAATACTTTGCCATTTTTTGATATGGGTATGGGCTGGATTGTCCCTTCCATCATCGGTCTTGTCATTGGCGTTATTATTTCTTTTATTAAAAAAGATTAAAAAAATGCGGTAACACTTATTTGTGTTACCGCTTTTCTTATTTTTTAGGATAAACGCCTATTGTCAATTCATTTAATTTTGGATATTTCATATTGCCAAGCTTTCTAAATATTATAGCTACAATTAAAGTAAACAATACTACTAATACATAAAAAACCATGGAATTAACAGCCGTCATAACTATATTAAATTTTGCCATAAATAAAGCTAAATAAGTGATTGCCACAGGATGAGCTAAATATACAAAATATGAATGTCTACCTAATAAAGAAAATAAACTTGTTCCTATCTTAGCTAAAAATCCATATTGAAATTCTGCAAATAAATATAAGCTAGCACCTAAAGTATAAACAAGACCAGCTGGAGATAATTGATGAGCAGTATTTATTGCTCCTTCTGGAGAATAACCATTGTAATAAATACAATAATAATAATATACTAATAACCCAATTAAGCTTATAAAACCAAAAGCTCTTAATTTATTCAAATTATCTCTCATGAAAATTTTAAATTCATCATAATGTACAGATACATATCCACCTAATAAAAAGATAAATACATAATGTATTACCCAATAATTTAAACGATACATAAAAATAGCTTTAACTATTTCATTTTGAATACCATATGGGTTTATCAAAAAGCTTGAATAATAATCTACTGCCATTTGAAAAACGAATAAAACTACTAATAATACAATATTTAATCTTTTTACAATAAAAATCCACAGTGGCATTAAAGCATAAAACCAAACCAATAATATCATAAAATATAATTGATAACATGCCAAACCAAAAAATAAAATGCCAATCAAATTCAATGGATGAAGTAAATACAACGTTTGATTTGTTATTGTATAATGCAAAATATAAAAAATAGACCATACAAGATAAGGGATTAACACTGTTTTAAATCTTCGCTTCATAAAATTTTTATAATTAAATTTTTCCTGTAAATCTAAATTATAAAATAAGCCAAAAGCAGAGATAAAGAAAAAAATCGGTACTGAAAATCTCGTTACAATTTCATACAAAGCCAATAATTGTAAATTAGGAGTGGGATTATTCATCAAGTATTGTGAACCCACATGTATACCAAC
>OGWR01000442.1_pt1 | contig 37720 bp, 26 predicted proteins | sample 1576061 | NCBI WGS metagenome assembly OGWR01 (sample SAMEA3541511, study PRJEB24748) | human gut metagenome | biome: human gut; feature: human-associated habitat; material: faeces | place: China | collected 2012 | reverse complement strand
GCCGCGCATATCGCGTGGTTGGCCTACGACAATCATATCGACGTCGTTCTCAGTGATATAGCGGCGGAGCCACGCTGTCAGTTCCGACGTGGCGACCGTAGCAATACCCCCCGGCACGAGCCGGAGAATATCAGTGGCGGCAATTCCGCAACGGCGCCTGCCGTAATCGATAGCAACAATCCTACCCATAGCCGGTTATTTCCGGCAAAATTACAAAAAAGCGGCCACACCCGCAATTGCCCGACTCATTTCGGAAAATTGTTCGGGAAATTCTCACTACCTTTGTGCACATCATGATTCAGGAAAACGACACAATCTGCGCCGTCGCCACCGGAGGCGTCGCCCCATCAGGCATCGCGGTAGTGCGCCTCAGCGGCCCCGACGCCATAGTCATAGCCGACACGGTCTGGAAAGGACGACGTCTCGCCGATTCGAAATCCCACACCGCTCATTTCGGAGCCATCATCGACCCCGCCGATAATCTGCGGCTCGACGAGGCTGTAGCCACGCTCTTTATCGGCCCGAACTCGTTTACAGGAGAAGACACCGTGGAGTTTTCGATCCACGGCTCGCTCTGGCTCCAGCGCACCCTCGTCGATGTCCTCTGCCGGCAGGGCGCCCGACTTGCCGAACCGGGGGAATTCACGCGCCGCGCATTCCTCAACGGGCGCCTCGACCTCGCGCAGGCCGAAGCAGTGGCCGACGTGATTGCATCTACGTCGGCAGCCGCCCACCGCCTCGCCCTCAGCCAACTCAGCGGAGAATTCTCGCGACGCCTCGAAAAGCTGCGCATTGATCTCATCGAGCTTGCCGCTCTGCTTGAGCTTGAACTCGATTTCAGTGAGGAAGACGTAGAGTTCGCCTCCCGAAAAAAACTAACCGAATCGGCTTCGGCAACTCTCTCCGAACTCAACCGGCTGCATGAGTCATTTGCAACGGGCGACGCTCTGCTCCATGGGATTAAAGTCGCCATAGTCGGACCGACAAACGCTGGCAAGTCGTCGCTCCTGAACGCACTTCTCGGGACTGAAAGAGCTATCGTCAGCGATATTCACGGAACGACCCGCGATATTGTGGCCGAGACTCTTCAGCTCGGAGGGTTCACCTTCCGGCTTATGGACACGGCCGGCCTGCGCCAGTCCGATGACCCAATCGAGCAGATCGGCATATCGCGCTCACGCGAGGCTGCCGCCGAAGCCGCAATCATCTTATCGGTAAGCTCACCCGATACCGATGACGAGCCCCTTCCTCCGACATCAGCCAGAATAATCAGAATATCCTCGAAAGCCGATCTCGGAAAGGACGCTGAATCCGGCGCCATAGCGATCAGCACCCGTACCGGCGAAGGGCTTCAGGTCCTTCGTGACGCACTTATCGACGCAGCCCGCCAGCTTACAGCCGACGCGGACGCCGACGTCATCGTGACGAACGCGCGCCATGCCGAATCGATCTCCCGAGCCGCCCAAGCCTTGTCGCGGGTAGTCGATGGCCTCAACTCAGGCCTCAGTGGCGATCTCGTGGCCCAGGATCTCCGCGAAACCACCCACCACCTCGCCTCCATAACCGGCGCCATCACCACCCCCGCCATCCTCTCCACCATATTCTCGCGCTTCTGCATCGGCAAGTAGCTAATTGATACAAAAGCAGTTAAAATACTAATAATGACCAATAACGCCTGAAATCCGGGCGTTATTTTTTTTCGCCAAATCGGGCATTTCTCGGGCTTTTTTAGCCGTTTGTGTATCTTTTTTTCGCTTTCTCTTTTGTACGTCAGCCCATTTTCCGAGGTGTGGACGATTATGTCACACACTGACACTGGGTGTCACACCATGACACATTTTTAACAGAATTAACTCAAAAACGAGAATATGAGCAGTACAATTGAATTTCAAAAAGTCTGTGAATTTTGTGGGGCATCATTCACAGCACGCAAGAGCTCGACACGCTATTGCAGCAAGCGATGTGCCGAGCATGCATACAAGCAGCGAAAGAGAGAAGAACATGTAGCATCCACTCAAAAAACTTTAGATGCAAAAGCATCGGAATCCGAGGAAAAACTTTTGTTTTTGTCCCCTTGTCAATGCGCGAGACTGATAGGTGTTTCTACCCGAACCCTTTACCGATATCTGGAAAGAGGATCGATTCCCTGTGTGCAATTCTCAGGTAAAACGTTCATAAGTCGGGCTGTTCTTGATGAGATGTTCAAATCTTCTTCCCCTTACATCAAACGAGAGGCTAAAGCCAATGAACCCATCACAGAATTCTATACCTCAAAAGAGGTGCTGGAGAAATTTGGCATCGGAAATAGCTGGCTGTATAAGATGGCGGTAAAACACAACATCCCCAAGACGGTCTTCCGAGGAAAGACGCTCTGGAGCAAGAAGCACATCGACCGTATCTTCGGCAAACAGGCTGTGGAAGAAGTCAACAAAGAAGATTGGTACACGGTCGATGAAGTATGCATTAAATTCGGCATGAAAAAGGAGGCGTTGTATCGCTTAGTCTCTGAGTTGAAAATCACGAAGCAAAAAGTCCGGAATATGGTCTACTACTTCCGGCAGGAAATAGATGCCTCTATGGGTATAAACCCGGAACTGACCTCGGAATACTATCCGATTCAGGAAGCGATGGGTGCTTATGGAATGACCCGAGACCAAATTTCGTACTATGTCCGTACATATAAGGTGCCTCGAATCTACCGTGATAACCGAGTATATATCGAGCGTGCAAGCCTCGATAAAATCCTTGGAATTCATAAAATTTAATAATAACCGGTGCATAAGCATAACTGCACCGCACCGCAATAGTGCACTGCTTGATTTTCAATTAGTTTTGCAGCAATTTCAAAATCAAATAACAACCAATGAGTAATAAACAATGAGAAAGAACACCGTCCCATCAGTAAATGTGCGCACGGCGAAAATGACGAAAGGAAGACTTTCGGTCTATCTGGATTTTTATCCGGCTGTACGCAATCCACAAACCAACAGGAACACCCGACGCGAGTATCTGGGATTCTACATCTATGAGAATCCCACAACCCAGTTCCAGAAGGAGTATAATGAGTCTATACTCAACCGCGCAGAACTGATACGTTGCCGCCGTCAGGAGCAGCTTATCAACAGCGAGTTCGGATTTCTTGACCGCGAGACTCCGAAACTCGACTTCCTTGCCTATTTTGAGCGAAAGAGTAAAGGGCGTCATCAGAAATGGAAATGTTCTTACCTGCATTTCCGTCAGTTCACAAAAGGGAGCCGCACCTTCGGAGATATAACCATCGACTTCTGTAACAAATTCCGTTCATATCTGCTCAATGCCAATCAGATAAAGCATACCAAGCGAAAGATCAACCGCAATTCTGCAGCCGGCTACTTCTCTCTTTTCCGTGCCCTTCTGAAAGAGGCACACAAAGAGCGTCTCTTAAAAGAGAACCTCAATGACTATCTTGATCAAATCGACTATGAGGAGGTCAAGAAGGACTTCCTCACAGTCGACGAAGTGAAGAAGCTGGCCGCGACTGAATGCCGATTGCCCGGACTGAAACGCGCATCGCTGTTCTCTATCCTCACAGGATTGCGCCTCAGCGATATACTGAATCTCAAGTGGGAAGACATCCGACAGGATGCGGATGGCGAAATCTCGATGTTCATCCGTATTCAGAAAACGAAGAAAGAAACCTGTCACCCTCTAAGTGCAGAGATGCTCGCTCTGTGCGGAGAGCGCAAAACCGGGAAGGTGTTCAAGGACTTCCAACGTCACATGGCTCAACGCCCTCTGCAAGAGTGGCTGAAAGCGGCCGGAATTACAAAACATATCACATTCCACAAATTCCGAGATACGTTCGCCACTCTCCAACTCGCAGCGGGCACTGACATCTTCACGGTCAGCAAATTACTTGATCATGCTAACGTAACTACAACGCAGATATATGCTCAACTTCTGCCGTCCGCAAAACGAATAACAACAGACAGAATCTCGCTGAAATAAGTATCCATTGATTATCCATTCCTCCGGTGAAAGACGATGTAAAATTCATCCTCTTTCATCGGAGTTTCTCATATATAATTGTCATCGTAAAAGTTAAAAATGCCTACTGTTTTTACCAAATATTTATATAGTTGAATCGGCTATTTAACTAATATAATTCACGATAAATCAAGTTTTTAACTATATAAATATTTTCTACTTTCTTAATTAACTTTAACTGTCGGAAGTAACTCTTGTTTTCAATTGTTTTCCGTGTATATCTTTGCATAAGCATTCGCACAAATGTACTTATATGAATCATAAATTATATTACTCTCTCCGAATTTTTGCATGTCTTGTTTTCCTGGCATGTGCAATCACTTCCGGCATCAATATGTCGGAAAAAGGTACTTCGACCATCGTAACGTTACTATCTGTCATCCTGATTTTCATACTGCTACTCACTGGCGGTTGGATTACCGAATGTAGTGTGCGGTATCTGATTTATCCTTGGATAAAAAACATCAGTCATAAATGGAAGGGTCGAAGCATGAAACAAAAGCCGACAGTGCTTCCTCCCATTTTCAAAGAGATTGCTGAATATACAAGAACGACGTTCCATCAGGTTCTCACGCCCGAGGAAATTGACAATCTTATCAACTCGATGAAATTCTTCGCCATCGATTATGAACCGGATCAACAACCGGCAGCTCTCAATAGAGCGATCCACCGTATCAGTACGCTTGATCTTCATCATTTCGGCTGGAATATAGGCAAACGGTTGAAAAAAGATAATCCAGGAATCGCCCATTTTCTCAAAACTCAATTTCCTGTCGTATTTAAGAATTCTACCGAGGCATCCATGAAGAAAAAACTCAAGTCGGAAGATGGACGGTTCATGATTGACATTGTAGAACTGGACAAGGAGTTGTCACCAGTCAATCTGAATAAGATTATAAATAATCAGGCATAGCCCGTGGTTAAAGCCGGTTAAAGTCCGGTGCAAACGGTTTGGTTCTCTGCACCGCTCCGACATGCACTGGCGCACCGTTGGTTCCGAGACTAATTTTGCTGCATAATTACAAATCTCAGAATTATGCAGAAAATTACATTCGAGATGCTCCCTGAATTGATTGGAGCTCTCACAGAAGAGATAAAATCTCTCAGAAAAGATTTTGATGAGTGGCGACGCAACTCATTCAAAACATCTCCTCAAGATGAAAAACTTATCGGTATAGAAGAGGCTGCCGCTCTCTTAAACCGGTCCACTGATACTGTATACAAGTGGGCCCGCGCAGGGAGAATCCCGTATTATAAACCGGGGAAGATGCTGGAATTCCGGCCTTCAGAACTCATGGAATATCAGAAACGAAGTCGTAATGACCGCTCTAAGACTACAAATGAGCTTTTGAAAGAGTTGTCGGCAGATGTTCGCCGAAAGCCTAAATCGTTTGGTAATCTGGGGATATAATATGGCTGAAAATTTAATCTCCACTCTTGCCATAGGCAATGCGCTTGCACGGACATCACAGGGAATAACCCGGGAGAGTTTTCCATTGGAGGTATTCCCTCAGAAGGTGCAGAAACTGATTCTACATCTGGTGAAACATCGTAACTTCAAGTTGGAGTTCGTAGCGAGCTGTATTATAACGGCGGCAGCTGCCGCTATCGGCAATTCGCGCAGAATCCGGTCCCGTGAAGGTTGGGAAGTCGCGCCGATGTTCTATATGATACTTGTTGGCAGACCTGGCATCGGGAAAACGCCACCGTTGGAATTCGCTTTCCGCCCACTCTGCGATATCGACCGTGAACGGGAAAAAGTATATGCCGAGCAATACAAAGAGTACCAAGCGTTGAAAGCTCAATACGAAAAATCAAATTCTCAAGGAGAACCGCCAGTGGCGCCTAAATTGATCAGGACTTTGATTTCTGATTTCACACAGGAAGCGATGGTCAAGCTGCATGCGGACAATTTCAGAGGTCTGTGTGTGAAGTATGACGAAATAATAGGATTTTTCCGCACTGCCGACCGGTACAACACCAGCTCGCTGATTACCGACATGCTGTCCATTTTCACAAACGGGCAACTGATAAATTCCAGAAAGGAGCAGACTCAATCATTATCAATAGAATATCCCTGTGTAAGCCTTATAGGAACTACTCAGGCGACTATGCTTCCCGAATTGGCAAAGCAGAATCTCATAAAGAATGGATTCATCGACCGATTTATTTTTGTCAAATCCGAAGACAACAAGATTCCCTTGTGGAGCAAAACTTTGCCCAAAAAGGAAGACAGTTATAATCCGGAAGCGATATGGAAAGAAGTCATCGCCCGACTGATGAAACTACAGCCCGAGACTGACGGTATGTCCGGTGAGTGCCATTCGGTTATCGTTAAACTCTCAGGCGCGGCTACCGATAGATTTGTGGATTGGCATAACGAATTCGCACAGCTTCAGAATGAAATTGAGGATGAAAGGCTGCTCAACACAAGGACTGCCAAATGGGACTATCAGGTTCCACGAATGGCTCTTGTAATGCAACTTTTATCATGGGCTTGCTATGAGTCGGATGGTGAAATCGTGTCTCTTGAAGCTATGGAAGCGGCCATAAAACTCAATACGTTTTATGAGACCTGTTACAGTGATCTGGAACCTTACCTGTCTCAAAGCGCGTTGCCTACCGCTAAAGCGGAATATCTCAAAGCTCTTCCCGATGAGTTCAAGACTCATGAGGCTATATCAATAGGCAAGAAATTCGGAATGAGTGAAAGTACTGTCAAGCACGATCTTCCGAAACTCGTCAAAAGCGGACATATCGCCTGCATATCCAAAGGCAACTACAAAAAGAACTATAACTGATTGCACGTTGCACTTCTGCATTTCTGCACTTGCACCAATCGTCTATGTGCATCATGAGCAACGTGCAATGTGCAATCCAACTTCCAGTTTCAAATGAAAGATTACAGATTCCATCTACGAAAATATTTCCCCGGTTGTAAAGTCAGGTGCCCGGATTGTGGGCGTAAGTCTTTCAATCTATATGTTGACAGTCTTGGCGAAGTCGCATTTCCGGAAGACATTGGCTGGTGCGACCATTCGGGCTGCAACAGTCAGCATGACCATTCTCCGGCACGCTATTTTCAGGAACATCCTGAAAAGCGACCTAAGGGTTATGAAAATAACGAACTTTCACTATTCAATCCCTTCCATTAAAACCAATTGAACCAAAGCCTCTAATTTTCATGCCACAGGAATTAATGATGCATTCACTTAAAGGTTACGAATCCAATTTCCTCTTCAAATATCTTTGCATGAAAGTTGGTGAAGAAAAGGTCAGGAAAGCCTTCCAACAATACAAAGTCGGCACAGCTTGCTTATGGAATGGTTCGACTATCTTTTGGCAAATTGATATTGACGGAAACGTCAGGACCGGCAAGATTATCAAATATGGACCGAATGGACACCGCGAGAGAACGTCAGAACGCAGTTTGATAAACTGGACTCATTCCTTATGGCGCGAGAAGCCTGAAAATTTCAAACTCACTCAATGTTTCTTCGGCGAGCATCTTTTGACTCGATATCCTGATGCTCACATCATGCTCGTGGAATCCGAGAAAACAGCCTTGGTCGGATTTATGTACTTCCCTGACTTCCTATGGCTTGCCAGTGGTGGTAATAACGGTTGCCTTAATCTTGAAGCATCAAAAGTCTTGTCTGGTCGAAAAGTTATTCTTGTGCCAGACTTGAATATGGAGAAGAAATGGAATGACAAGGCAGACATGCTCACAAAAGTCGGCGTTGATGTCTCTGTATTCGATATGGGACAACTCAATCCTTCAGAACAGGATCGCCAAGCCGGACTTGACATAGCCGATTTTATACTCCGTGCCAACCCATCGGATAAGGAGTCGATGTACCGCGAGTTTGAGGAGATCAAGTGCCATTGGCGTAAGAATAATCCCGAAATCTACCACAACTTCATGAAGCTGTATTACGACTTTGACTGTAAACTGATATCCATTGAGCCGATGACCGAGGAGGAACTTGCCAAGTATGGCAAGCCAAGAATGAATGTCGATGCTGAAACACATATCAAAAGATAGGGAACATGATATGCATGGATTAACACGATGCATCAGAAGGAAACGAACATTCTCTTATTCAGCAACAAGAGATACCTCTGACCGGCAACGAAAGAGCTACATCGATTAATTCTTTCAGGCAACTACTGCACCTCTATCTCACTCTTCAATTTGAAATTAACCACTTATAAAAATTGATGTAACAATCTTTTAATTAACAAATTATTTCATGCACAAAAACAACCATCAAATCCCTCACACCGGAACATTGTGTGTGAGACTCACTCCGGAGATGCTTAACCATCTCGCGGAACCAACGACGTTCAGAACATCGAAGCTTGAAGCCTATCTCAATCTTCTGCATGATGCTGCGGTAGCAACAGCCATTTATGAGTCGGCCTATGGACAGACCGTCAATCCGGAAGCAGGCAGGCTCGTAATTTCAATTACTAATCTGGCTAAACGATGGCATTGGTCCCGTGAGACCGTTCGCAAATTCATTGACCAACTGGAGGCTGTCGGCATGCTTTCAAAAACTCAAGTCAGCGGTCGCACGCTCATCACCATGACTGCAGAGCGTGACGATGCCAAACATTCGACAATTCCTAAAAAGCTCCAGACTACATTCGATATGGCTGTGCTACTTTATTACAAGATAGACGAATGGCTATGTGGCATAATTGACGACTCCGAACTCGCTGGAATAATCGAAGATGCAGTTGCTTCTTTCGACCGCTCAAATGAGGATGCGTATTCGGAGAGGATAACAGACTTTCAGTACTTACTGATTAGGCGACTGATTTCGAAATGGTATTTGAACTCACCAGCCATCCCCGAAGTGGCCGACTCTTATAACCTTGTCTGTCTTGAGCACATTTTTTCAGAATGCCTATCCGGAAACTGGGCGATGTGGTTCAAACTACTCAGAGTCTACTGCACCAACCACAATGGAAGACTAGAGCTTGTTGAGAATAGCACGACCCCAATCTCTATTAAAGACGCCAAGTATGCACTTTACGGTCTCTTCTCCCATTTGAAGATCGATTTCATCAACAGAAGCCTCTAAAACTCACCTGGGCTTGCTCTCTGAATCGTCGATGACAAGATGATCATAGGAGTCCGTCCCGACACCACAGACGTACTCTGAGCGCTACCTCGGATATAATCTTGGCACTCTCCTTTGGGCTTCGTCCAGTACTGCTTATAGACATCGCGCTTGCGCGCAGTTGCCACATTAAACAATGGGTACGGAGCCTACTTCCCCCCTTCGATAAAAAACGCCGGGGAGTTGCCGCATCGGCAGGCCTTTCAAGAGCAAGCTCAGGCAATTTTAACAATATGTTTAACCTTTATAATTCAATCAGATGGCCAAACAGGTATTAGATTGTAGCCCGTCAGCGGGCATTACAACACTCCAGTCGAACGAACACCAGAGACGGTGGTCGGAAAAGAACTGGGAACGTGCCGCCAAGAACGGCAATTATGATATAACCCGTGCTCATCTCAATTTTGAGATTGCAAAGGGTGGAATTGTTCAACCCATCGATACCTCCAAAAGTATACCTAACAGGATGCGCGAGATTCTGAGAGCACGTGGAATCATCGATCCGAATGAGGAGATGAAACGTAAAGGCAACGAGCCCAATCGCCGCACCGTTGTCAACATCATCTTCGGAGGCAGCCGTGACCAAATGCACCGTCTGGCATTCGGCAATCAGACGGTTAATCTGGAACATGGTGCGGACAATTCATCCATCACCCGCTGTAAAGACATCGAGGAATGGGCCACGGATATTTACAGGTTCACGTGCGACAAGTGGGGCGAAGAAAACATCATCGGTTTCTATGTTCACTTGGACGAGAAAAATCCGCATATACATTGCACATTGTTGCCTATCACGCAGCAAAATAAGTTTTCGTACAAGGAGCTGTTTGCCGGGGATAACAAGAACGATTTCCGTGAGCGTACCATTCAGCTTCACAACGAGTTGGCCATGGTCAACGAGAAGTGGGGACTTGGTCGTGGGCAGAGTAAAACCGAGACAGGTGCCCGTCATCGTTCAACGGAGGAATATCGCGCGGAACTTCATAAGGAGTGTAACGATTTGGAACTTGAGATAGCTGAAAAACATGAGACTTTACGGGAGCTGTATGCGGATATCCGTCAGGCAGAGAAACGCTGCAAAGGTCTCAACACGATGATAACCAATCTTGAGTCTCGTCAGGCTAATCTCATAGAGCAGATTGACCAATTGCAGGCTGACCTTGAATCAGGGAACGGGGATGCCGAAGAGTTGAATCATCGAATCTCCAATCTTGAAAAAGAGCTGCGCACTACCGCATCGACACTCGAAGACAAGCGTCAGAAACTCAAGACTGCCGATAAACAACTGAAAGACCTCAAAGAGGAATTGGAATCCGTCAGCGAAAAGCGCGACAATGCGGCAAGAGACTTCCATGATTTCACAGCTAAGAATCAGGAACAAGTTCGCATGAGATTGACTGATGCAGTCTTCGGCAGGTCGGTTATCGACATGCGTTCGTTATTAGCAGCCATGACACCGGAACAGAAAGCCGAGTTCGATGGAGAGTTCATTACAGCAATGGCAGAGAAACCCAACGAAATATTGAAGTGTGCAATGTACCTCTTCTTGGGCTATCTCGATGGAGCATCCCAATTCGCCCAGACATGCGGTGGTAGCGGTTCTTCATCCGACCTACCATGGGGCCGCGACCCAAACGAAGATGACCGAAAGTTCGCCTACCGCTGCATGATGCAAGCCCACAAGATGCTTAAGCCAGCCAATCCCAAACGTAACATGGGCAGCAAACGATGAAGTGGTAAACAGGATGAATTTATCGAGAGGGGTGTCTAAAACGGGCACCCACTCTGATTACCAACCAAGTACAATTATCCATAACTGACAGCATTCTTAATTCTCCAAAACTTAAACAGCTTGTTCATGTTTATGAATAGAACTCTCAAGTATGCATAGACCTCGTTAATATCTAAACTCCAGTAGAATTGGATTATTGGTTGAAATGGTGATGTTGTTTATGATTTCGGCACGTGTAATTTCAGGAATCAGACTTTCACTTGCGAGGAAATAGTCTATGCGATGACCTTGATTCTTTTCACGTACAATCGAGTCATTACGAAAGAAATACGTGAAGCATCTTGATGAAGGATTCATAACTCTAAAAGTGTCAATAAGTTCTCCAGCTTGCATCAACATTTCAAAATCTTTGCGTTCCCAGTCATGGAAATTGGCTTGATTGCGTTCAAATTTGCCATCCCAACAGTCTTGCCAAGTATGAACGATGTTCATATCACCACATATTATCATTCTGTTTGCTTGAGACGCTACCGATTTGGTGATTAATGAATTGAAGTTTTGACGTTTTTCTATGGCTCCCGGCACTTGAGGATTTGAATATGGAACATAAACATTGTAAAGTGTAAACCGAGGATATCGAAATGAAGTCGTCAATAGATGTCCTTTCAAGACATCCTTGCTCTCTCCGGCAAGATAATCTTTAATGTAAGTGGCAACTCCGGCGTAAGGTGCAGACGATTGAATCCGAGAATAACCCTCAAGATCGAATTCTTTCGAGCATTTTGAATCCTTGACTTTTTGCAAGCAGATAATATCGGGATCATATTCTGCACAGATTTGCTTAAGATAATCGAAACGTGCTTTTAGTCCGTCGATATTCCAACTTACAATACGAAGTCTCATCGGTGGTGTCCGGCAAATTTCATCTCCAATCATTATATGACCGAGGGGTGCCGGATAAAACTCACCATAAAACCATGGAAAGACATGGCATGATATGGCGCGGTCCACTATATGATTGAACCATGAAACATATTCCGGATCTTCACCCTTTCCCTTATCAAGCAGTTGTGTCGAGAGTTCATCCAAAAAGGTCCTGATCAATGGCTTTATGTCAGTTCTACTTGAGGTAAGTCCGGTTGAGTAAGCCCAAGCAAACTCATTGGAAAGATGTATTATTTCACGGTTGGCAAAAATATTATCCTGTGTTGTAATATGGCAACGCAATGCACAACCATTAGGCGAAACATACGAAAACCACCGTAGTTTTTGATAACCCAACTTGTGCAGTTCTTGAAGCAGTTGCATAAACTCTATGGTGCCGAGATCTCTTAATGCTTGTGAAACCATAGTAATGAACAGTTATTTATCCGATTGTTGGTTACTTTTTAGATATTGGGGATAAGTTGAAGAGGAGTGCAGAGATTTGGTCTGGCGTGAGATGCCTAGAGTGCAACAACTCGAGGAGTTCCTCCTGACGAGGTTGCCCCATGGTGAGCCGGTAGAGAGCGAGGACATCAATGAGGTGATGATAGCGGTCGACATCGATGCTCATCGGATACTCCGGGACAATACGCTCTATCCATTCCAAATTATCACGATAACGTTCTACCCATTCTGTTGGTAGACACCAAGCAGGTACGATTTCGGAATACTTGTCACCAAACTCATCCTGCACTTTGTACCGGGCCTCCTCAAAGATACTGTCCCAATCATATTTTTGGCTTAGTCGGGCGAGATTTCGCCTTATGGCAAGACATTTATAACGGTTGATACGGCCTTCACGCTGCTCAAGATCCTGAGGATTGGATGGTAGATTCCAATGAACAATTTTTCGACAGTACTGATGGAAGTCTAGACCTTCCTGTCCTACGGATGTCGAAGCCACAATAAACGGATAAAAGGGCGAATTGAACGCCACTCGAATGTTGTTTGTGCGTTGGAGCGTTCGATCGGTTGCTGTAGTCTTACCTTTGGCGAATGGCACGGCGTAGAACGTGCGCATGGCGAATTTATCGTCGTGTTCACGGCCAAAAGAACGGTCAGTGTCGATGCGCAAGGTAGATGCGTCAATAAATGACTGCCCCATACACTCGACAAACTCTTTTTCTGAACCACAGATATGGCGATATTCATCAAGTACAGCCTGTAGATTACCCATCACGCAATAGTCCATTACTCCATCGAGATAGAACTCGTCGCTGTGATATTTATCTTGGAACTTGTCAATGGCATAACCTGCAATGCGACGGTTAAAAGTGGTAACAAAGCCTTGCGCAGCCTGCTCAGCGAGTGATTTTTCACCAAGTATGCGATAAAGACATGACCCTGGTCCTGCTATTGCCATATCCGTCAGCAGGTCGATGGTGTTGACGTGTATTTCCGTCGGATAAAACTCCGTCTGACCATCTAACCACTCCAGCACACTAAGGAAGCGAGCATAACTACGACGGTTACATAGACGTATCCCTTTCAAACATTCTTCAATTTTTGCCTTTACAGCACGGCGAATTTCACTGATCGGTCGTCCGTACCATTCTTCGGGGCGGTAAAGCGAGGCTAGATATGGCGAGGCATGCGTCAATATCTTCCTCGAATTATCTTTGAGACGACCTTCGCCGGTCGATGCATCGTAGCGAGCCTTTTGATATTTTGAGAAAATCACCTCGCGTTCAGCCTCGTAAGACATCATGCATGCTATCATGCGTGGCACCATCTCCCAAGCCGAAAATACAAGCGTCTTTGAGAAATCACGATTCTTGACAAAGGGATTCTGACTATTCGTTGTATAATAAGGCTTTGAGGCTGGAACCCATAGTAGTAGCTCGGCATTCTTTCCCTTTGGGAGCATCATGTCACGCAGATATTGCAAACGGGCATTGCGCATAGGTAACTTGTGGAAATTCGCCAGGTCGTTTTCCTTTAGGATAGTATAGCTGTCTGGGGCTGGAAGATTTTTGAAATTTCCTCGATAGATGTTTTCAATTTGCTTCTTGAGTTCGTATGACTCCATAAACGAAAGCAGATAAGGTGAAGACTTCACATATTCTATCGGCATATTGCTCCATCTAAACTGCCGACGCGATGAACGTGAAGCAGCATCTTTGCAGGCATTGACAATCTTTTGCATCTGACAATATGATACAATATCGTCGGACGATATGGGAACTTCCGATACAGTCTTAACTGAAATCAGACCTTCGTTAAGACGCTCTGTGCGACACATTGCTTGATACATCTTGCTCTCGGCTCGGTTCTTCGATGCTAAGATGACATCGAAACTGTCGCTGGATAAATGTGTTAGGCAGTTGGAATAATTCGACCATATCTCCCGGAAATCGCTCTTGCCGTGAAAAAGAAAGTCTATCAGCCTGTTGAAGTCCTCATAATGCGTATCCGTATTGTATTCCGTAAGCTCTTCAAGAGTTGAAAAGGGTTTATAAGGTGTGGCCGAGAGGAGCAAAATCAATGGTTCCTGACCATCCCTCTGCTCGAAAAATTTGCGAACAATCGCGGATTGTTCGTTGTCAGCGTTATAATCAAGGAGTGAGCTGAAGCGTTGGAACTCGTCCATCACAATCAAATCCGGCTCGAGCATTGACAGGCTGATATCGGCAAAGATGCGCCTCAACTCTGCGATAATCGGAACCGGGTCTAATTGAGTTTCAGAGTGATTGTCAAGTATTTCGAGCAGTTGTTCCTTAATTTGTAGATAAATAGGATAGACATCAAGCTTCTCGGCTAACATTTCTATGTAGTCGCGCCCCATCTCTGCAACTTCTTTTCTATATTTGTCAGTGTACCATAACCAGCTACCCGAGTCTTCGCTTACGTATCTTCCACGGCAGAGTGTTTTCAGCCGGTCGTCATACCTCTTGTAATTGTAAGGTTCTATACTTGACAGGACAGCCCATATCAGTGCCCGTTCCGGGATGTTGCCTAAAGATGATCCGTGAGAAAATGATGTGCCGGGAGTCAGCGGCACAAGAAGCTCAGGCATTCCGCCTCCGGCCTTTTCTTTGAGGTTACGATCTTTACGGGCTATGATGAGATGCTGCATCGACAATCGGCTTTCACTCACGGCGAGTTGTTCGCTGATGCCGAGCTTGTGTATATTCTGTGCGGCAATGCTCATATTGGAGCAAACATAGACAACCCGAAACATATCGTCGCCAAGATCACGCCGCAGATCACGCACACGTTTTATGACCTCACGTGCAACTATGGTCTTACCGAGTCCAACCTCGTCCGCGAGCAGTACTCGGCGCTGGCCGCCACATTTTATCTCATGACCGTTGACATCAATAGTGGCACTTCGGAAAATCGCAGCAATGCGATCAGCTGTCGCTTTTTGAAAATCGTATACCTCCATATCAACGCAATTTCTTGATTGTGGATTTAAAGACTTCTACCATCTGTAGAAAGCTTTCAGGGACAACCGATGTGTCAAGCTTGTCGACAACTTCACGTATATCATTGAGACGTTCGGGATTGGAAGAAGCAAGACGCAAAAGCGATTCATACAAGCCGGAGTTAAGATGGTAGCCTGATAAACATAAACTTTGGATCTCCCCCCGGGATGTATACAGCAGATCGGACAGCTGCATGGGACTGTCAGTTATCATCATGGCAATGTAGTTCATGAACTTATCGCGCGTGTCGAGGAGGCTACGAAATATACGGTCATCTCGATCTTCGGGAATGCCTTCCGTGGGAATTTGAATGGCAATCTTTATCGGCTCGATGTCGTCAATGTCAGGCATAACCGTAAGAATATAAAACTCTGACAGCCGTGCGGCATCTGCAACCTCGATTTCACAACATTTTGTCTCACGGTTTAGTGCTGCCATATTATACGGTTCCTGAATGGGAGCTATGGATATATCGCCGTCTATACCTTCGACACGACGAGCTGTGATGCAGATATGATAAGTTCCGTTATGCTCGACCTTAGCCGTCAGATTATTTTGCCTTAGTAATATTCGGCGCACGTCCATAGGTAAAGAGTTGTTTACCCGTGGAATCTCTGTCTCTGGCAACGATGTCAATCTCCTGAACATCTGCTTTTCTGGGTCACAGAACTCAGCCAAGAATTTCTGAAATTGATTCTGCCCACGGCGGAGAGTAAGACGAAGCAGGAATTCGGAGTTCCGGCTAAAGCCATTTTTGGTGGCGTTAGCTGATCCAAGCCACTGGTGGATTCCACCTAATTTCGGACCCCAGGAAAAATACATCTTTGCATGGAGGTTCATCTGCTGTACATCATTCTGCTCCATAAGGTCAGTAGGTACCCATATCGACCGGTTTTCGTCGGAGAAAAGCTCCATGATTTGAGGTATGACGCTGTCGATGCGTGTAATCAGGACTTTCTCACTCTTGCATCGGAAAGCGGTCATCCATGTCAATGTATCGATGTCTATGAACGGAGATACAATAGCCAGCCTTTCGGCCGGTATTTCCGTACGGAAATCGATACCGGAATTTAACGGTACACCGAAATATAGCGGTAGAAAATCGTAATCTTCGTAGCCGTCAGCCAGCTCAAATTTACCCATTGTATCGACATCGGCTGCCAGTCGTTTGATGGCCTTACGTTTTTCAGGTGATGACTTTTCTGCGAGTCTCAGCAATAGCGATTTAAGAGGCTCATGCTTTGCCCGCAGTGCAGCCGATGGTTTTTCGCCCAACGGTGCTGTCATTGTGGCGGCGATATCAAGACTGTTATCGCGTGTCAGATTACGGCTCATAACTATGAGTTTAATCTGTTTGTGCGAACGATTGTCAATGGCGTGTTCCTTTATCAGCCATATCTTAGGATGGAAGTTGGCGAGTGGATTCTTTGTGTCGGCCACCTCGAAAACACTTTGGTCAAGCATGGCATAAAGGGCGTTTGTGCGCTCCGGCGGCTTTAGTCCGCCTCGGTTACAGAATACAGCAATTTTCTTATTAGCCTGCCTTAATCCTTCAAGAAGTCGTAATGGGTTGTTGAAATCCTCGGGCCCGGCCTCACCCAAACGAGCAAAAGAAAGTGCTACGGCAAGATACGCCTCGGCATCAAGGCTGTAAGTCGTGCCTACAGCAAAATCAAGCTCATAGCCCGGTGTTGCCACCAGTTCGTTGTAGATTAAATCATTCATGATTCATGGCTCAGTCCACCTCTGATGTCGTTAATGGTGTTTCGCACGATGGTATTCCAACGGAAGGCCATCGGTGCGGATAACTCAAAAGGCTTACCTTTTTCGAAATCTTTGCTATTTATCAATTTGCTGCGACGTGGGCCTTTTATAGCCTGTTCACGAAGCATAATCAGCCGGTCAAGGGTTTCGAAGTTGTCACTAAGACTTAGCGCTTGCACCGCGTCTCGGCAGAAATCGATGCTGCTTCGGTCGGTAACGCGACCGACAGTCAGAGCCAAAAACTCATTGATGGCATCCGAAGTTAATTCCTCGGCATACTCATACAGATAATCTTCGAATTTCCTGCTGAGTTCTATGGCTGCGTCATTAGCTTCCACCCCTAAATCATATAGAATGCAATATCTCATTCGCAGCAGGCTCGCGAAGCGCGAATATCTCAATGCTAGTTTATATATCCGGTACAAATCCGGCGTTACCGCATTATGCAACAGGTTTTCAAGTTCCTCAAAGGTCTTTACATCCGCAAGATAATACAATTCATTATCAAGTATATAACCCAGTAGCGAATTTGGTTGTGTCGCAACTATCCGTTGGCGTAGAAACTCAGCTTCTTTGCGTTTGAGAGTAATGGCCAGCGGCTCCTTCCCATTGAAACCGTATACTTCGCCGCAAGATAAGAAACATGGTTCAAATCCGGCAAGGTCATCAGAGTCATCGCCACAGTCCTCGTTCCCGATTTGCTTTGACGGAGTATTTGCATAAAGAGACGATCGTTCGGCAAGCATCGCATACAGATTGCCGCTGCTGCGGACAAGTCCGTAAGTCTCCATGCCTGCCTGATAGATATATGCAGGATCGTATTTTACATATCCGGCACCTCGACCAAGAGAGTCTGCGCCGATAATACCTGTCTCTCCGGGCGATCCCTCCATAAGCCGACGGGTAATGGAAACCTCATACTCACGAATCTTCTGTCTGGCAACGCGCGAGTCAGTAATTCTTGTGCGTTCAAGGAAAGCATAGAGTGACGGCATCAGCAGGAAATATTTAGCACGCGTTTGTAACACAGACATTCCCGGAAACATCATGTTTGAGAACATATCGCGTATCCGCCCCATGCCCAGTTCGTCTATAGCCCCCTCTCCCTGAAGGAGTTTCATTACCTTATTGGCTCTATTCAGCGCTTCCTGATTAAAACTTACAAATCCTATTTCCATGTGTAATTGATTTCCCACCAGCCATTGCGACGACCGTTGCGGCGGATTAAGATTTCCTTCTCGACGAGAGAAGAGGTGATACGCTTGACTGTAGATGCCGATTTTTTTATGGATTTGGCTATCTCGGTCTGGGTGATTTTGGGGTTATTCTTTATAACTCTGAGTACGGCCAATTCCTCCAAAGTACAGTTTAAAGTATCAATTTGAGACTTTGGACTAGGTGTCGTGATACTTTGGGACGTGGATTTAAGCAGCGAAGCACCAACAAGCATATCTCGGTTGCGGAGTTCATTCTTTTCTCCGAGAATCAGATTGCGCAGGAATCTTTCCACAAATTCTGTCGTTGGCGATATGTTTAACCCTTTGTATGACGCACGAACAAGAGCATTCCGGAAATACCAGGAATGAGCTTTGAACATATCATTGGTCGCCGGAATACCCATTGAACGCAGATATTTTATCAGGAATACAGCAGTAGTACGTGTATTCCCCTCTCTGAAAGGATGTATCTGCCATAGGTCCGCAATAAACCGCGCCAAGTGATTGATAATTTTAGAAACTGGATGGGATGAGTAATCAAATTCCTTTTCGCGCGCGAGATCATATTCGATGGCTTCACGGAGGTCAACAGCCGGTTGATAGCTTACCGATGCATTACCGCCAAGAACCCATTCCATTTTACTCAATTCGACATTTCGTAATTGTCCGGCGAATTTGAATATACCTTCAAATATCCGCCTATGTATAGATGTAAGTCCAACTAATGAAAATGCAAACGATGGTTCGCTCAAAATCTTAGCGATATTGGCAGAAGCCTTATCCCCTTCTTCATCAACTTCATCATGCCCTGATTTAGTCTCATAGTAAGTCTTGATGCGTTCTCGAACCTCATCAATGGTAATGTCGCCCTCGATATGCTGACGCGCAGTATCAAGCAGATAGGGCGATACTTTCAGCCCATCTACATCCTGAAGACCAATAGCCGTCTGCCACGCATCAGCCTTCTCCTTCTGTCCCGGTTCGCCGTGGACTATGTATTCGTCAAATTCGCTCATAACATTTCTATAATTTGAAAAATCAGGGACTCCGCCATATTATTTTGATGTAGCTATTTCTATAAAGGATTTTCAATTGGAGCTTTTCGTGTAGTCCATTAGGATACCATATTTCGCGATATTTACGTTGGAACTCCACATGACATGCATGAATTATTCTATGATTATTTTTAGTGTCCCGATTTGTGGGTCAATATTACTTTCATCGCTAATTGTCCACTGAATATGAAATTCTCCGGATTTAACACACGGAATGAAAAACCTATAAGAGCTGTCTAATTCTAAATTCATATTATGGTTTAGTGACGGCAGATTTATAAATAATTGCTTTGGCAACTTGGGGGCTGATGTCCAGTGCATCTCAGTTTCTTTATCCTTATAATTGGAGTTATAATACGGTATATGAGCCAGACGAGCGGTTATCATGTCATTTAACTGAGCCCTTTCGATCATAGATTTATCAAAACTACTTAATAATTGAGGCGGTTGTGGTGGTGTCACGTCACAATTAACGCAGGCATCTTCACTTAATATCACTAAATCTTCAGGTAACAGAATCTTTACTCCCATTTCCCCAGTGGGAGAGGTACCTTGATTAAAGATAAAAAGTTTGACCTCTTGAATACAATCGTCAATGGCTGAATAAAGAAGTTTCTTCCTCTGATATTTCACCATCTCCTCGATATAATCATCCCTCTCTCGATTATAAGTTTCATAATCCTCGGCTGTATAAGGAGAAAAGCTGGGAAGAAAATCAGGAATTGTCAATCCATTGATAACACAACCTTTTCTTAACTGCTCTGGGAAACGTCGAGGATATTTCTCCAAGAGTTCAGATCGAAAAGCCTCTAATTCAGCAGAAAAATCAGATATTTCGCATTTGTGAAGAACTATGGTGTCTTTTGCATCTTCAAAAAACAATCGCGGTTTTGAGCATCTGTTTGCATATCTTGCTATTTCTTTTTCTAACTGTTTTATTCTTTTCTCTTCTTCTGTTGGCTCCTGAGCAATCAAATAATCAGAATCCTTTATCAGAATAGTCTCCAGTCCAACCTTCATTGCTCTAAGTTTCATTCCTCCGTCAGCCGTTACAATTACTTTACGACAACCCTTAGAATCAAATTCATGAGCTGCGAATACAATGTATTCATCAGAAGATGACGAATCGAAGTCATCTCTTTCAGTTGAAATTTTGGAAGGATTTGAACAAAATTCAATATCCAATGATGATATTGGATTGCTATCCAAATAGCTAATCAGGTATTTATTGATCGATTTGGCTCTGTTACGCAGCTTTACTTTAGCCCCGTCTTTATGTTTGTCAATCTCATCAAAGACTTTCTGACAGATAACAAATTTATAATCATCATCTGCAAGTATAGTTCTCCAAGGCATCCCTTCAAATACCTTATAATGGAGTAGCATATTAGTGTCAAGAAAAGCGTATACCATAGTGTCGATTAGTCTTTATACGGAAGTGCTACAAAGCCATTGAGTTTTTTACGGAGTGTTCGCCAATTCGGTAATCGACGATTCATCAGAGCCTCGAACAATTTATTATGATTGTCGATTTTCAAATGACAAAACTCATGCACGATAACAAATTCTATACACTCTCTCGGGACTCTGGCAAGTTCCAAGTTGAAGATAAGTAAACGTTTGGAAAGGATGCAACTTCCCCATTCGGTCTTCATCTGTTTGACCTGCCATTCAATTGAATCCTCCCCAAGTTTTTCACGCCATCCCGCAACCATTGGCTCTAATTCTTTCTTCAGATGATGACGATACCAAGCTCTCATCATATCTGCCTTTGTCTCAGTTTTTGTTCCGGGCTTAACGAACATATATATTTTGTTGCCTTTTAGTTCCATACTGTTTACATAGTATGGAGACTCTTCTACTATCAACTGATAGCGTTGACCGAAAAGGTAATGGCTTTCCCCGGAAACATATTGCCGTTCAGTTTGCCGAGGCTGAGCAAGAATCTCGTCAATTTGAGTCCTTAACCATTCCAGCTTTTGAAGCACAAAACTTTTCGCATCTTCATCAGTGAGATAATTAGGCATAGAAATATGCACCCTCGCATCTGGAGGATACACGGCCAAGTGCATGTTTTTAATAGCCTTGCGCTCAACCTCTATTTCAATATCAGAGACTTTGATCGTGTGCATCAGAATTCCGGTTGATGAATGGCTATTTGAAGTATGGTGTCAACATCGAAAGGTTTGGATTCGGATAATTTATCCAAAACTTTATAAAGTTTCGCTTTTTTGACCTCATTGGTACGAAACCCTTGTTTTGCATTCAGTCTTATGAGTTGGTAGACTTCTAAAGCAAGGTCTATATTCTCTCCGAGGTTATCATATAGAGCTTGTTTTCCTGGTGTGTCAAGCCGCGGATCAGAAGTACGATTGCCAAGTTCACGGGCAAGTTCTGCTATGCCTTTAAGATATTCCTTGTAATCCAATACGCCTTGTCGGTATTCGGCAAGGAGGCGATTGATGCGTTCGGAGAACTTCTTGTATTCCTCCGGATTACTTTCTCTCTTGCGGTTGACCACACGCCGAACATTGGCGGTAATCGTCGATGCAACGCCCTCTTTACCACCTAACGCCTCCTCTGCTTCTGCCTCTTCTTCCTCATAGTTTCCATCAAGGACAAGATCAAGAAAAGAAAAGTCTTCAAGCATCGCAAGGACTCTTGATGGTTTTGCATCTACATATGTATCAAGTATACTGCGCATCTGCTGGTCATACTGTTTCATGTCAATTATATCACCGGCTCTGCGCATTATGGCGTTGCGGATGTTATCGAAATTCTTAACACGTTCAAAAATATTCTGCGCTTCCTCCGTGGAATATCCAGCCTTTTCCATATCTAAGGCAATGGCTGAATATCGGGTTACAAGAATCTTGACAGCATTATAAAAAGCCTCGCGTAATGGAGCAGTCTTAATTGTTTCGGCCTCCTCATCTTCAGGAAGTGTTGTCCGTTGATTAAAGACGAAATAATCAAAAAATTCATTAGTCGTCTTAGGAATGGCTACCGGTTCGCAAAGATGTTCGACACGTTCAAGAGCAGTATCAAGATCCCGTTTCGCATTTTCAAAACGGTCTGTTAACAGCCCTTTAACATCTTCCTTGTCGAAATCGGAGAATGCACCGTTAGTGTAATCATTGACTGCATCCTCAATATTCTTGAACAGCTGCTTATAATCAATGATATAGCCAAACTCTTTTTCCTCATGCTCATTGTCGGTGCGGTTGACCCTACAAATGGCCTGGAACAGATCGTGTCCCTCCATCTTTTTGTCAAGATAGAGATATGTAGCAGTGGGAGCATCAAATCCCGTGAGAAGCTTGCTTACGACGATAAGCAACTTCATGTCGGCAGGATGATTGATGAATTGGGCTTTGGCCCACTCTTCAAACTCCTCGGGTGTGCGGTCCTTGAACATCTTCTTAGCCATCTCAGCCTTGTATTCAGCCTCGCTCTGGGTCTCACCTGAAGATGATTCATCAGGAGTTGCGTCTTTACCATCAAAACTTGATACCACCGCACAGTGGCCTTTTAAGGTCGTGTCTTGGAATACTTCCCAACAACGGAAAGCTTGATAGATACTATCGCAAACCAGTAGCGCATTACCCCAGCCATCGCGAAGACAAGGAATCAACTGCATATCCTTAACAACATCAGCTACAATTTTACGTACTCTGTCGCGACTTGAAAAGAGATTTTTCATTACAGCCCATCGACTTTGCAGTTCGTCCTTAGCCTTGGAACTCAGGTTGCGTGTGATATACTCAAACAGCTGGTCAACTGCTTGCTCGTTTTCCAGATTCTGCTCAATTTCACGAGCCTCATATCGAAGGTCGAGAACAACGCCATCGTCAACGGCTTCATTGAATTTATAGGTATGAATATAGTTGCCGAAATTCTCGCGCGAGGTGAGTTTGCTCTTCTGTTGCTTCAGCAATGGAGTACCGGTAAAGCCTATCATCATGACATCGTCTCCCATGATTTTCTTCATCGCTTTGTTGAGTAAGCCACCTTGTGTACGATGACACTCATCTACGAACACGTAGATATTTCCTTTGGCTTTGAAACCCTTAGGAAGTTTATCGGCCAGCGCAGCCATGTATTGTTCGGGAGATCTCTTACCTCGCAATTTTTTCTCTTCCGGTGAAAAAGCGGTGTCTTCTTGACCAGCAATGCCGAACTTATGAATGAGTGTGCATATCAAATTAGGTTCGACCTCTGACAGCATCGAAAGTAAATGATTGGCACTTTTCGCCCTTGCAGGCTTGTGCCCTGCATCTTTGAAGCCGTTAGTAATCTGTTTGTCAAGCTCATCGCGGTCAGTTATGATGACGACTCTTGGGTCATTCGGCATATTCTCCAATATCCATTGAGCCAGCCACACCATCATAAGACTTTTGCCTGCACCTTGCGAGTGCCAGATAATACCGCTTTGCTTGTTTCGGATTCGTTGTTTGGCAGCTTCAAATGCAAAGTATTGATTTGGACGACAAACCTTCTTCACACCTCCATCATATACCACGCAGTCGTGAATCAGACGAAGAAAACGCTCCGGGTCCAACATCTGTAGCAATGAGCGGTCGAGTTCATTGGGGAATTCGATCCGAGGGAATAATTCTTCAATCGGTTCCGGGGTCGGAGTGTCATTGGGATAGCTTTGTCCTGTCGGTTCTTTCCACCGGAGCCAGAACTTTTCAGGAGTCAGGATAGTGCCATAATGTACCCCCTCGCTATCGTTTCCGGCGAACAAAAACTGGGCCGGCACAAAGAACTGACAAATCTCATTGTCATTCTTATTGTTGCGTATTTGCTGACGGATACCATCCTTGACACTGACGGTTGACTTTTTCAGTTCGACAACTCCCAAAGCCATGCCATTAACGTAAATAACCACATCCGGGCGGCGGGTATGGTATTCTTCAATGTTACGCCTAACTGTAACTTCTTCGGCGATAGAGAAGGTATTATTGGCCGGCTCGTTCCAGTCAAGAATCTTTAAGGTCTTGCTATGACCGTCATCGCCTTGGATATTGATTCCATAACGAAGATGGTTGTAAAAGTTTAGGTTGCTTTGAAAAAGAGTATCCTTATCATGGCAGCGGCTGATTTCAAGATCAAGGATACGAAGAGCCTTGTCAATCTCTGTTTGTGAGGCTCGCTGTGTATCCTTGATAAACTTCTGGAGAATATCAGGGATAAGAGGCAGGTTGTCAGCTTCATTTTTGTAGCCGAGATATTGATAACCACAGTAATCGTGGAGGAGATTGATAACGCGGTTTTGAGTCGTGCGTTCAGAATCTACTAATGGTATAGTGCTCATATCAAACGAATTTTTCCTGTTAATAGCTGCTGCATCATACCCTGACGGATAGCTGCATATTTTTCTCGTTTGGCTTGTAATTCGCGTAATAGGTTCTCAATGTCTTGCAATGCCTCCGCTATTAATTTTTGTTCGTCAGAAGGGGGTAAAATAAAGGGCAAACTACGATATTTAGTTATCGCAATTCGCTGTCGAGTACTACCTTGAGTATTTTCTCCAATCATCTTGAGATATTCTTGACTTTTGGTGCCATATACGAAATATAGAGGATTTACACTATCCTTAAATTTCGCTCTTATGGCATCGGATCCTTGAATAAAACAAGCCTCATGCGAAGGACATATAATTGCCCTGCCGGCTGGCATCATTTTTGCAATTAGAACTTCTCCTGGATTTACAATGTGATTAGATAATGTCTTCGCATATTCAAAGGTAGTGTACTTTACGTTTGAATCATTCCACCCATCTTCACCAATATTACCCAACTGAATTATTCTCGCTTCCCTTTTTGAAGTATAGTGTTCCTGTTTTAATTTTGTTCCAAATGGGCCATCGTTCATGGAAGAAATAAGACTTTCAATGGATGGTGTTTCCCAGGCTTCTGGTATTAGTCCAAGTTCGCTTTTTTTGAAATCAGATTCAGGAAACGTTTCTTTCCCCATTTTTGCGAGGTGGCCGGCAACTCGTTTCTCGAGCTTGCATACCGATGCTTCTATGTCAGAGAGACGGCGGGCATATCTGTCAACAAGGGCATTCACTTGTTGCTCAATATCCATCGAAATGCTAAATGCAAGGTCTATAGCGCCCCCAACGATAGCAGTATGCCATTTATCATTGATGACCATGTCCTTAATCTCAAATTCAGTGAGTTTTGGATATTTTGTCACCACTAATTTTGTCAAAGTTGCAATTTTATCTTTGACCTCGGCTTTTGCTTCAGTAAATTTCCTATTCAGTGAAATGTATTTGCTATAAAGAGCGATTGTCTCTTCCGGAAGTTGAGCATAATTGACAACCTCGCGAAGGCGGTTTTTAATTGTAGTCTGATTGAGGTTATCAAGACGTTTGAAGACATTTGGATGCTCATCAATAATCTCCGACTTCTTTTCTTTGCCGATTTTGCCCTTGTCATTGATTGAAAGATATGATTCGAGCACTTCTTTCTCTCCTTCAAGAGGTTTCGGACAGATGGCATAAAGATATCGAGAAGTAATCTCGCTGACTGTATCGTTCAGCTCATCGGGATACTCATCTTCTAACTGTTCAATTTCGCCTTTTAGTTGAGCTACAAGTTCTTCTGCACGGTTCAGTTCGTCATTTTCTTTTTTGAAGAAATGATCAATCACTATATAAACCGGTAGAAGGTCGCAGGTGTAATCCCGGAATGTTGGATTCTTCTTGGCCACAAACTTCACCTCTTTAGACTTCTTATCAGTAGTGAGCTGTTCACATGAAAGCTCCACAGCCCATCCATCGCGTGAGATTAAATAACAGTCATCTTGCATTGAAGCATTCCAATAATTGAGCAAAATATCGTAGACATCATACTTATCTACCAGACCATCTACGTCTGCGAGAGTTTCAAGGAGAGACTCACTCCAATCAGCTATAAGTTTCTTAGGTAGACAACCGGGAGCAAGAGAAAACATCTGTCTTGAAACAAGCTTGTACCATTCTTCAACCGCAGCTGAAAAGAACCCGTTTAGTTCACGGAATTCCCTATTGAGAGCGATTGCGTCCGGAATGTCCTTACGGTCAACTGCAAGAGAATAGTAACCCGGTTGCAAAGAGGAGAATAATTCATCTTTCAGCGAAGGGCAATGCCGCCAAAGATAGGAAAATCCATCTTCGACATCCTTAGCCGGAAGACCCCCGTTAAGTTTGAGGTGTGCGAAAAGATCCTGCTGAATTTCAGTGTCAACCGGAGTAATATACCGTGATACGTTCAGATTGCAGTCATTACGCTCGTTGGTTATCTCTGTATATGGAACGAAACGAGCAAAGTGGGGAATTAGTTCTTCTGTTTCGGATAGTTGGCCATTGGCATCCAATAGTTCAAGGGCCTCCCATGCGTCAAATACTCTTCGGATATCTTGCTCACGGAGACGGTTCTTGGCTCCGTCCTTTGCAAAACCTGCACGAGCATCAATCATGAAGATTCCTTTCGATGTCGATGTCTTAGCCTTGTCGATGATGATGATACAAGCCGGTATGCCAGTGCCGAAGAAAAGGTTTGGTGGAAGGCTGATTATGCCCCGGATGTATCGTTTCTCAATAATTTTTCGACGTACAGCTTCTTCTTCATTGCCTCGGAACAAGACTCCATTAGGAAGAATACAAGCACCACGGCCCTGAGAGTTAAGAGATTTGATTATGTGCAATAGAAAGGCGTAATCCTCATAACCAACGGGAGGGATTGGGGGAAGATTGTCAGAATCACCCCAACGCCCGTATGTGTCGTTGATTTTAATTTCTCCCTTTATCCATCCCTTTTGAGAGAAGGGAGGATTTGCCACAACGTAATTGAATGTTTCAAGCTGATTGCCATTCTTGAAAAATGGCTTTTCAATAGTGTCGCCGACTTCCAGTTCAGGGTCATCAACACCGTGAAGAAACATATTCATAACAGCCATGCCACGAGTTGCCCCATCAAGTTCTTGTCCGAAGATAGCGACTCCTACGTTAGCTTCGGCCTTTGCTCGGAGCAATAGGGAACCCGAACCGCAAGTAGGGTCATATATGGAAATCTGTGGGCGTGTATCTTTGTGAATGCCTATTATCCGTGCCATGAGGCGAGACACTTCCGCAGGAGTGTAGAACTGGCCCTTTTTCTTGCCACTTTCTGCGGCAAAGTTCTTCATCAGGTATTCATAGGCATCTCCAATGAGATCGTCATCTCCTGCACGGTTCTTACTGAAGTCGAGGAAGTCCCGCTGAAAAACGGAAATGAGACTTGTTAACGTATCAACTTTAGCTTTGCCGGAGCCGAGTTTAGTTGAATCATCAAAGTCTGCTTCATTGATGATATGGTCTAACCGTGGATTTGCACGGGCAATGGCATGAAGCTTCTTCTGTATTTCCTCTCCTATATTAGTTTTTCCTTTGAGTGCTATGATGTCGTCGAATGAGCATCCTTCCGGAAGGTCGAAATACATGTCAGTGTCGGATTTTACCTTATCGCTGATATACTTCAGGAACAGCATTGTCAATACATAGTTCTTGTACTGACTTGCGTCCATGCTTCCTCTAAGGATATTGCAGCTTTCCCAAAGGATGCTATATAATTGGGTCTTTTTAATTGCCATAGTTATTTCGTAATATCTCCATTAAGAAGTTCTCGCGGGTCAACATTAAGAATAGAAGCTATCCTAACCAACATTTCAAGCGATGGTTGAGCGGCATTAGAACACCATCTCGAAACAGTCGCTTCGTTTTTGCCTAATTGTTCCGCAAGCCATTTGCCTGTGCGATTTTGTTCAACTAAAACCACTTTTAGCCTATTGATTCGTTCTGTCGGAGTAGCTATATTGTTTGCTGACATGTGATAATTCTTTGAGGTTATTTGCAAAGTTAACCATAATAATCGACATGGCAAATAGGTTTACGAGATTTTGCAGCTTCTAAATAAGGTCATATCACTATGGAATGATTTTATCCAAAGATCAATATTATGATCTTCATCATCATTGAGACCTTTTTCCTTTCGCTGCATGTTTGCACACCAGCTATGAAAATTGTAATTTTATTAAATCCAATATTTCGAATTTTAAGCTTTAGCCATCTAAAATTACAAACATGTTCGGACCAGTCTAAATTTGTGTGATTCTTTGTATAGTTTCTCTCAGACACATTCCAGTATCCGCTGTGTTTTACTTTAAAAAATCACAAATCTCCAAAGTTTTTAATGAGCTCAAAACTAAAAATAACACAGATCGGCAAATTCACAATAAAACATCTCATGACGGGCTGCAAAAATATTGGAGTCATGAGGCTTATAGCAAATCGCGGAGGCGGAAGGCTTTTGCGGAACCGTGAGAGATCATGAAATTCAGGAGAGAAATCACTTTCATCTTTGTATTTCTGTCTTCACGGATTTTTCGTGACCTCTGGATATGGTATTGGTTCATAAAACGTTCAAGGTATAAAATTGTTACGTCGGAAAGATTTTTGGATTCCATGTGTGGTGCATTGTGTGTTGCCTCATAAACACAATTCAGTCCATCGTCCATATACTTGCTCCCTAATCCAGAGAATAGTTTACCCATGCAAAAAATTATTGATGGGATACCTCCCATATCCTTTGCCGCTTTATAAAATATACTTATTATTGAAGGCGTGAGGGAATGCCATTCATGAATATCCTCTTTCCAGATATTTGAGCAAAAGAAATAATTGAAGAAAATTTCATCGCGGTAATGACAATTTGGTTTATCCTTAAATTCCAGAATCTTCGGATATAACATTTCCCAGACAGCCTCAAACTGCTGAATCCGTTGCATTTCGTCTTCCTTGCAAATCAGAGAATTGATGAAAGAAGCCGTATGATCGGAACATGCGAATTTCCGGATCAGCTGGTTTAGAAATCTTTCAATTTCATCCGAATGATTCCGTGATAATATGAAATGCGATATATTATAGAACACATTGAAGCGCGCATCAATGAATGCCGTATCATCGTATGGATTTTCTTCTGGATCATATGAATGCCTGTAATCGTTGAAGAAACGTCCCGGCAATTCAGTACATATCTTTTCGTAAATGACCAGAAACCTGCTGTCATCGGTGTCATATGGAAGTAGGGCAAGGATAGTATTAAGATCCGGCACCTGAGTGCAATCTATATCCTTAACATCAATTGTAGTTTTCATAGGGCCCACATTCTCAAAAGCTTCCAGGAAATTATCTTGTTCAGTATATGCAAGTTTCTGCATAGTTAGAAAATAAGCCAATATGGATTCTGCTTTTACAGGGTTCTTTTTCCAAATATTGGAATTTCTCACTGCAGCGGGCGCAAATTTAGAAATGCTACTCCAGTCGCCTCTTTTGGGAAATCTCACCATAGTTAATGCCAGAATAACGGCATAATCATTCGCCTCTTCAGGATAAAGCTCCATAAGGGTTGGAAGAGCCATAATGGAATCTTCCGTCCCATCACCCACTTGATACCAATAATCATCGCTGAATACATTTTGGCATCCCGTCAGAACTATTTCCTTGCAGTAAAGACGGTCTTCGTCTGAGAGTTTATCTGCCGATTCTCTTAGCAGTTTTGATGCAACCGCTTCGGGAGTGCCTTTATTGATTAGTGAAGTTCTTCCTGTTAAACTTTCAGTGTCGGCCATGAGTAAACGGAGGTCTGTCATCACTTTTTCCGGGGAATTGTCATATTCCGTAATCTTCGGAATTTTCCCCTTGTTTTCGTTGATGTATTTTGATGACCAAAGACTCAGGACCGAATATTTCATTATTTGCTCATACTGCCTCTCTGCTTCCTCTTGTCCTTCGATTGTTTGTTCCGAATGTTTTTGGGGAATGAATTTAAGCATAATTCCACCGTCCACTGGCTCTGCTTCCATCTTCAGATTCCGGCGGTCGATTCTTTCAAGGACAGCGCTCATCCTCATCATTATGTTTTCATCTGACTTGAAAGAATCTATAAGATTATGAATTTTGCCAATATATTCCTGTTGTTCTTCATCCGAGAATCCCGGAATCCGGCAATATTGGTAAGCATGGACAATATTCTCAAGAGTTGTACTCCTGTGCTTATCATTACATGCCTCAAGCCTCTCCTTCACATAAAGTTCATTGTATGGTTTTGGCAATCCCGCTGACATTCGAGCCAAAGATTTTGCTTCGTTTTCTCTGGCAGCTCTGCTAAGGTCAAGGTCGATAAATTCTGGAGTGGAAAAAATCATTATGGCTATGTCCGGCAGCTTCATGTAGTGTTTAAGCACTACACTTGTCACAACAGCCGTTAGTGATGCTGATTTGGATTCAACCAGAATCTTTTTGAGAATCCATTTTACATTATCCGCTTCAAAGGAGTCGAAAATTTCCATTAAGAATTTTTCAAGGGCCATATGAATAGACTGAATGAAATATGGCAAAACAGGTGAACCCATTCCGCGATAACATTCCCATAATCCCGGACTAGAGAATTGGTGGTATTCTTCTCCTTCAATCTTTAATGTGACTTCCTCAATACATGAATCATAATTGCATTCCTTGTAATTCTCGACAAACTTATTGATAAACCTGATTATGAATTCAAGGGTTTCAATAGGTTTCTTGCGCAACAAAAACAGAATCGGTGTCTGATATGCACTTGGAGGGAAATAATGATGTCCGGTTTCATTCGAAAGACCGAACTTATTTTCCCGTGTAAGATAATCCGAGATGAAAGGCCCACCATGATTTCTTAATTCGTCAGGCTCTGGAGGTTCATAAGTCCAACATTTTTCGCAGAGCGCAATCATTTTCAGAGGCAATTCCTGAAAAACATTAAGGTGCGTGAGAGGATTTGTCAGAATTTCTTCAACGAACAACCTCATTATATAGGTTCTTTGAGTATTGGATGTGGCAATTATCTTATTGATAAAAGCTTTTATTTGCTGAGGAATTTCTTTTACCGATTTCAACGAAATGTTTATAAGGTCCTTAAGCATATTAGTAAAACAATGAGCACCATTTACATCTGCATTCTCAATGACGGAGAAAGCCATGACACCAGCTTCTTGAGTAGCTTTTCCGTCTGGATTTGCGCTCGTCCAGTCACGCAAAAGAGGAAGAGCAAGTGCGATATCCTTATCGAATGTTTCATTGCGATATCTGTACATGAAATGGATGGCGTCTTCCCAACCTTTGCCACATGGGACCATCAACTGTTGAAAAAACTTATTAGGAACAACACAGGCAGTGCGGAGCAAGAAAAGAGCTCGTCGGAAAATTGCAAAATTATTTGCCTTAATTTCCTTGTCAAACAATGAAAAGAACCTGTCCGCATACTTAGAAAGCAAGCAAGCCACGATGATTTCATCCTTCCAAAATTTGGAAAGTGTGGAATCTTTAAATGCATCAGGAATGATTTGTGGAATGTCTCCGTTACACTCCATAAGTTCATCTGACAGCCACATACGGAAGGCTCTTCTAATGGGTAATGAATCACCAATTGCAGAAAAGAACGCTGGTACTTCTCTATTCTTTCTCCAACTCCGATCCACTATTTTATTAAGTGCCCATTCCTCATAGATATCATGCGATATAAAATATTCATTCCGACTTACATCGAATCCTAATATTTCATCTTGACACAAAGCAAAAAGAACATTCTGTCGTAAATCTGCTGTATCGACATAGAAACATCCGGAATCTACCCTTCTTTTTGCAATTTCAATCATATATCTGTCGCGCTGAGCGTCCATTCCGTCTTTCCGAAGAGAACCGCATATTTTCTTAAGCCAAAGTTTATCAGTAAAGTCCCTGTAATTCCCTTTGCGGTCTATGTCATCATAATTGTTTAAATATTCTCCGAAATAGAAAAGGTTTGAAAGACGCGAAACGAATCGTGGATTATCCGGTAGACTAAAACCTTTATTCAAAGCGAGCCGCTGTAACTCCGATTCCTGAAGAGTGGGGATGTTAATCAAGCTTGGATTGATATCGAAGCCATCGGCCATAAAAGTAGAAAGAGCATTTTGATAGACAGTCCGAGTGAGGAAAAGAAGTGTCCAGTTTTCTTTAAGAAGAGTGTGGAGCATCCCTGCAATCAAATCCAAATCATCGAATTCCGCAAGTCGTTCTGCGGAATCTACTACAAACACCCTTTTCGCTTCGGTTCTGTAGGTTTCTATGAATTGGGAAAATGAAAAATCCCTGTCAAGTTTGAATATATCATTCAAACTATCACGGTTCAATTCTGAGGCCCTGAATATTACAATAGGAAATTCTTTGGAATGCTTATGGTAAATCTCTTTTATCAAAGCTGTTTTGCCAGAACCACCTTCTCCCGAGACCATTAGCACGGCGCCCGGAGTAAACTGATTGACCAATTCTGAAGCAATTGAATTTCTATCAATATGAATGCATTCTCCATGAAACTCAATGTCTTCATGAATATGAGCCAATAAAGAATCGGAGTGGTTATCAATACTCAAAGAGAGGGCATAATTAGAATTCTCATCACCGAAGAATATATCGTAAATATATCGGTTTTGTGGTAAGGCTAGCTGAGCCTCAATATGACTTGGGAGACGCCACACAACATTCATTCCCAATACAGAGGCTTCATTTTCTATATCCGTCATATACCCAGGTTTTTTACCTGTGTTCTTATAAGCCATTCCAGGCTCATTGTTGGTATAGATGTAGATATCTTCCAGACCGGGGTGATTGACCTTGGCTTTAGTCAGTGAATCGATGATATCATTTTTGCCGTCAGAGAAAGATGTAAGGAATTTGGCCTGAAATCCGGAGGACTTTCCGTTGAAATCAACAGGTTCTGTTTCGATTCCAGGATGGTTCTTATATCTGAAGATACCATATGGATTTCCTGTTTCAGAGGCAAAAAGCAGATATGCCATTTGCTCGAATTTGAATGTTTCTCTGCCGTTAAATTTAGCCTTGAAGAGATTCCAGTCGATGTTCAGCTCATTGTTTTTCATCATTATAAAGCCTTTCTTACAAAATTAAACAAAATTGGCGAATATGCAAAATGACGAGGACCAGAAAAAGCGCAACTTGACAGTACCCAGCACTAAATTCTATCAGATAGTTTTGATGAATCAAAGAGCTTTTTCTATTTATGAGATGAAAATCAATTGATTTACGATATATAAGCGTAAAAAATGGTATATCAGTTAGTTGATTGTTTTTTATTCCATCTCAGAAGATTTATGAATACAGCGGTGTTTTACCCGTTAGTTCTTAGTATCAAATCATCAGCTGTCAATTATTCACTACTATGCATCGGCAAATTTGGACGATAATAGTAATTGTTTGTCGTTCAATATATTATATAATAAATATTTTTACTATCTTTGCAGCATTAAAAGATATATTGAGCATGGCGAAGTTATCGGCATAACCGCTTGCTCCTTAAAACATAAACAATGGCAAAGAACACTATGGGGACTAAGCTCCCTCGGAAACTGGAGCAGAAAATGGCTCTTATGGGTGAGCAGATTAAGCTTGCCCGGCTGCGTCGTAACCTCTCGATTGCGCAAGTTGCGGAGCGTGCGACCTGCTCGCCGCTCACTGTGAATCGCATAGAGAAAGGTTCTCCGACGGTTTCAATAGGCATTTATGCCCGTGTTCTTTATGCTCTGCAACTCGATGATGATCTTCTTTTGATTGCCAAAGAAGACACACTTGGCAGAAATCTACAAGATTTGAGTCTGAAACATCGCCAACGTGCATCTAAAAAGGAATAAGCCATGAAGAAACTATATGTGTATGCCGACTTTGATTGGTTGGAAACGCCTCAGCTGATTGGCGAACTTTCCTGCGACTCGGTGCGCGGTAGCGAGACTTATGGATTTTCGTATGATAGGGAGTGGCTTGCCAAATATGGCGATGTTTTTCTCAGTGAGGATTTGCAGAACTATACCGGCATCCAATATACCCGACCGGAACACGATATTTTCGCCTGTTTCTCCGATGCTCTCCCCGACCGCTGGGGACGCACATTGCTGAACCGCCGGGAACAGATTGCCGCCACCGATGAGAAGAGAGCCGTGCGCCGATTGACGTCGTTAGATTATCTGATGAGAATTGACGACGCTTCGCGTATGGGCGGTTTCCGGTTTGCCGAAACTCCTGGGGGAAAGTTCATCAACTGTGAGGAAAGCCTCCGCGTGCCGCCATTGGCGAATGTCAGAGAACTGATGCGTGCCGCCCATGAAATCGAACTTAGCGAAGAAAAGCATCTTCTGCCGTCAAAGAAATGGCTCGCTCAACTACTGCATCCGGGAACATCCCTCGGCGGTGCCAGGCCGAAGGCATCCGTCATTGATGAAGATGGCAGTCTGACAGTTGCCAAGTTCCCTTCTCGCAAAGATGATTATGACGTTGCCCAATGGGAGCATTTCGGTCATATAATGGGTCGAAAGGCTGGGCTGACTGTTGCCGAGACACGGACAATCGACGGCGAAGATTATCACATTCTTCTCTCAAAGCGCTTCGACAGGAACAGCGATGGCAAGCGGATACATTTCGCATCCGCTTTGACTCTGCTCGGACTGACCGACGGCGACAACGCTTCAACCGGTTACGGCTACACTGACATTGTCGATTTCATTATTCAGCATGGATGCAATGTCGAACAAAATCTGGAGGAACTCTATCGCCGAGTAGCATTCTACATCATTGTCGGCAATTCCGATGACCACTTCCGCAATCACGGATTTCTATTGACTCGCAAAGGCTGGGAACTCTCCCCGGCATACGACATTAACCCAACTCTCGCCAATAATCAAAGCCTATTGATAAACCGCTCCACAAGCGAATCCGACCTCAATACCCTATTGGCATCTGCCGGATATTATATGCTTTCTGCAGACAAAGCCAAGATAATTATCACCGAGGTAAAAACAGCCATGAAATCATGGCGAACCGAAGCCCGCAGGCTCGGACTGCCTCAGCGCGACATTGACATGTTCGCACCACGATTCGATAAATGGCTTGAATAGCCAACTCTGTAGTTACGAAAGTTTGAAGTCCTTTCGTCGAGCTTGTTATAAAGTCGTTTTTAATAAAATCGCGCCAAAGGCTATGAGTTTAAGCAATGAATCGCGCCAACATGTCGTGATTATTCAAGGTTTTACTCTAAATTTGTCGTGATATATCGGCTCAAATCAAGTGAAAAAATGGCAAAATTCGGCTCAATCTGAGATAAATTCTCGTGGATTTAACCTCAATTTGAGCCGATAATCAGGGATAAAATCTCTCTCTGAATAATACCGAAGTTAACACATCGAAAAAGTAAAATTCAGTGGTTTTGTACGCGCACCTGTATGTCGTGAAAAGTTAAAGTTGTTATATTCCTTTGATAATCGGAGTATTATAGCTATCTTTGCATTGAGTCACTGTTGTCGGTTTGGCAAATGCGGCTTGTAAGAACTTAAATAACAGACGGTTAGCCACTTACAAACGTAGAAAATTCACGTCACTTGTACGGATTAGATTTATACCTATCTGTATATCAACAAATTAACCGCTTCTGCATCGGTAACACAATAGAAACCACCAAGACTTGTGCTGTGAATTGAGGGGCGGCACGTTCACAGTGAGGACGTTAACGGACAAAGGTGGCAATCTGTAATGTCCTGAAAGACAGGTGTGTCCAATGTCGTTGTCGAATTTTTAGATGATTAGGCTGTTCTCAGTATACAAATTCAATTTCACTATTTGAATTTATAGATTATCAGTGAATCTGTGGGGGCGGCTGAGATCTTCTCTCATTTCATTATCTGACAGGGTTGTGATCGTTGTCATTGTCATATTTCCGTTTATTAGGTTTCTGTTCTGTCGCCGTTTTTTTGTAAATTTGGCGGCGGTTAATTTTTTAATACGCTGCAAATTTAATTCGCATTTGCGAATATGCCAAATTTTTTTGCGAATTATTTTTCGCATTTGAGAATGTTTATCTATGACAATAAACGAGAGATTCGAGTGGATCATAAAAGTCCTATTCAAAGGAAATAAGAGGGCTTTTGCTAAGGCTGTTGGCATTAGCCCTACCGTAGTCGAGAACGTCGTTGGCGCAAGAAAAGGAAAGCCGTCATACGATGTTCTTTTAAAAGTGTGCGCAAACGCGAATATATCTGCGGAGTGGCTGTTTTTTGGAGAGGACTCAGATTCTGCGATGGATATGTTTAATGTTCGCAAAGAGCTTGAATTGACAGCTCCCTATATCGGCGAGGACGGCACTGAGAAAGAATTAAAAACTCAATTTAAAATTGATAAATCAGAGTCGGAAAATCAATCTCGCGATGTTGATAATGCAAGTTTAATAGAACATCTCAACACTCGGTTAAAAGAGAAAGAGGCTGAAATTGGATTATTGCATGAGAGTATTGGAAGGCTCAAAGAGCGCAACGCCCAACTGGAACGCGAGAACAGGCAACTCCACAGTGTTTCAAACCGCGACTTTACCGCTCAAGAAGTGGAGCAGGTCTCCGCCACAGATGCGAAGCAAAGGGTCTGATAGAGGATCTGCCGCCCTTTTACCTTAACTGACAGACCTCTCCTTAGGCAGTTTTTAATGTTTTTCAATTATTTTCAAGGGTATTTTGTGCCAAATTTTCAATTATAATGCTGAGAATAAGCAGCCTATACGTTTGAACAACCTATTTAAAACCTCGTTTTTCGTGGTACTAAAGGGGGGTCTACCCTCAAAAAACGCCCGATTTTTGGCTCGATTTTGTCCCTAAAGGGGTGTTTATCGCCTTTTTTGCGGTACCGAAAACTCCACCCAACACTCCACCCAACACTCCATCCATCACTCCATCCATCACAAATTTTCGCTTCGATTTTATCAAACGACGGGTGCATCCATTCTGCCGGATCATTCCGCGAGGGCAATCTTCAAACGACATTTAACCGGCAACTAAACATTGCTAAAACGGCGTTTAACCGACCGTCGTTCAGAAGCGCCAGCCACGCCCTGCCAAACGCCCGCAAATGGCTTAATTTCCGCGCATTTAGTCGTACTGCGACCTCTCTACCGCCCGACCATCTGAACACCGCCACGCGCCCATGCAGCCCTCAGGTCAAAATAAAAGGCCGCGCTACAAGCACGACCGCAATCAATCCAACATAAATCCAACTTAGGCCATCCAACACCGCCCCCAAAATCCAAGCAAAATCCAAGCAAATGTACTTTTCGTTTTGCAGCGCCTCTCACCGCAAATCACCGCTAACTAACTGAGTAGTCGGCACTTTCTACGCAATTCGGCTCATTCAACATTGCACGTTTCGTTTTTCCGCCCATAGATGCGTTGCTCAATTATGACACCGACAATGACCCTCAGAAAAAAGTGACATATCTCAATATCGCCAATAAAC
>OGWR01000426.1_pt1 | contig 38493 bp, 27 predicted proteins | sample 1576061 | NCBI WGS metagenome assembly OGWR01 (sample SAMEA3541511, study PRJEB24748) | human gut metagenome | biome: human gut; feature: human-associated habitat; material: faeces | place: China | collected 2012 | reverse complement strand
AGGAAGGAAGCCATTTCCGCATCGTGCGCGGCGCGTCCGGCGGCGATACGCGCCTCAAGCGCCGCGCGTGCCGTGCGCCGCTTCCCACCATCCATCGTTTTCATGACATCCGCAAGGGCTTCGAGCGTGAGCCGCGCATCGCCCACAAGCCGTATGGCTTCGTAATTACGGCCTACTTCGCCGCTGTCCATGTCGATATGGGCAAACACGGCATCGGAGGGGTACAGCGTCCACGAGTCCGTCGCGTTCTGGTCGGTCCGCGTGCCCACCAGCAGGATAAAATCGGCCTCCTCAAGGATGGGCCGCTGATGGCGTCCGGCAGAACCGGGACCCGTGGCGTTGGCGAGCACGCCGAGCGAGAGCGGGTGCCGTTCGTCCACGCCTCCCTTGCCCATCACCGTGGTCGCCACCGGCAGGGAGAAATGTTCCTGAAGCCCGGCAAGGGCCGCGCACGCCGAGGAGAGGTGCACGCCGCCGCCCGCGACGATCACGGGGTTACGGCTGGAAAGCAGACGTTCCGCCACGCCGCGCACGGCATCCAGAGGAGGCATGACCGGATCAAGCGGATAATGGCCGAGCGGGATGCCCCGCTTTTCGGGCTCCGCAGGCATACCGAGCATGTCGTTGGGGAACAGGAGCACGACGGGACCGGGACGCCCGGAACAGGCCACCGCGAAGGCCTGATCCACGTAGTCCTCCACGCGGTCCGCCGTATGTACCCGCCTCGTCCACTTGGAGCAGGCCGAGAACAGACGGACATGGTCGAATTCCTGAAACGCATTGCGATCCTCATTCTTCAACGGGATCTCCTGAAGCATGACCACAAGCGGAATCGAGGATTTCAGCGCTTCCGCAAGAGGGGCCACCACAAGCGTCGCCGCGGGGCCGTTCTGGGCGATCATGACGCCGGGGCGCTTGCTGACGCGGGCATAGCCGTCCGCCATGTAGCCGCCGCCGTTTTCGGTACGGTAGGCGATCTGGCGCAATCCAAGTTCCTCAAAGGGCAGGCTGAGGCCCTGCGGGAGCCCTTGTCCGAAAAACTCATGGATGCCGTGCCGCAGGAGCATCCTTCCGATGCTGTGCCCAACCGTATTGTGCTTTTCAGTACACGATGCCATCTGCTGTTCCTTTCGATGCCGGACGCGACATCCGGCGTTTTGGGGTATGACTCACTGAAAACAAGCCGCCTTCGACGGCGAGAAGCCATGCTTTGGAAATCGGAAAACCTCAGTGCGTGTATTCCAGTACGGGAACCTCCTTGCATTTCTTCCGCAGCGCCTGAAGGATGGAATCCCTGTTCGGACAGGGAAAGCCGTCCGGATTTCCCTTTGTGATGCATGTGGCGAGAGCGATGGCCTGCGCCCCGCGATCCATGAGGGCCTGCGCCCTGGCAATGGCTTTGCTGCCGGGACAGCCGCCGCAACTCACAAAACCGACGATGGTGCAGTCACCCAGCGTTTCGAACGCGCCGGACTTCTTTTCGACTGCGGCGAAGTCGCCCGTTCCCGGACAGAGATCTTCCGTCTGCTGGCAGCGGATAATGCCTACTTTCATGTCAATTCCCTGATGTCTGGAGTGAAAAAAGGACGCGGATTCCCTCCCCTCGCTTTCACAGAAAAGCGAGGGTTCCCGATATGGCCGCAACAGTCCGGTCAAGGACGCCTACGGATGGTTACTTCTGGGGAAGGGAATGCTTCAGGATTTCGCCATAGGTGTTCAACTCTTCATCGTACAGTTTGCGGAAGGCTTCGGAGGACATCCAATGCGCCTTCGTCTTCAGCCTGAGGGCCTCCTGCTGGAACGCTTCGCTGTTGACCACTTCGGACATGGCGGTTTCGAGCGTGCGCAACACGTCCTTGGGGAGGCCGCGCGGCGCGATGACGCCCTGCCAGTGGGAGAAGCGGGCGTCCATGCCCAGTTCCTTGGTCGTGGGGATGTCGGAAAGGTTCTCGCTGCGCTCGTCGGCAAACTGCACCAGCCCGTACACATCGAACGTGGACAGCGACGCGGGCGCATCCGCATGAAGGTGGGTCCGGCCCGCCATGATGTCCTTAAAAATCTCCCCGCCGCTGCGGTAGGGGATGAAACGCAGCTTCAAGCCGAAGTGCTCGGCAAACTGCAGCATGGGCACATGGGTCATGTTGCCGGTCGCGGTGATGCCCACGACGTACTTGTTGGGGTTCTTTTTCGCCATTTCGATAAATTCGTTGATGTTCTTCCACGGGGCGTTTTGGGCGGTCATCAGAACCACGGGCTGGCTGACGGACGTGCCTATGAAGTCGAACGCATCCGTCCCGTAGGGAAGCTTCATCACATGCGGCTGCAAACACATGGTCCCGGTGGGCACATAGCCGAGCGTGTAGCCGTCCGGTTTGGCGGCGGCCACCTGCGCCACCCCGAGCGTGCCGCCCGCGCCGGAAACGTTCTGCACGACGATGGGCTGTCCAAGCCTCTTTTCCATCATCCCCGCCAGCAGACGGGCCGGGATGTCCGTGCCGCCGCCCGCGCCGAACGGGACGACCAGCGTGATCGGGTGATCCGGATAGGCGGCCAGCGCCCCGGTGGCCCCGAGCATGAACACGCAAAGGAAGAGAAGGGTCTTTTTCATCATCTGGCGGATCATACGGCTCTCCTTTTCTGTTACAGATTGTGGACCGTCTGGGCGAAACCGTGCGGGCATCACCGCTTCGCGCGCAGCGCCCTGTAATTCTGGACTTGCGGGACGACGAGGAGCAGGAAGGCCATCCCGAGGAGCACCATCGCGATGGGGGACGCGGAAACGAAGGCCAGCCACGAATCGTCGCCCTTGAACAGCATCATCTGCCCTATGCTCATTTCAAACTGCTGCCCCAGCACAAGGCCGATGACCAGAGGCGGCAGGGGAAATTCCATGCGGCGCATGAAATAGGCCGCTATGCCCATGAACACGGTGACGAACACGTCAAACAGGTTGCCCCGCGATCCGTATGATCCGAGAATGCACAGCACCGCGATGAAGCCCATCAGCAACTGCTCGGGAATCCTGAGCAGGAAGGAAAACATCCGGGTGGTGATGATGCAGCTCGGGTACATGAGCAGGTTGGACAGCATGAGCACGGCGAAGGTGGCGTACACCATCTCCGGATTCTCCGTCATCAGGCGCACGCCGGGGGTCACGCCGTGAATGGTCAGGGTCGCCAGCATGATGGCGGTAACGGGATCGCCGGGGATGCCGAGAGCCAGCGAGGGGACAAGCGCCCCGCCCGTGACGGCGTTGTTGGACGATTCCGCGGCGATGATGCCGTCGGGCTCGCCCTTGCCGATATTCCCGCGCCGGGGCGAGGAACGGCGGGCCTCGCCGTAGCTCAGGAAGGCGGCGGTCGCGGCGCCCGTTCCGGGAAGGATGCCCACGAACGTGCCGATGAGGGAAGACTTCACCAGCCCGGACATCCGGCCCCTCCATTCGCCGAGGGATGGAAGCTGAACCCGGCAGGAGGTGCCGTTTTCCACGCGGGCCTCGCGCCGCATCCGTTCGACGCGATCCAGAACCTCGGAAAGCGCGAACACGCCGACAATGACCGCAACAAGATCGATGCCGCTGTTCAGGGCGAAAATATCGAACGTAAAACGCGATTCGGCGGAAAACGGGGACATGCCCACACAGGCGAGCAGCAGCCCGAGCACGCCCATGGCCAGCCCCTTGAACTGGTTGTTGGCCGATACGCTGGAAATGCAGGTCAGGCCCATCAGGATCAGGGCGCACGTTTCAAGCGGCCCGAACTGCAAGGCGAAAACGGCGATCTGCGGCGCGGCGAAGGTAAGGATCACGCACGAGAACACGCCTCCGAAAATCGATGCCGCCAGCGCCCAGCCGATGGCCTTTCCGGGCTTTCCCGCCCTCGCCATCGGGTAGCCGTCAAACGCCGTAGCCGCGGACTGCGGCGTTCCGGGCGTATTGATGAGCACGGCGGCAATGGAGCCGCCGCAGATGGAGCCGCAGTAGACCCCGAGCAGCAAGGCGATGGCCGACACACTCGTCATGCCGAAGGTGAAGGGCAGGCAGATCGTGATGGCGACCACGGACCCCAGACCGGGCAGCGCGCCCACGATCATGCCGAGCATCACGCCCACGAAATTCATTGCGAGGGTAAAAGGCGAAAGAGCCGCCAACAGGGAATCGATGAAAAGCATGTTTTCTCCTTCTCTTTGCCGACGCGGGTCCGAAAGGCGGACGGCCCGCCACCGTCCGGAACACGGCCCTTTCCTCTAAAACAGTATGCCCATCGGAAGCGGGAGTTTGAGGACATACCAGCACAGCGACCAGATGACGGCCGTTCCGCACAGGTTCGACAGCAGCAGCGAAGGCAGCTTGCGCCACCCCATCGCATAGCCGATGCCGCAGGCGGCGAGGAAGCTCGTCACGCCGAATCCCATGTGATCCAGCAACAGCGCATAGGCGACGAGAATCCCGGAAACCGCCGCCGTCCTCGCCGAAAACAACGGAATATCCGAGTCGCTGCGGCGGTGCGACGGCACCAGCACGATGCAGCATCCCACGGCTATGAAAAGCCATGTGAGCGCCTTGGGATAGTCCATCGGGTGAATGCCTTCCGTCGCATTCGCCTGCTCCAGCCCGAACGCCTGCGAAAGGAACACAAGCCCGAGCGCGATCACAACCAGTCCGCTGATGAGGTTTTCCCGTGCGATTTTCATGTGTCTTCATCCTTCTGGCTGGAAGGCCCGTTTTGCCATGCCCCGCCGTTCGCGGGTTCAAGGGTGGGAGACGGAAAACGGGCGTTGATGGTTTCAAGGCTCCGGAACACGGCCAACAGCCTCGCGTCCCGGTGGCGCAGCACCTCTTCGGACGTGACGCCCGAGTAGCCGTAAAATCCCTTTCCGCTTTTGAACCCCAAACGCCCTTCCCCAACCATCCGTTCCAGCAGGGGAGGCGGCGTCTCATCCGTCGCAAGCCCCATAGGAACCTGACGGTAATTGCTCAACACAAGATCAAGCCCGGTGAAATCCAGTCTGGACAGGTACCCCATCACGGCAAGGCGCGCGCCCAGACAGACGGAAACGGCATCGTCCAGCGCCGCCGCGTCCGCCACGCCCTCGTCGAGAAGCTGGAACAGCTCCTGATTGATGGCCCGCTGGATACGGTTGACGATGAAGCCGCGCGCGAAGCGCTTGAGCACCACCGGCTTCATGCCCAGTGCGGACAGGCAGGCGGCGAATTGCGGGACGAGCTGTCCGGGATTGGAAGGATGGCCGACGATTTCGACGAGGGGTATGATGTGCGCGGGCACAAAGTAGTGCGCCATGATCAACTGGGGATGCAGGACGGACGGAGCGTGTTCGAAGATGTCGAGGACGGAGGTGTTGCTGGCTATCAGGGCCGACGGGGACACGACGCCGGCCAGTTCCTCGTAAAAACGGCGCTTGATGTCCACCCGTTCCGAAATGACTTCGACGACGAGCTCGGCCCCAGCCGCCGCTCCGAATCCGTCCTCCGCAAACCTCAGCCGGGCCATGACGCTTTCCGGCGCCTCTCCTCCCAGCTGCTCGGACTGCGTGCCCGCAAGTCGGCGGATGGACCGTTCCGCCCGATCCAAAGCGTCCCGGTCGACGTCGGTGAGGGTGACGGCATGTCCGCCGCGCGCGAACCGCAACGCAATGGCATGGCCCATCGTACCGGCTCCGAAAATGACCACGTTCCGAAAAAGCATACGGCATCCCCCTGTTCCCGATTTCCGAAAGGGACGGAGCAGCCTTTGCCCGCTCCTGTCGACAGCCTTATGAGCAAAGCCTGTGCCATGCCGTATCGTGAGAATAACGTCATAGGGGAAAGGGGGATGCGTTCTTTCGTTTCCGGGGGGCGGCCTCCGTTTTGTTCAAATAATGGACGGTATCCATATATTGAACATTCCATCCATATGCAGGACGGTCAGAATCGAATGTTGTATTGTTTCAGCCTGAGATAGAGCGTCGAGCGTTTCATGCCCAGAATGCGCAGCGCCCCCCGGTTTCCGGTGATGCGCCCGTTGGTGATCTTGAGCACATGCTGAATATACCGGCTCTGCAATTCGTCGAGCGTCGGAAGGTTCTTGAAGAGCTCCTCACAGGGTTCCTGGCGGGGAGTTCCGTCCGCTTTGCTTTCGGCGTGGGAGCTGAGGTCAAAGGAGAGGCGGCCCCCCTGATGCAGGATGACCGTACGTTCGAGCACGCTTTTCAATTCCCGGATGTTCCCGGGCCAGTCATACTGCAAGAGCGCCTCCAGCTCCCTCTCGCTGGGCTGCTGGATATCTCGGTGATACCGCCTCGAATAGCGATCCAGAAAGAACCGGACAAGCAGCCGGATGTCTTCCTTGCGCGACCGCAGCGGCGGAATGGTCAGGGGGACGACGGATAGGCGATAGTACAGGTCCTCGCGGAAGTGCCCGCTCTTCACCTCGGCCCACAAGTCCTTGTTGGTGGCGCAGATCAGGCGGAAATCCGAATGCCGTTCCTCCTCTCCGCCAACGCGCATGAACCGGTGATCCTGAAAGACGCGCAGCAGCTTGATCTGCATGGGGGCCGGAATATCTCCGGCCTCGTCGATGAACAGCGTCCCCTGATGCGCCATTTCGGCCAGACCTATTTTCTGCCGGATGGCCCCGGTGAACGCGCCTTTTTCGTGGCCGAAGAACTCGCTCTCGAACAGGCCGTCGGGGATGCTGGCAGGGTGCACCGGGACAAAGGGGCCGGTCCTGCCGCTGCAATCGTGGATGTAATGGGCCAGCAGTTCCTTGCCCACGCCGGTTTCCCCGAGGATCAGCACCGGGGCGTCGGTCGCGCCTATCTGGCGGCCGTGCGACAGCAGGCGGCGCATGATGGCACTGCCGTGCAGCAGGATTTCCGGCGTATCCCGGTAGGGCTCGGCCTGCGCCTGTTCCTGTTCCCCGGCGGCAAGGCGGGCCGGTTTCGGCTTTCCGGCTTCGATTTTTCGGAGTTCGGACTCAAACAGCAAGGTAAACGCCGCCTGATCGGCGTTGGAGATGCCGCGCAGCGTTTCCAGCGCATACTCGCTTTCCAGCCACAGTACCCATCTGGCCTTGGCCGTCTCCAGCGGAAGGCTCAGGAACACATGCCGCTCCTCGTCCAAGAGCAGGGGCTTGTTCTGCTGCACTGCGTAGATCTGTGAGACTTTGGAAGATATCTTGCCTGTGTTCAGTTCCACGGCGCTGATGTTGCACGCGGCCCGGCACGTCAGCAGCCCGCCGCTGGAAACCTCCAGCAAGGCGGCGCGTTCGGCTCCCAGCTCGCAACCGGCGATGTGCGTCATCTGATTGATGTATTGCGAAAAATCCGTGAGATTGCGTATGGATTCCAGGGCTATCCGGCAGTTCTCGAGCAGCGTTCCACCGATGCGCGCCGTACTTTCAGGTTCATACGGCGATGCGCCGCTTTCCGGTGCAAGCCCCCTTTCAGCGGCCCGAGCGGGGAGATCATGAAGACGGGCAATGCGCCGCTGCGTAACGGCGATTTCCGTCGGGTTGCCTATCGCCGTAAAACCGCGCAGGCTCTCCGCCAGCAAGCTTCCGGCCGCTTCCTTGTCGCCGCTTTCCGCGAACAGGCGCGTCGCTTTGGCACGGAGCGCCCCCGCCCTCAGATGCTCGTTGTAGCTTTCGATCGCCCGCTGGATTTCCTCATCGAGATCAAGCCCCCGGACGGGCGGCAGCCCAGCCTGCTCGTAAGCCGCCAGCACGTCGAACATCCACGGATAGGAATAGATGGGGCGGCGGAAACCATACCGCAGCGCGATGTCCATCGTCCGCTGCATCGCCGCGTGCGACGCTTTGATGTTCCCCTGCGTGTAATGGTAGAACGCGAGCCCGCGCATACCCCATACGGCGATTTTGGTTTCCGTTTCGGGATTGACCATGCTGAGCACGTGGTCGATGAGCTCCAACGCCTCCTCATGCCGCCGCATGTACAGGAGCACCATCGCCAGCTGCCCTTCCCACCACAGGATCTTGAAACGGTTCTGGCCGAGCTCCGCTGCCCTTTTGGCCGCCTCGAGGATGCCTACCGCCTGATGGAAACGCCCCAGATACACGGCGGACGAACTCGTATACAGCGAGAACATTTCCGTCTGGAACCGGCATTCCCACAACTGCGGGTACTGCAAGGCCACCTCAAACGCGGCGAGGGCTTCCCGGAAATGGCCGTGCCAGAAGTGGAACATGCCCACAAAATACTCCGCCTGCCCCCGGGCCCCGGCCTTGTCCAGCTCAAGCAACGACGTCTCGCATTGGGCGTGCAGCTCATGCATACGCTGCGCCGAGCATTCCGCCGCCATGTTTTCAAGGCTGGACTCCACCAGATGCAGCAAGGCCGTCATGCGGGCGTCCCCCTGCTCCTTGGCTGTCTCAAGGGCTCTGGCGGCGATCTCCCTTGCCTGACGATGGCTTTTGGAGAGATACATGGAAATGTCGCAAGCCGCGAGCGCCAGCTTCATGAAGGCCTGTTTCTGACCGGAGGCGGCACCCGCAGGGCTCCATCGGCCCAGCAGCCGCAAGACAAGGCCATAGCAGGCGACGGCCCCGCTCGACTGGGAACTGTTCAACAGCGTGTTGATGAATCCCAACAGAAGGGTACAGGCTTCGAGGTTCTGCCCTTCGTCAAGGGCGGAGGCCACATCAGCGATCTCGGCGCACACCTCCCGCCATGCGTTCCGCATCTGCAATTCCGCAACGCCCCGGGACGTTATCATGATCCGGGCGGGGCGATCCGGGTCGGACTGGAGCAGGCCGCCCTCCTTCAGCTCCGCGATGATCGGCTCAAGCTCCTCCAAGGGAACTTTCAGGATCTGGGCACAGGCCTCCGCGCCGAGGCCGCCGGTGATCAACGAAAACACTTTCACGACGAGCAGGGAGAAGGGAGAGAAGTCCATTGCAGCCTCCTGTGATGCGCCTACACTATCCAACATATGGACAGTCTGTCTATCATACAGATTTATCTATATATTGGATGGAAAAACAGCGGGGCTTTCCTACATCCCGGCGGGACTTCTCACGAATCTTTTTGGAGCCGTTTTTGCAAGGAGAAAATACGGCCTTTCCGGCTGCGCCAGAAATATTCCAAGGATACCCAAGCCCAAACAAGGAGTCCAACATGTCCGAACAGCGTCCCGTCGCCATCGTCACCGGAGCGGCAAGCAACATTGGTCTGGCCTGTGCGCAACGCTTTGCGGCGACGCATACGGTCATCATGGCCGACATAGCCGAAGCGACACAGCAGGCGGCGTCCCTGCCCTATGCCGTCGCCGTGCGGGTCAACGTCGGAGAGTTTGATTCATGCCTTAATCTAGTTGCGGAAGCCAGGAAATACGGGCGGATCGATGCCGTCGTGCACAGCGCGGGCATCACACGCCCCGCCTGCTCCATTCTGGATATGCCCGTGGAAGAATGGGAGAACGTCATCAAGGTCAATCTGACCGGGGCCTTCTTTCTGGCCAAGGCCTGCATCCCTCCGATGCTGGAAGCCGGGCAGGGCGCCATGGTGCTCTTTTCTTCCCGGGCCGCCAAAACGGGCTTTGCCGCCCTCGGCAGCAACGGCGCGAAAACCAAAGCGCATTACTGCGCATCCAAGGCGGGGGTCATCTCGCTCGTCAAGTCGCTGGCAATGGAGCTTGCCCCCTACGGAATCCGAGTAAACGGCGTAGCCCCCGGCCCTGTGCAAGGAACCATGATCCCCAAGGAATCATGGCCGGTTATCGCTGAGAAAGTGCCCTTGAACCGTCTCGGGACGCCTGAGGAAATGGCCGAGGGCGCGTGGTTCCTGTGCTCGCCGCAAGCCGCGTTCATTACTGGGCACATCTTGGACATAAACGGCGGCACGCTCATGGACTAGCCGCCCGCCGCTCGGAAGGCGCACAGGCCACACCCAAAAACGGATTCAGGTCCGCTCCCGTTTCCTCCGAACAGCCGACACCCCGCTTGTACGCAAAAAGAGCGGTCCCTTCGTCATTCGATCTTGGGGCCGCTCTTCCCATATGCGGATCCATATACCCCTTTCTTCGCTCGAAAGATAAATAGAGAGTGAAAAGTCAATAAGCTAGAAAGATTCCTTCGCTGAGAAAGCCGAAATCCTCATCAAATCTATTGATCCGCGCCCGGAAAACTGAGACGATGCCTTTGCTTTTCAATGTAGGCACATCCTTTGAGCCGCCATCTCATAACTATGGCGTAAAATCGCATAGTGGAATACAGTTATGGAGTTGGAAGCGCGACACATATACTGTTCCGAGGCGAGGTTGTTTCTATCCTCGCCTTGTTTAGTCTATACTGTATTTGATTTTCGTTAAATAAAGCTATCCCGTTGTATACGGCAATAAATTATTGGAACACCTATTTTACTTTTTGTATAAAAACAACATATTTCTTTTATCCGTTATCAAAAACACTTTTTGTTAATAATGTAAAAAAACAGATCATAAAAAATATAATTCAAGTCAACGATTAACACAAAACATACTAGTTTTGTTAAAGCATACTTGCTCAGAGAATAAAAACATTACTTATCGCCATATTGGAGTTGTTTCCATTCTTCCTCTTCAGCCTTCAGCTACCAGCTGGAACAAAGTTTTTATCTATCAAAAGAATAAATATCTTTTATCCTGACAGAATCGTATGAGAGAAAAAATATTTTTTAAAAATATATTACCTATATTCATGGTTTTTATAAATCTTGCACTATCTGTCTCGGTAGTCTTTCTCATGCGTTATGTCCAAAATTTGCTGAATTCGGACGTAAAAATCAATTTGGTGGAGATTGTGACCCAGAACAAGGACGCCATCACCAGCAGGTTGATGATGAACGTCAACTCGCTGGATATCACCGCAAACAAACTTTCCGATAGGTTGAAGGCCGAGGAATCTTCCGGCAAGCTCAAGACACAGGACCTCATCGAACAATACGCCAAAGAAAACAACACGGATGATCTGTTCACTGCGAACAGGGACGGCATGGCCTTGTTTGATGGCGGCCGGAAGCTGGATATCTCGGGGCGGCATTATTTCCGCCTCGCCATCGACGGCATCCCCAATATTTCAGACAAGCTTATTTCACGCATCAACGGGGATGAGGTTTTCGTCATCAGCGTGCCGCTCTCGTATAACGGGGAAATCGTGGGGACCATACAAAAGGTCATTACATTCGAGGAAATGTACAAGATATGTTCCCTCTCCATCTTTTCCTCGCAGGGCTATATGTATGTAATCAACCGTGAAGGATACGTTATCCTTCACTCGGCGCATCCCAAGTGTGAGCAGAAGTCCGACAATTACTTCCGCGATCTCTATGGGGCGGGCAACCCTAAAGCTTCAGAGCAGATGAAACGGGATATCCGGAACAACCGCAACGGGTTCATCGAGACGACGATAGCCGGGAGGGAAATCTTCTCGGCATATACTCCCATAGAAAAAATCCACGACTGGTATTTGATTACAAGCGTACCGAACAATGCCGTTTCTCCCAACGGCAATACCGTCATCAGTATTTTCTATTTCATTCTGTTCGTCATCGTAGTTATCTTTACCTCAAGCCTTACGTATTTCTTGTGGTACAAGAACAAGCAGCGCGCGCAATTGGAAAAAATTGCCTTTGTCGATACGGTTACTCTGGGTGACACATACAATAAATTTCTTGTCGATGCGCAAGGGATACTGACCCAGTGTCCCCATAAGAAATTCCATATTATCAAATTTGATATCGACAATTTCAAATACATAAACAATTTTTACGGATTTGAATTCGGCGATCGCATTTTACGCAAAATCAATGAAAGCATCAGCCAGCAGCTGAATGCCCACGAACTGATCGCAAGGATTTACAGCGACCATTTTGTGATCCTGCTTGAAAACGCCGCGGAAGGACGGCTGAACGCCCTGCTCTCTTCCATCGAGAATGAAGAGATAACCCTCTATTTTTCAGCGGGTATTTATTCCGTCACGGACAGCACCGAAAGCATCAACCTCATGGTGGATAAGGCAGGGACGGCCGCCCGCTCAATCAAGGGTGTGCTGAATAAAAAATTCGCCTATTACACAAACAAATTCGAACAGATAACGATCCATAACGAGCAGTTGAAACGCGCCGTGAAGCAAGCGCTGAAGAACGATGAATTCATCCCGTACTACCAGCCCAAGGTGGACATCAACAGCGGCATCCTCGTGGGCGGCGAAGCGCTGGTGCGCTGGAAGACCCGCGAGGGCAAATTCATCTTCCCCAACGAATTCATTCCCATGTGCGAACAGACGGGCCTTATCGTCGAACTCGACATGATCATGTACGAAAAGGTCCTCAAGTTCCTGAAATCCTTCCTTGAGCAGGGCCTGGCGTGTGTTCCCATCTCGGTGAACTTCTCGCGCCTCCACCTGATGGACAGCGACTTCCTCAGCAAAATCGTCAAGAAACAATGTGAATACGGCGTGCCCGCTCATCTTATTGAAATAGAACTGACTGAAAGCGCCATATTCGACAATATCGACACCATCTATGCCTTTACACGGAAAATGCACGCCAACGGATTTGCAATCGCTATGGACGATTTCGGTTCCGGCTATTCCTCGCTCAATATGCTCAAGGACATCCCCATCGATGTCCTCAAAATCGACAAAGGCTTCCTGAGCGAAGCGGCGGACAACAACAGGCGAAACATCATCTTCTCGTCGATTGCCGATATGGCGAGAAAACTGAATATCAAGGTTGTCGTCGAGGGCGTGGAGCACCTTGAGAACGTGCGCTTGATGAAGGAGTGCGGCTGCTCCATCGCACAGGGCTACTACTTCGCAAAGCCTATGGATGAGGAAAGCTTCCGTAACGTATTCAAAGAAGGTCGGATATGCTGAAGAAATGGCTGTCCTGCATATGTGCGGCGATTCTGCTTTTAGGCTTGGGCGGTTGCGAGGACAACAGCCGCAAGGTGAAAATCGGCGTTTCCATCGGTGCCGGAGGCGCGGCGCGCTGGCAGAAGGACATGGCGTTCATGCAGGAACGCGCCAAAGCGCTCGGGGCGGACATCGAACTGCGGCTCAATCTGCCGGACAGCTCCAAGACGCAGGCCGAAGACTGCCTTGAAATGCTCTCCGACGGCATCGACGTTTTGATCATCACGCCGAACAACACCCGCAAGGTCGACGATGTCCTGATGTACGCCAAACAGAAGAACAGCAAAGTGGTTTCCTACGCGCGGGCCGTCATGGGGGGCAACGTCGACCTTTTCGTCGGGTACGACTGCTATAAGATCGGGCAGAACATGGGGCAGCACCTGACTGAAAAAGTCTACCACGGGGACATCATTGTCCTCAAAGGCGACGTGAACGACTTCAACACGCCGTTTTTGTATTATGGAGCCATGAAATACATCAAGCCTCTGATCGAAAACGGCAAACTCAATATGGTTCTGGATGCGTACGTGCCCAAGTGGTCCCCTGCTGAAGCCAAGAAGCTGGTCAAGGAGGCCGTCGCCGCAAACGGCAACCGTATCGATGCGATCTTCGCCTCCAATGATCGCCTCGCCGGGGCCGCCGCCGAAGCGCTCGAGGAGCTCCACGTCACCAACCATGCCGTCATCACCGGCATGGACGCTGAACTCGCCGCCATCAAAAGAATCCTCGCGGGCACGCAGGACGCGACCATCTACATGGACCTGAGGGAACTGGCGTATGCCGCCGTGGACGAGGCCTACAACCTTGCCACGAAGAAAAAGGTCAACGTCAATTCTGAACTGGGCAACGACGGTAGCAATAAAATCAACGCGTTCCTGATCAACGGTAAAGTCGTGACCAGAGAAAACATCAATAAGGTGCTGATCGAACCCGGCCATTTTACGAAGGAAGACATTTACTCGGAGTAAAAAACGCCTCCCGGTGCGGTGCGCCTATCCAGAACCGTCCTTTCTCTTTTGCACGAGAGCGGAAACTCTTGTAGGCCTATTCCTCCGTGCACCTATGAAAGGGGCGGGCCCAGGAGCGAACCCGCCCCTTTCACACATGGTTCCCTCCGCGTATTCACCGATACGTTTCCGTCAGGAAGCGGGGATGCCGCCGGCGAACGGCCTTCCTCCCCTGACAGCGTGCCGACACGGTTTTCATGCCCTGCTTCCGAGGGCATTTGGGAGGATTGTGAGTATCCCCTGATGATAAACCATACGGGAACATCCACCCCCAATGGTGCATCGCCTCCTCATCGCTCAAGATGATTTCCCGTCTCAACATGTCCCACGCGCTTGACCAAGAGGCCGTGGGCGAGCGACAACGGAAACCGCCGAAGCGCCGCATAGGTTAACCTGTGGCAGCGCACAGCCGTAAGAAGGAACCCGCTTTCCCGTATACGCCCTCATATGGCGAGGCTTGCGGCTTTTCCGGTGGACATTGCAAGGAGTTTTTGATGCAGCTTTCCGCGTTCCCTTTCTCGACCATTCTCTTTGACCTTGACGGCACGCTTGTGGATAGCGCGCCGGACGTTCTCGAAGCCATTGCCGCAGTCCTGCGTGACGCGGGCGATCCGGTCCCTCAGATGGCGCTCTCCATCATCGGCCCTCCGCTGGAAGGTATTTTCCGTGAAGTCTGCCCGGACGCCGACGAAGCGAAAATCGCCCGGCATGTGGCCGCATTCCGTGACCTCTATTTTGACGGCACCTTCCCCCAAAGTACTCCTTACCCCGGCATCTTCGCGTTGCTTGAGCGTTTGCGGGCCAAAGGCTGCCGCCTGTTCGTCGCCACGCATAAACCGGAGGCCGCCGCGCAAAGGATGCTTACGCTCAAGGGGTTCATGCCCTTCCTCGAAGGCGTCGGCTGCACGGATTCCCTGCCGGACCGACAACTCTGCAAAAAGGATATCATCCGTCTCCTTATGGAGCGCCATGCCCTCGATCCCGCTTCAATGGTCATGGTGGGAGACACGGCCCTCGATATCAGAGGCGGCAACGAACAGGGCATAGCCACCATCGCGGCCCTGTACGGCTATGGCGACAAGGCAAAGCTCCTCGCTGAGCGCCCGCGCTATCTGACCGACGATCCAGAATGGCGCACGCTCCGCAAGGCGGAGTAGCCCATACAAAATAAAGAAGCCGTCCTTTTTCCGTTCAGAGAAAGGACGGCTTTTCGTTGTTACAATGTATGACCCTGCCCTGTTCCAGCGGGCGTCGGTTTTGGAGGAGGAGAGGGATTTTCCGTGAAGGATATGATACCCGGAGCCACTACCGGCCCTTCGGCATCCTCTGCTACCGATGCAACACCCCCGCATGGAACGCTACATGTAGGGGAAGCTCGTCAAGCCAATACGTCCAGTCGTGGAGGCCGGGCGCCTCGCGGTACTGATAGGAGAACCCGCCCCGGCGGAGCGTATCCCGAAAGGCGCGGTTCTCAGGCACGACATACGCGTCCTGCTGCCCTGTGGTGATGAGCATGGCGGGCATCCCGGCGGCCTTCGACCGTTTCAGCAGATCTTCGGCGGAATACGACTGCCACAACGCCTTGTTGGCGTTCATAGGGCCGAGCACGTCGCGGATCTTCCATTGATCGGGATGCCGGGTAATGTCCATAACGCCGCTCATGGAGCTGACCGAGGCAAAGGAGCCGGGATGCCGCAGCGCAAGGACAAAGGAACCGTGCCCCCCCATCGACATGCCCATGACGCCGCGCTTCGGCAGCACAGGGAAAGCCCGCTCCACATACGGCATCAACTCGCGCGCGAAAAAGCTCTCAATGCGGCTTTTCTTCAAATAGGGGCTGTCCGCATACCAGCCGGTGCGGCCGCATGACGGCGCGATGAACACCAGCCGCTCGCGGGTCGCCAGCTTCGACAGCAGCGCTCCGGCCCGCGTGTTCCAGACGCCCGCATCCTCGAATGCACCATGCAGCAGATACACGACGGGGAAACGCTCGCCCGGCTTGCGGTCGGCGGGAAGGAACGCGTAGCAAGGAATCTTCCCTCCACGGAACATGGAGTCCACAGTGAACGGAATGCCGCCCTGCTCCGCGGAGGCCTCAGCGACGGCGGGCAAAGCGGACTCCGCCGGTAGGGGAGAAGAAGATGCGGAGGAAGGCAGAGCCTGAGGCGCGGGACGTTCCGCCGCCTTGTTCCTGCCAAGAAGAAGTTCCTTTTCGACAACAGGTTCCACTGCGGCGGACAGCATGGCTCCACCGTCCTCGGTCACATGCACCATATCCTTATACCGCAGCCGGACGTGGCGTCCCTTGTCGTCGACCTTGAATGTCGTGTAGTTGCCCTGAGCGTCGGCCAGCACCTTGACCGTATCCACGAAGGCGGCATGATACGTCTCGCAGGCTTCCTTTTGCAGCTCGCTCAAGCGGCGGACGCGGGTCGAATACGGTTCCTTGCCCATGACGGGCAGGCCGACCCATACGGCCTTGGCACCCTTGGCCGTGGCCACGGCAAGCAGGCGTTCGGCGCGGCTCCGGTAAATCGTCTTCCACGATTCACTGTCGGCGTGATGGCGCTTGCGGTTCTCGTCTATGATGTCCTGCGGGTCATTGGCCCCCATGCAGATCACGACCATATCCGGGTTGTACTTCTCCACCAGCTTCTCAAGCTGCGCGGGCCAATCGAAATAGTCCTGACGGCTGAGCCCGGTCGAATATTTGCCTTCGCGCACCACTTCCAGATCCGGGCGCTTGCGCAGAGTACGCTGGAGCACGGGCCCGAACCCTTCCATCATCATGGAGTCGCCCACGAGCAGCACCAGCGGCTTGCGTTCCGTTTCCGCCCGAACCGGAGGCGGCGGAATCCCTGTTTCCGGCTGCGCCCCGGGAGTCCGCACGGCCTGTTCAGGTACGGCGGCGGGAGGGACGGAAACGGGAACCTCTTCGACCGGGGGCTCCGGCTGTGCGGGAGAAGCCGCCTCACGGGAAAAATCCGCCAGCGCATCGGCTACGGGCCGCTGCGGGGCCGTGCTTGGAGCAGCGGCTACGGACGGCCCTTCGACGGTCCCAAGAGTTTTATCCGTGTTGAACGCGGTCACCAATCGGGTTTCCGCCTCCGAAAAGGCGGCGAGGCCCGTCGCTTCGGCTACGCCCTTCACAGTCTGCCCTACCACGGCGGCGGGCGGAAAATCGATGCCGGCCCGGTCCAGAAAGCTGGAGAAACGCGTCGCGTCCAGAAAAAGCATCAAGACGAAGGCCAGCGCGTATACGGCGCAGGCACGACCGGACGTGAGCGTTCCCCGCTCGGATCGGAAAGGGTTCTTCATGCACGGCCCCTCATGAAATCAAAATTGGAAATAAATGAAAGGCATGACGCCATCCGGACCCATCTTCAGGATAAAACCGCCCACGAGCGCAAGGACCACCGCCTGCACAGCCCACGGCAGGCGCTCCTGCGCATCCACGAACGCCGCGAACAGCCTCGCCCCGAAAAGCTGCAGCGCCAGACCTATGAGCACCGCGGGGATCACCAGCAACGGGAAACCTTCGCCGGGCTGCCCGAAGACAAAGACGCGGCGCAGGATTTCAAGGCTCCGCTCCATGTCTTCCGCCCGGAAAAATACCCACAGGAAGGACACGAAGTGGAACGTCAGCAGCCATGCCGCGCCCACGCCGCACCAGTGCAAAGCCGGGCTGGGCGTGAACCCATCCGGCCAGAAACGCTTTTTCAGTTCATGGAAGGCATGGACGACGGCCAGCCCCACCCCATGCATGACTCCCCAGACCAGAAAACGGATATTCGAGCCGTGCCACAGCCCGCCGAGCGCCATCGTGATGATCAGGTTCAGGTAGCGGTTCCCCCGGCGGCTCCCGCCAAGCGGGATATACAGGTAGTCGCGGAGCCACAGGGACAGGGTGATATGCCAGCGCCGCCAGAAATCCTGTATGTTCAACGCAAGGTACGGTGAACGGAAGTTCTCCGGCAGGCGGAACCCCATGAGCCGCCCCACGCCGATCGCCATGTCCGAATATCCTGAAAAATCACAGAAGATCTGTATGGAGTAGGCATACACGGCGGCGAGGATCGTCCACGAGGAGTAAAATTCCGGCGATTCGAACACGTCACGCACGATATGCTCGGACAGGTAGCTGGCGATCACGACCTTCTTGAACAGCCCGCTGAGGATAAGCGCGAACCCTTCCTGCAAGTCGCGGGAATCCCATGTCCGGTGCCCGAGCTGCGGCAGGAACTGCCGGGCGCGCATGATCGGCCCCGCCATGATCGTGGGGAAGAAGGACACGAACAGCAGCACGTCCAGAAACGCGCGCGGCGGCTCGTCCGGGCAGCGGTAATGATCGATGGCGTAGGACAACCCCTGGAACGTGTAAAAAGACAGCCCTACGGGGAACAGGATCTCCATCGAGGGCAACGCATGGCGCAGGATGCCGGTGTCGAGCCCGGCGGCGCTTGCCAGCGATTCCAAGCCCAGAATGAGGAATTCATAATACTTGAAGAACGCCAGCAGGGCCACATGCAGGGCCACGTCCAGCGCGATGACGCCTTTCCGTTTGCGCGGCTGCCCCGAAAAACGGGACATCAGGTGGACGGCCCCCCAGTTGAGCACCGCCACGGCCAGCAGCAATGGGACAAAGGCCATGCCCGCGAGCGCATAAAAAAAGAGATTGCAGACGAGCAGAAACGCCCTGTATTCCCCGTCCCTCTCACGCAGCAGCCAGCCCGCGACAAGGACGAACAGGAAAAAGGTTGCGAACTCCAGCGTAACGAAATTCATCTGTGCCTATCCGGGCAAAAGGTCATGCGCAAGGGCGCGCGATCTCCGCACGATAGCGAAAACGCACGCCCCTTGCAAGCAAACCGCCTCGGCGTTCTCACCTATCCGGCGAGAAACGCTGGCGTTTTCAAAATCCTATCGAGGAAGCAGCAGAAACACCGCTCCCCGGTTGTCCAGATAACTGGCCGTGTGCGTCGCCGTTTCGCCGTTGCCGCAGAACAGATCCACGCGGTTGCGCTTGATCGCCCCGCCCGTATCCTGCGGCAACGTCAGCGCGTTGAACGGGACACTGTGTTCGCCCCCCTCGTCGGGCAGCGTGACGTTCATCAGCGTCAGCAGGCCGTTGGGCAAGACGCTCTGGTCGGTGGCCACGCTCACCCACGGCGTGATCCTGCGGCCCATGCTGCCTTTGGAACCCGAAGTCCCCGGCTTGCCGAGTTTGAAGAACACATAGCTCGGGTTCGTGTCCAGCAGGTCCGTCACCTGATCGGGGTGCGCGGCCAACCATTCCCGGATGGAGAACATGCTCACCTCTTCCCGTTTCAACAGCCCCCGATCGACCATGACCCGGCCAAGCGCCACATACTTGTGCCCGTTCTGCCCGTCGTACAGCACAGAGCGCACCGACCCGTCCTCAAAACGCAGCCGTCCAGACCCCTGAATCTGGAGCATGAAGATGTCCACCGGATCTTCCACCCACGCCAGTTCCAGCCCGCGCCCCTTCAACGCGCCCTTGCAGTCGATGGCGTGACGGGTGTGATAAGGGCGCTTTTTGCGCAGATCCGGAGGGGATTTGTAGATAGGGTATTGGAAACGCCCCTTGCGGACGTGGGACGCCGGGATCTCCGGCTCGTAATAGCCGGTGAAGCCGAAGTCCGGGCCGATGCGAACCCAACGGAAGTCGGAAGCCAGCACTTCCGGGGCTTTATCAAGGAAAGGAAGCAGACGCAGCAAGCGCTCGAGCCCTTTTTCCATCTCGCCGTAGGTCACTTGAAGCGCAGGGTAGTTCACGGCCACACGGGACGAAGGTTTCGCCCGCACGTAGGCAAGGCTCTGCTCCACCGCAAAACGCATATCCTTCCATGAGCGCATACCTTGCCGGGCCGGAGCCAGCCCCCGCGAAAGGCGCTGCGCCTCAGCCTCCGAAACCGGGAATACGCCGGGGGTTTCCAGCGGCGTGACGCGCACGGCCTCCGGCACATCAGGCTGGACGACATCAGGCCGGGTTGACTTCCCGCCGCAGGCGGACAACAACAAACACAGCAGACAAGCCCCAAACAAGGAAAAACGGCGCGACACGGCGGACTATCCTCACGCAACAGGTTGAAAAACAACAAAGCCTTTGCTGTGTACAGCATCCTCTCACCCGATGCAACGCCTTGTCTCGCCGAGTCCGGCAAAAAAAGTTTTCTTTTTTTGCAAAAAAAGCTTGACGGAAAGCGCTGTCCGTTATAAACACTCCCTCGTTCTGCGGGAGTAACTCAGTGGTAGAGTGCAACCTTGCCAAGGTTGAAGTCGCGGGTTCAAATCCCGTCTCCCGCTCCATATATTTTCGCCCTTGCTCGCCTTAAGGCTGGAGCGAGGGTTTTTCTTTGGCTCCGCTTCCTCAAGGGAAGCGTTATGAAATAGATGCACAACATTCCCGTGTACGGCCTGCAACAATCCTGTTGCAGCGCCATTTCATAGACGAACATTTTATTACGTTCATGAAGAAGGCTCGGAAAGGCGACTTTCCGGGCCTTTTTCATATGGTGCGCAAAGAATCGGGGAAGGGAGGTCCGGTAATCGTTAGCGGCTGAAAAATAGGGAGAAGCGTTTATTCACCGTAAGATGGCAAATAAAAAGGGCCTCCCCGGAGGAAGGCCCTTGGAAACGTCACCGTCCGGCAGCCCGCTAGACGAGACGGCCGATGTTGTCGATGCGTTCGCCGGGCAGGAGCAGGACGGGCGGCACATCGATCAGCGTATACGCACCGGAACGCCCGGACTGGGCAAGGCGCACGGCGGCGCGGGCGCTGGACACGAGGACCTGAGCGGTCAAAGCCGGGTTGTCGATGCGCATGTCGAACGTGAAATGCTGGTTGGCGGTGAGCCCGGAAGCGCCGACGCGCTCCATCAGCACCCCGTGGGAGGCGTCCGCCACGCGGGGCAGCTCGTCCTTGGTCACCTGCCGCACATCCAGCGGATCATGGCTGAAATAGGGGTCGGCCTGAATCGCGGCCTTCACGGCCTCAAACGTCGCGCCTTTCTCAAGCACCACATAGACGAGGCGGGAATGGCGCCCGCCGCCCAGAGGAATGGTGATCGAGGTGGCGTCGGCCACGCCGGCAATGGCGCGGGCGGCTACGGAGTGGCCCATGGAACGGCCGCGCCCGAAGTTGGTGAAGGTAACGCCCACAGGGGCCATCGCCTCAAACAGGGCGCGCATCACGGAGTCCGTGCCGGGGTCCCATCCGGCGGCGGTGATGGCCACGGCCTTGCCCTTCACGGCCTGCGCTTCAAGCAGGCCGATGGTTTCGACAATCCGGTCGTGGATGTCGAAGCTGTCCACGGTGTTATAGCCCTTGCCGAGCAGATCGCCCGCGACTTCGGGGATCTTGCGGGAAGGGGCGCACAGCAGCACGACATCCGGCTTGCCGGACACGGCTTCCAGATCCGCAAGGCTGGCGTATTCCGGAACGCCGCGCAGATCGTGCGCATCCTTTCCAAGGGATTCTTTCCGGCGAATGACGCCCACGCAGGTGAAATCGGGCTGGATTTCCAGCGCTTCGATGGCGTAACGTCCGATATTGCCCAAACCCATAACGGCAGCTTTTATTGGCATTTTGGCCTCCAGATAATGTATATCTTCAAGTAAAACACGAAATTCCCGTCTTGTAAAACGGCCTAGATCAGGCGTTTTTCTTCAATTTGAAGCGGATTCTGAGGCGTCCGGCCTCTTCATCGCCCTGCGGCGGGGTAAAATCGTGCGAAACCAGCCGAAACGCGCCGACCTCGGATGTATTTTCAACATGCTCCCCGATGCAGGGGCAAATATCATAATCGCCCACGGTCACGATGCGGACCATCAGCTCCTCTTCGCCTTCAAGATGCGCCGGGAGCCGACCGAGATCGACCAGCTTGCCCGCCTCTTCGCGGGGGAGCATCTCCGTCCGCACCGGCATATGCTGTGCCAATACCTCGTTGATCCTCCGCTCAAGTTCGGAGGCCTCGGCGTCTTCCAGCGGACGCGGAAAATGATAGTCACATTTGGACTTGTCCGCATTCAAATGCGAACTGAACGAACGCCCGCACCCGAACATGCGCACCATCGTCTGGTTCAACACATGTTCCGCCGTATGCATGAACGGATCATATTCCTTGCTCACAGGAACTCCTTCTCTTCTAAAGTGCTTGAAACCGCCCCACCCTACCCGATCCCTTCCCCGGAAACAATCCGCACGCATATCCCCCGTCGCTTGAAATCCGGCGGTGTTCCCCGTATGCTGGACAGCCCAACATCAGGACGATCATGAGAAAAACCGACCTTTTTCCCGAAAACGACTCGCCCGGCTGCGAACTGCGCGAGCCCGAACGCCCCATTGACGCGCCCTACGCCGTGGATATCCCCGCCGTGCCCACCGCGCTCGGCGCTCTGGACGCCGCCTCACGCGCCGAATTCTGGGCGGCGCTGGCCCTTTCGCATACCGACGGGCTCGGAGCCAGAAGCCGCAAACGCCTTCTGGATGCGTTCGGCTCGGCATTCGAGGCCGTGCGGCGCGCCAACGACTGGCGCGAAGCGGGCTTGCGGGAAGACCTGATCCGCGAATTCCGCTCGGAAAAATGGCGCGAGCCCGCCCGGAAAGAATGGGACGCAACACGGAAACTCACTGGAACCGTCCTGCTCTGGACCGACAGCCGCTACCCCGCGCTGCTCAAGGAATTGCCGGATGCGCCGATACGCCTCTACTGCCAAGGAGACATGAGCCTGCTCGGAAATCCCTGCGTGAGCATCGTCGGCACCCGGACATGCAGCAGGGAAGGCATCCGCGCGGCGCAAGCCATAGCCAGCGGCCTCGCGGCCTCGGGCATCACCGTGGTTTCCGGCCTCGCCATCGGCATCGACAAGCAGGCACATCTCGCCGCCCTCGATCTGCCGGGCGGGACCATCGCCGTGCTCGGCGCGGGCTCCGATGTCTGCTACCCCAAAGAAAATGACGGACTGCGCCGGTCGATCATCCAACGGGGCCTGCTCATTTCGGAATACGCGCCCGGAACGCTTCCGGACCCCCGGCATTTCCCCATCCGCAACCGGATCATCAGCGGCCTTTCGCTCGGCGTCGTAGTCGTGGAAGCCGCCCTCCGCAGCGGCAGCCTCATCACCGCCCGGCTCGCGCTTGAGCAGAACCGCGCCGTCTACGCCGTGCCCGGCGGCATCGGCTCGAAATATGCCGAAGGTTGCCAGAAGCTCATCCGTGATGGCGCGCAGCCGATCTTTTCCTTCTCCGACATCCTTTCGGATCTTTCCGCCCAACTCAAAACGCTCCTCCCTCAGCCGGATTCCGCGCCACGGCCTTACAGCCTCGACGTGCCTCAGGAGCCTTTCCAGTCCGCTCCCGCCGCCCCCCCGCCTCTCAGGCAACCGGACCGAAGCACGCTTGAAGGCCGCATCCTGACGCTCCTCGCCCAAAGCCCCCGCGCCATCGACGACGTTTGCCAATCGCTTGGATGTGATCCCGGCGAAGCCGGTTCCACGCTCATCATCCTCGAAGTACGGGGCCTGATCCGCCAGCGCCCCGATCTCCGCTACGCGTTGACCTGATCGCCGGCCAGCCGTTTACCATTATAAGGAATCTTCGATGCCCACCCCCGCCCCCGCAATGCCCCCGCTTCCGCAGGATGTGGAACAGTTCCTGACGTGGATGACCGATCAAAAAGGATTTTCTCCGGCCACGATCTCGGCGTACCGCACGGATCTCCTCCAGTTCGAGGGGTGGCTCCACCGTGAGCAGCACTCGCTCGCCCGGCCCGGAGAGCTGGAAAAATACCACTTTCAGGACTATTCCGCGCATCTTTTTCATGAAGGCCAAGCCCGCAGTTCCATCGGCCGCAAGCTTTCGGCCCTGCGCTCGCTGTTCCGGTATCTCATGAAGATGAAGAAAATCGACAAGAACCCGGCAAAGCTCGTGCGTAACCCCAAGCGGGAACTCCGCCACCCCACGGCGCTGAACGTGGATCAGATGTTCACCCTGCTGGACGAGGCCAGCGTGGAGTCCGGCGGCGCGGCGGGCCTTGATGGTTCCCGGCAGGCCGAGCAGGCGGTTACGGACCGCGAGCACGCCGGGCACACCCGCGATCTGGCGCTGGCGGAACTGCTCTACGGTTCCGGGCTGCGTATTTCCGAAGCTCTCGATCTGGATGTGGACGATGTGGACCCGGCAAGCGGTTTCATCCGGGTCATAGGCAAGGGTTCCAAGGAACGCATCGCGCCGTTGAGCGACACGTCCGTCAGGGCGCTGTTCCTCTGGCTCAGGGTGCGCGCGCTCATCGCCCCGCCCGCCGAAAAAGCCCTTTTCGTGGGCAACAGAGGCAAGCGGCTCAACCGGAGGCAGGCGGCGCGGATTCTCGACGAGATCCGCAAAAGCGCCGGATTGCCGCAACATCTGTCGCCGCACACCCTGCGTCACACCTTCGCCACGCACATGCTGGAGAACGGCGCGGATATGCGCTCCGTGCAGGAACTGCTCGGCCATGCCAGCCTTTCCACCACCCAGCGCTACACGCACATCACCCTTGATCATCTTATGCGCGTCTACGACAAGGCGCATCCCCGCTCAAGCGTTCGGGGGAAAGGCGGGGAGGAAGGGGAGGATGTCTGATGTGGGAGAGGGGACCCTTCTGCAGAAGGCTCCCCTCCCCCACGCCCCCTCCTCTCTCCCTCCCAAGACTTTCGACCTTATCGAATCCCTGTTGCCAGTTTTCCAGGATTATTTATCAATACAAACATATTGTTATCCATAAATAAAAAATGACGTGCTCCGTCCGGAAACGAACGGAGCATGTCATTGGCTCATAGGAACAAAACGCGCAGGGGACGGACATAAGGCCATCAGCCGCCTTGCCGCCCGGCCCACCATCTACCGTTACAAAAGTCTTTGGGGTTGGAGGGATGGGTTTTGGGGAAGGGAGGGAAGAGCCTTTCTCCAGAAAGCTCCTTCCCCAATTCTTACTCCTCTTCACTCACGCTTTCCCCCGTCCTCGCGAAACGGCGCAGCTCGGACCAGAGGGCATCGACGCCGCGCATGTCCTTGGAGGAAACGGGAAGGGGCATGATGCCGTTGAGCAAACGGCTCCACTCCTGCTGGCGCTTGCTGCGTTCGACCTGCGTGCACTTGTCGGCCTTGGTCAGGACGGGCAAAAGCGGAATACCGTGCCCGCGCGCGAAGTCCGCGAGATCACGGTCCAATGCCTGCGGCGGAATCCGGCAGTCGAGCAGCAGGGCTAAGGCCTTGAGCGTCGGGGTGTTCGTGAGGTAGTATTCAATGAGCTTGGCCCAACTCTTGCGCTCTTCCTGCGAACACTTCGCATAGCCGTAGCCCGGAAGATCGACCAGAGAAAAGCCGTCGGGGGCGACCCTGTAGAAATTGATGGAACGCGTCTTGCCCGGCGTCGCGCTGATCTTGGCAAGCTGCTTGCGGCGGGCGAGGGCGTTGACGAGGGACGACTTCCCCACATTGGAACGCCCGGCAAGCGCGATCTGCGCTTCCTGACGCTGCTCGAGCACGGAAAGCTGTTCCTGAAGCTGCGGCTTGTTGAACGTCGTCGCCTCAAGGGTCAGTGTGGGGGGAGTCTCTTTCATCATACGGGAACCTCCGGTGTATGTTGACAAGCGCGGCCTGATGTTCGACAATATCGAGTTGCAGTGGCAAGGCTATCCTGCCGCAGCGTGAAAAGCAATCGCGGCAGCCGTCCGATTGCTCCGGATAAGGAACAAGCGGGGGGCGCGGAGCACTCCCTTGGTACGTTTTGATATTCAGCACTGTTTTTGGAGGCAGCATGTATTCTACCACGGATTTCCGCAAGGGGCTTAAAATCGAAATCGACGGGACTCCCTTCGAAATCATCGAATTCCAACACTTCAAGCCCGGCAAAGGCGGAGCTATGGTACGTACCAAGCTGCGTAACATCCTCAACGGCCGAGTGCTGGACAACACCTTCCGTTCCGGCGAAAAGGTCGAACGCCCGAATCTCGAATCCCGCGACATGCAGTTCCTGTATCACGAGGGCGAACAGCTCGTGTTCATGGACATGACCACCTATGATCAGATGCACATGGACGCCGAAGCCACCGACGGCAAGGCCAACTACCTCAAGGACGGCCAGGAATGCCGCGTGCTGCTCTACAACGAAAAGCCGCTGGACATCGAAATCCCGGCGTCCCTCGTCCTTGAAGTCACCGAAACCGAACCCGGCGCCAAGGGCGACACGGTGAGCAACGTGACCAAGCCCGCCACCCTCGAAACCGGCGTCGTCATTCAGGTTCCGATTTTCGTGAACATCGGGGACCGCGTCAAGGTCGATACCCGCACCAACGGCTATCTCGGCCGCGAATAATGCCTTTTCCGGCCCGGGACCCGTTTCCGGGCCGGATGATCCCCCGCTTCAACTCATCGCCTTATATCTCTATCATGCAGACAAAACGGAGAGCGCCGGAGGAGGTTGCCATTACGGACGGACGCAAGATCGCCCGGGAACTGTTTGGGCTTTTTCTTATTTTCTGGGGACTGCTGGTGCTCTTGAGCCTGGTGTCCTTTGATCAGAACGACCCCAGCATCAACCATGCCGTGAGCAACCCTGCAATCGTCAAAAATTACGCCGGGCTCTTCGGCGCGTACCTCAGCGGGCTTCTGGTCGATATTTTCGGGTTCGCCGCGCTTGTCTGGCCCCTCGTCTTCCTCGCTTGGGGAGCGGGCTGCGTCTCCACATGGTTCACCATGCCGTGGTGGCGCTGGTTCGGCTTCACCCTTCTGGCGGCTTGCCTCATTTCCCTCGGTGCGGCCTGGGACCTCGGCATCGGAGACGTCCGGGGCGGAGGTATGCTCGGCATGAGCCTCTATACCAAGTTCACCACACTGTTCAGTCCGGTGGGGTCTTCCCTGATCTGGCTGTTCTTGTTGTTCATCTCCCTTGAGATGGCCTTCGGCATCGCGTGGATCGCGCTTATCCGCAAGGGGTGGGCCCTGCTGAAAGAACAGCTGAGCGGGACGCCCTTCTCTCTCGACGACCTGCCGGAGCGCCTTTCCAAGGTATCCATGCCCAAGGTCGCCCTGCCCAAAATCGGGTTGCCCAACAAGGACAAAAAAACGGAAGGGGAAACGGCCGCCGACGTCATCGCGCTGTTCGACATCCATGATGAAGAGGAAAAGCCCGCGCCCAAGCGCGAGGAGCCGCTCAGCATGGATCCGCCCTTCTCCCTGACGCCTGAGGAAACGCCCGCCGCGCCGAAAAAGGACGCAGGGGATCCGCTCAAGCTCTGGGAACCGCCGTCCGAGCACGACACCTTTGATTTTCAGCCGGAAGAACCGCGTGCGGGAACGGGAACATTCGCGCCGCAGGTGAACATCCACTTGGCTTCGCCGACGGATGCCGCCGCCAAGGCCGTGAACCTTCTCGCCGGGGAAAACCCGCTGCTGGCCCTCACCATTCCCGAAACGCAGCCCGCCCCCGCGCGGCCTCAGGCGGAACCGCAAGTTCAACCCGTGCAGCCGTATGCGGCGGAGCAGCAAGCTCCGGTTCAGCCTGCACAACCCCACGCGGAAGAGCCGCAACAGACGATTTCTTACGCCCCGGAGCAGCCTCGGGACACCTTTACGTTCGTGCCGCAGCAAGGTGCCGCCCAGCCCGTTGCCCAGTGGCAGCAAGCGCCGCAGCCGGTACAGGCTGTCGCACAGCCGGCAACTCCAGCCGCGCCCGCTCAGCCCTCCGTACAGGCGGATCCGGCAACGTCTCAGGCTCCGGCCCAAACCGCGCAGCCCCGCATCGACGCGCCCGTGGGAACGGCTCCCGCCGCAGCGAAACCGATCCTGCGCAAACGCTCCTATCCCATGCCTTCGCTGGACCTGCTCCAGCAGCCGCAGCAGAGCGATTCCCTGCCCTCGCGGGAAGTGCTGGAGGAACAGAGCGCCGGCCTGATGAACTGCCTCGCCGAATTCAATATTCAGGGCGAACTGGTCCGGGTGACGCCCGGCCCGGTGATCACGCTGTTTGAAATCCGCCCCGCCCCGGGCGTCCGCGTGGGCCGGTTCACCAACCTGACCGACGACCTTGCCCGCAGCCTCAAGGCCGAAGCCATCCGTATCCAGGCCCCTGTGCCGGGATGCGACACCGTGGGCGTGGAAATCCCCAACCTGAACCGCTCCACCGTCAACTTCCGCGAGCTGATCCAGTCGGAAGCCTTCCAGAGTGCCCCGTCCTTGCTGACGATGGCCCTCGGCAAGGACATCGAAGGGCGCCCCGCCGTCCGGGATCTCGCCACCATGCCCCATGTGCTCGTCGCCGGTACGACGGGCTCGGGCAAAAGCGTGTGCCTCAACTCCGTGCTGGTGAGCTTCCTCTACAAGGCATCGCCGGATGAAGTGAAGCTTATGATGATCGACCCCAAACGCGTGGAAATGGCGATGTATGCGGATCTGCCGCATCTCGTGCATCCCGTGGTGACGGAAACCTCCCTCGCCAAGACGGCGCTTGAATGGGCCGTGGCCGAGATGGACGGCCGTTACGACTGCCTCGCCAAGTTCGGGGTCAAGAACATCAAGGACTACAATAAGAAACTGGCTTCGTTCGGCGACGAAAGGCCGCAGGAATACGCGGACCTCAAGCCCATGCCCTACCTTGTCATCGTCATTGACGAACTGGCGGATCTCATGCTCACGGCGGGCAAGGACGTGGAAGGCTGCCTCGTGCGCCTCGCCCAGCTCGCCCGTGCCGCGGGCATCCACCTCATCGTGGCGACGCAGCGCCCGAGCGTGGATGTGGTGACGGGGCTCATCAAGGCGAACTTCCCCTGCCGCGTCTCGTTTCAGGTCGCCAACAAGTACGACTCGCGCACCATCCTCGATACGGCCGGAGCCGAACAGCTCCTCGGCAAGGGCGACATGCTGTTCAAGCCCACGGGCGGCAAACTCCAGCGCCTGCACGGCCCCTTCGTCACCGACGACGAGGTGCAGGCCGTGGCCGATCACTGGAGACGCCAGTGCGCACCGCAATACGAGGTGGATTTCACCGAATGGGGCACGTCCCTCGCGGAAAACGCCAAGGCGTCCTCCGCTCCGGCTTCCGGGCCGGGCAGTTCGGATGAGGAATCCCTGTACGCCGAGGCCGTGGCCTTCGTGCAGGAACAGGGCCGCATGTCCATTTCCCTGCTCCAGCGGCGTTTCCGCATCGGCTTCAACAAAGCCGCGCGCTTCGTCGAACGTATGGAGGAGGAAGGCATCCTGCCGCCCGCTTCCCGCGCCAACAAAGCCAGAACCGTGCGGATGGATTGATTTTTGAACCGGGAAGGAATGCGCGTTCTACACGCCTTTTCCCGAGCCTGCCCTCCTGCTCGCGCCCATCGGCGGCTGGAGAACGTGCGGCGAACGGCCCTTTTTGAGAAGGGAACGCACAAAGGGCACCCTTCACGGGCCCGAGCAGGTTTCCCAGAGTACGGCGGCCATAGTCCGCCGGTCGTTGCGGCAAGACAGTTGATGCGTTCCGTATCAGACACTCTTTTTCAGGAGATCATCATGCGTTTCCCGACCCTTTTTGCCTGCGCCGCGGCCCTGCTGCTGATCAGCGCGGGCGCTTCGCACGCGGCGGCTCCCGCCATTACGGGAGAGATGCAGAAAAAATATGAGTCGATGCAGTCCTTTACCGCTGAATTCACCCAACGCCTCGTCCATCAGGAAAGCGGCTCCGAGGAAACCCGCCAGGGCACCCTCGCCTTCCAGAAGCCGCTCCGAGTCCGCTGGGAGACCAAAGCCCCCCATGCGGAACTTTTAGTCATCACGGACAAGGATGTATGGGACTACCTGCCCGACGAGGAGCTGGCCTACCAGTATTCGCCGGAAGTGGTCCACGACTCCCGCTCCATTATTCAGGTCATCACCGGCCAGAGCCGCCTCGACAAGGATTTCACCGTCGAGGCCGAGCCGGACGACAACGGACTGGCCGTGCTCCGGCTCTACCCCAAAGATCCTTCTCCGCAGCTTGTGGAGGCGCTCCTCTGGGTGGACAAGGGCACGAAGTTGATCAAGAAGGCGCAGATTCTGGACTTCTACGGCAATACCAATGAAGTGGCCCTGACCTCGCTGACGCCCGACGCGTCCATCAAGGCCGGAACCTTCCAGTTCACGCCTCCTCAGGGCATCACCGTGGAGAACCTGATGAATCAGGACGCTCCCGAACGCCCGCTGCTGCAATAACGCCCTAGCCCTGCGAGGTGTCCATGTCCATCGGCTCCCGGACGCATGAAGAATTCATGGAAGAGGCCCGTGCCTTTCACGGGTATCCCGCTCCCGGCCTGATCATCGGCGGCTACATGGTGGAGCTTGCCAAGCGCCACATGCCGGAAGGCGTCCTGTACGACGCCGTCAGTGAAACGGCCCACTGCCTTCCCGACGCCGTACAGCTGCTTACGCCATGCACGTTCGGCAACGGCTGGCTTCGCGTCCTGCCCTTCGGCATTTACGCGGTGACCCTGTACGACAAAGCTACCGGAGAAGGCGTCCGCGTCGAGCTCGACAACGACAAGCTGGAGCCCTACGACGCCATCCGCAGCTGGTTCCTCAAGGAGCGCCCCAAGAAGGAGCAGGATACCGAACGGCTGCAGGCCCAGATCAAGGAAGCGGGCGAGTCGATCCTTTCGTTCCGCAAGGTCCGCATCCGTCAGGACATGCTCGGGCACCGTTCGTTCGGGGCGATCACCCGCTGCCCGCTCTGCGGCTCCCACTACCCCGCCTCCTACGGCGGGATCTGCCGCTCCTGCCAGGGACAGTCCCCGTATGAGGACGGCCCAGGCTTCGCCCTGTCGCAGCAGCCCCATATGCCCGCTCCCGTCCCGATCCCGGTCGAGGAGGCGGTCGGCAAGCACGCCCTGCACGACATGACGCAGATCATCCCGGGCAAGGAAAAGGGTGCCGCGTTCGTCGCCGGGCAGGAGCTTTCCGCCGGAGACATCTGCCGCCTCCAGCAAATGGGCAAAAACCGCGTCTACGTTCAGGAAAACACGCCGCATCCCGAGGGCTGGGTGCATGAGGACGACGCCGCCCGCGGCTTTGCCCGGCTCATGCCCGGCGACGGCGTGGAAGTGGAAGCCGCCCCGCGCGAAGGCAAGGTCAACTTCCGGGCCACGCGCGACGGGATGCTGCTGGTGGACACGGAGCGCCTTGAGCGCTTCAATCTCGTGCCCGACGTGATGTGCTGTACGCGCCACAACTACAGCGTGCTCACCGCAGGGACGCGGCTTGCAGGAAGCCGGGCCATCCCGCTGTTCCTGTCCCGCCCCGGGTTCCTCAAGGCGCTTTCCGTTTTGGAAGACGGCCCGCTGTTCAAAGTCGTGCCCATGCGCAAGGCCAAAATCGGCATCCTCGTGACCGGGACCGAAGTGTTTCAGGGGCTGATCGAGGACCGTTTCGCACCCATCATCACCCAGAAAGCGCAGCAGCACCACTGCGAGGTGGTCAAGACGCTCTTTGCCCCGGATGACGCGGATCTCATCGTTCGGGGCGTGCGCGACCTGCTTGACGCCGGGGCGGACTTCATCGTCACCACGGCGGGCATGTCCGTCGATCCCGACGACCTCACCCGCAAGGGCCTCACCGAGGCGGGGCTTACGGACACCCTCTACGGCGTGCCCGCGCTGCCCGGGACCATGACCCTCATCGGCCGCATCGGCGGCGCGCAGATCATCGGCGTGCCCGCGTGTGCGCTGTTCTTCAAGACCACCGTTTTCGACATCATCCTGCCCCGTATGCTCGCCGGTGTGCCCATCACCCGCCTCGATCTCGCCAAGATCGGCAACGGCGGCCTGTGCATGGAATGCAAAGTCTGCACGTTCCCCAAGTGCCCCTTCGGGAAAGTCTGATACACGGCCCAAAAGTATGAAGGGAAGCCTTTCTTCGGAAAGCGCTTCCCTTTTTTATGCGAACAGAGCGTCGGCGTTGCTGCAATAGCGGTCCAGATCCGCGTCGCCGAGTTCCGCCTTTTCCTGGAGGTGCATCATGGCGTCGCCCGGATCGTACAGCGGGTAATCGCTGCCGAACAAGATGCGATCCTGCGGATGCTTGCGGAGAATGGCCTTGAGAAGATCGGGCTGGATGAACGGGGTACAGCTTGAAGTATCCAGCCACACGTCGCGCCCCACGAGCGCCTTGAGGGAGTGTTCCCACTGATGATACCCGCCGAGATGCCCGGCGATGCAGCGGAGGCGCGGGAAACGATCCAACAGCGCCGCCAGCTTGTACGGGCAAGAAGGATTCTTTTCCGGCGGTACGTTGTCCCCGATATGGAACAGGAAGATGAAATCGTCCTGTGCGGCCTCGAACATGGGCAGAAGCCGGGGATCGTCCAGCCAGAAATGCTGGAAATCGGGATGGAGCTTGAGCCCGCGTATGCCCGCCGCCTTCAGGCGTTCCAGCTGGCTCTCCCACGCTTCGTAACCGGGGTGCAGAGTGCCGAAAGCCGTCACTTCGGGGTGCTCGCGCTGGAGCGTGACGGCGTAGTCGTTGGCCGGGACGACCTGCCCCGGCGTGGTGGCCGCGCACAGCACCACACAGCGGCCTATGCCGGAACGCTTTTCCCGCAGCAGCAGATCGGCGATGGTCCCTTCGCCCACGCAGTCGAGCTGATAGGCTTCGTTAAGATGTTCCACCGCATGGCGGGCGATTTTCGGGTGAAAAGCGTGCGTATGAATGTCTGTAAACATGATCCTGTCCGAAGGCTGATTCAGGGAAAAAGGCCCGCGTTCTTTCGCGGGCGCGGTTCCTGAACATACGTTCGGCGCGGCCCGTTGTCCACAGGCCGCGCCGGACGGCCTATATCCCGAACAGCCGTTTCACCGCGCCAAGCTGCGTATCGTCGAGCGCGCCGCCGTATCCCCGGGAAACGGGCTCCAGCCCGCCGAACTTGGCGGCGACGGCGGCCTTGATGGTCGTCACGAAGTCGTCGCCTATCGTATAGATGGACGAAAGCCGCCCGATTTCCCTGTGCGCCGCGCACAGATCCTCGAACTGCCCCGAGCGGAACGCCGTTTTCGCCTGCGTAAACAACTCGGGGACCACGTTGTTCAGCCCGGACAGCACGCCGTCCCCGCCGTTCATCAGGTTGGGGATGAAATACTCGTCGAACCCGCACAGCACCGAAAAATCCTCGCGCACCTCGGCCGCGGCCCGCACGATGGCCCGCGTATGCGAGGCGCAGTCCACCGTATCCTTCACCCCCATGAACCGGGGGAACCGGGCGGCGAGCTTGGCGATCAGGGCCGCGTCCACGTCGCACCCCGTGCGCGCCGGGAAATTGTAGATGAGCCACTCACCCTCGAAACGCCCGCCCAACGTATCGAAATACGCCTCAAGCTGGCGCGGGGTCTGGGCGAAATAGTAGTGCGGCAAGGCCATGACCGCTTCATAGCCTTCCGAATAGGCGGCATCCGCCAGACGCGTCATGTCTTCCATGCAGGTGCCGGACACGTTGGCGATCAGCGGCAAGTGGGTCATGGTCCGCGCCGCATGGATCAGGCTGACCCGCTCGTCCATGCTCAGGGCCGTGAACTCCCCGATGCTCCCCATCAGCAGGACGCCGTCGGTCCCGGCTTCCGACAGCCGGGAAAAATGCTTTTCCAGCGCGGCAAGATCAAGCTTCCCGTCCGCGTCAAACGGCGTGATCGAAGGGCACCACGCTCCCGTATATTTTTTCTTGTTTTCCGGCATGATTCACTCCTTTGACCGCACTGTTGCACGAAGAGGGTGTTTCCAAAGCTTTCGGCTGATGGGGAGCGAGCGGCCGCGCAATCCCCCCATGCATGGGACGGCGCGGCGCGTCCGCGAAAACGGACAACTCCCCATCAGGCGAAAGCCTTGGAAACGGGAGGGGGAAGTCCCCTCCTCCCTGTTATTCCTTCACCAGCCGCCCATATGCCGCACCGTACAGGACGACGCAGACGAAGCAGCACAGCGGCAGGAGAAACGCCGCCGCGGTGTGCGTGTAGTCCGCGATCAGCCCCATAAAATACGGCATGATCGCCCCGCCCACGATAGCCATGATCATGTACGAGCCGCCGAGCTTCTTGCGGGTCCCGAGGTTCTTGGTCCCCATCGCAAAAATGGTCGGGAACATGATGGAAATGAAGAAGAACACCGCGATGAGCGCGATGACCGACACGTATTCGACGGCCGTGAACACCACCCCCGTCAGGATCACGCATACGGCGCCGTACGCCGCAAGCAGTTTCGCGGGCGCGATCTTGGTCATGATGCCCGTACTCACGAAACGGCCTATCAACAGGCAGAGCATGGCGATGGACAGGAAGAACGCGCCTTGCTGCGCCGTGCCGCCGGGCCAGCATTCGATGTACAGGTTGATGAAGAACGCCCCGATGCCGACCTGCGCCGCCACATAGAGGAACTGCGCCGCCACCCCGGCGACGAATTCCTTATGGGCCAGCAGGGAATGTTTCATCATGGCCGCCTCGTCCGCCTCCTCGCTGCTCCGCAAATCGGGCAGTTCGGCCTTGGCGAACAAAATGACCAGCAGGATCACCACGCAGGCGATGCCCACATAGGTCATCCTGACGGCATCAAGCCCGCCTCCGCCGCTGGCCTCGTCGCCGCCGAAGAACAGCAGCCCCCCGAGCAGCGGCCCGGTGAATTGCCCAAGCCCGTTAAAGGACTGGGAAAGGTTCAGGCGGGTTTCGGCGGTTTCCGTGGAACCGAGCGCCGAGGAGTAGGAGTTGGCCGCCGTTTCCAGACATCCGAGCCCGAGCGCGATGACGAACAGGGCGAACAGGAAGAACGTGAAGCTTGCGACGCCCGCCGCCGGGACGAACAGCAAGGCCCCGATCGCGTACAGGCTCAGGCCGCACAGGATGCCCGCCTTGTAGCCTTTCCATTCCATGAACAGGCCGGCGGGGATCGCCACGACGAAATAGGCCCCGAAATACGCGGCCTGAATGAGCCCGGACTGGGCCTTGGACACGTTGAGCGTCACCTGAAAATGCTTGTTCAGCACGTCGATGAGCCCGTAGGACAGGCCCCACATGAAAAACAGCGTGGTGACGAGGATAAACGCCTTGCGGTATTGCGGACTGGTAATCTGGCTCACGGCGCACCTCCCTCAGCGGGCCGTCAAGGTACGGTCGAGATGCGTGTAGCCGCCGTCCACCACGACCCACTGGCCCGTGGTATGCGACGACAGCGGCGAAAGCAGGAACACCGCCATGTCCGCCAGTTCCTCCACCGTAGTCATCCGGTGCCCCAAGGGGATGTTGCGGACGATGGTTTCCAGCTTTTCCGCCGGGCGGGGGAATGTGTTCACCCACCGTTCATAGAGCGGGGTCCAGACCTCGGCGGGGACCACGGCGTTCACCCGGATGCCGTCCTTAAGATAGGATGCGGCCCACTCGCGCGTCAGGGACAAAATGGCCCCCTTGGCGGCGGTGTAGCCGCTGGTCCCGCCCTGCCCCGTGAGCGCGGTCTTGGAGCTGACGTTGAGGATGCTCCCCTTGCTCTTTTTCAATTCCCCGATGCAGTAGTGCGCCATCGTGTAGTAATGGACGAGGTTGCGCTCAAGCGAAACCCGGAATGCCTCCACCCCGGTTTCGAGGCTGACGTTGTCGTTGCCCCCGGCGCAATTGATCAGGCCGTCGATGCGCCCGTACATGGACACGGCTTCCTGAACGGCGTCCGCGCAGGCTTGCTCATCGGTCAATTCGATTTGGATGAAATGCATGAGCGGCTGGAGCGCCCGCACTTCGGCCCGGAAACTCTTTTGCAGCGGGCTGCGCCCCAGAATCACCGGAATCGCGCCCTCACGGGCCAGCGCAACGGATATGCCGCCGCCGATGCCGGAACCGCCGCCGGTCACGAGATACACTTTGTCCTTTATCCGCAAATCCATGACATGCTCCTGCGTTTAGAGATTGCCGATGCCGTACACGCGGCAGGCGTTGCCGCCCCATACGGCATCCCGCTCCGCCTCGGAGAGGGACGCCGTGGCCTTCCCGGCCAGCCCGCACACCTGATCGTACGTTCCGGACAACAGGCAAACGGGCCAGTCCGAACCGAACAGCAGCCGGGAGGGCCCGAAACATTCCAGAGCCGCGTCGAGGTATGGGAGCAAATCCCGCTCGTCCCAGCCGTGCCAATGGGCTTCGGTGATCAGCCCGGACAGCTTGCAGCTCACATGCTCCTGCGCCGCGAGCGGGGCGATGCGCCTGGCCCACTCCGCCGCGCTCTCATGCCGGACATCCGGCTTGCCGAGGTGATCCAGCACGAGCGGCCCCAAATCGTGCCGCCCGCAGAAGGCAATGGCGGCGGGCAGATCTTTCGCGTGGATCAGGACCTCGTAGACCTTGCCCCCCCGCTGGAGCGTTTCCACGCCACGGTTGAACCGCCCATCTTCCAGAAACGCCGAAGGAGACGGCTCATCCTGCACCTGATGGCGGTATCCCTTGAGCACGACGGACGAAGCCCGCGCCTCAAGCCGGGATTCCAGATCGCCGGCCCGCAGATCGATCCAGCCCACGACCCCCAGAATCCACGGATTCGACGACGCCAGCCCGAGCAGGAAGTCCGTCTCCGCCTCCGAAGCCCGGGCCTGCACCGCCACCGAACCGCCGATGTGCCGGATGTCCAGTTCAAACCGCAGCTCGGCGGGCAGGAAGTCCCGTTTCAGGACGGCCATATCATCGCCGATCCAGCCGTATGCGGCCGGATCGAACCGCCAGAAATGCTGATGCGCGTCCACGCGCCATACCGTACTCATCGTCTTCCTCCTTCACAGGCCCCAGCGAAGCAGCCTTGTATGGGATCCCGGCCCCGTTTCATGCGGCGGCCCCCGCCAACGGCAACGGCCTCAAAGAAGAGGGGAACTCTTTCCGGAAGAGAGAGGCCCGTGTGGAGCTCCCGTTCTCCGGAAGGCATCCCTTCCCCAGCCTTTCCGCCCGCTACAGCGACACTTCGCGCTTCCAGAACAGGAAATCATGCTGCCCGAGCCGATCGGCCTTGGTGGAGTACCGCCCGCTGGCGGTGTCGAGCACCTTTTCGAGCAAACGGTCGGCCGCCGCCGCAATGGGTTCCCCGTCAATGATCGGGCCGCAGTCAAAATCGATCAGGTCGCTGAGCCGTTCCGCCACCGCCGTATTGGTCGCCACCTTGATCACGGGCACGATGGGATTTCCGGTGGGCGTCCCCAAGCCGGTGGAGAACAACACCACGTTTACGCCCGCGGCCACGAGCCCGGTCACGGCTTCCACATCGTTGCCCGGCGTACAGACGAGGGACAGCCCGGCGTCCGGCATGGGTTCCGCGTAATCGAGCACGGCGCTGATCGGGGCCTTGCCGCCCTTCTTCGCCGCGCCAGCCGATTTGATGGCATCGGTGATCAGCCCGTCGTGGATGTTCCCGGGGCTGGGGTTGTCGGAGATGGAAGCCCCGCAAGCGTTGGCGGCGGCCTCATAGCGGCGCATCAGCTCAAGGAAGCGCGCCTTGTCTTCCTTGCGGATGCAGCGGGAAATCATGTTGGCTTCCACGCCGCACAGCTCGGGGAATTCCGCCAGAGCGGACCCTCCGCCGAGCGTCACCACGCGATCCGAGACTTCGCCGATGGCGGGGTTGGCCGAAATGCCGGAAAAGCCGTCCGAGCCGCCGCACTTCACCCCAAGCTTGAGTTTCGAGAGCGGCACGGGGCGGCGCTCCACCAGATCGGCGTTCTTGAAATGCGCCAGCGTTTTGCGGACCGCCTCTTCCATCATCTTGACTTCGCTGGACCAGTCCTGTTGCCGCAGCAGGATGCACCAACTACGTGTGGATCGCCGTGATCTGCACCATCGTGATGTGGTTCATCTGGAACAAGACCACCTTCGGCAAGAATTTATACGCAGTAGGCGGCAACCCGGAAGCAGCTCGTCTGTCCGGTATCAACTCCGCTAACGTGCTGACCTTCTGCTACACCCTGTCCGGTTTCATGGCAGCTCTGGCTGGTATCGTTTCCATCGGTCGTTCCGGTATCTGCAACGGCGTTAACGCAATCCAGCCGTACGATACCGACGCAATCGCAGCCTGCATCATCGGCGGCGCATCCTTCATGGGCGGCAAGGGCACCATGGTTGGTACCATGCTCGGCGCACTGATCATCGCTGTTCTGCGTAACGGCTTCTCCCTGCTGTCCGTTTCTTCGGCAGTACAGAACCTCGTACTCGGCCTGGTTATCATCGGCGCCGTACTGCTCGACGTTACTCGTGAGCGCATGGCTGCTAAGGCTCGCCGTCTGGCTGCTAAGTAATTTTTGACACTATCCATCTCTCTACTCTTTTTCACAGAGGAGTCTGCGGTATGCAGACTCCTCTATCTTTTTATATAAAATCAAAGGTGGACAATCTCTGTCCACCTTATTTGCTATACTATACCTGTAAATTACTTTTCAATCGCCAGAACATTCCGCACGATCACGTTGATACGCTCGATGCTTTCGAGTGAGAGGTCGCGGATCTGGTCGCACACCTGTGCGATGACGGCATCTTTTGCATTATCTACTGGCTGCGGATCGGCAAACAGCTCCGCC
>OGWR01000404.1_pt1 | contig 39625 bp, 30 predicted proteins | sample 1576061 | NCBI WGS metagenome assembly OGWR01 (sample SAMEA3541511, study PRJEB24748) | human gut metagenome | biome: human gut; feature: human-associated habitat; material: faeces | place: China | collected 2012 | reverse complement strand
TTAACAATTGGGTTAATCATAAAAATTGTTTTATCTATACTTTTTCTTTCAAAATGCCCGGAAATAGTGTTAAAATGCATAGAAATACATTGAAAAGAAGAAAATCATGACAACATTACAGGCATATGACATTCTGGCAATATCACAGGATGCCAGTTTCAAAGAGGTCAAAAAACAATATCGACGGCTGATGCACCGGGTTCATCCGGATTCAGCTGCATTTGATACCGGGGAATATCTGTATACGGCACAGGAGATCAATGAGGCATATGAGACACTTCGCAGGGCAGATCGGGAGACCGATGCACATGCCCAGAAACGAAGCTCACGGAATTCATCGGAAGGAAAAAAGCAGTCTCAAACAGCCTCCCAGACTGCATGGCATGCAAAATATGGACAAAGCCCAAGGAATGCAGAGATGGGCTGGGATGCTCCGAAAAATACAGGGGCTTATACCAGGCGGAAAATTTTTCATAAAGTTGAGGATATGGATGGAACTATGATCGGTGTTGTGGCAATCGCAGAGGGAAAATATCTGTGGAAGCCGGAGGAGGATTTTTCGTTATTCTTAAAAAGCATTCTGGAGTGCAGTGAACGTCTGCTGGCAGAGATCGATGAAAGAAATGGGATGAGCCGGCAGGCGCAAATACGTCTTCGATTTCAGGCGGAGCTTGCTTATCTGCTGGCACAGCAGTTTATTGACGGGGCAGAAAGTATGGAGGAATTGCTGACACCTGTAGATGCAGGGAAAGATGCAGAGACCTACTACATTCCCGCAATGCTTGAGGCCGGAGGGACGACAGTGGGACTGCGGACCGGAATGATATTGTATCCGGCGGGAGTACGGGCGCATCGTCTTTATCTGAAAACAAGGACAGGAAAAGAGGTTGGCTATCTGTCTTTTCGAGATGACAGACTTTACCATATTGTAATTCCGTTGCTGGAACAGAAACGTGTGCAGGTTAAGATTGAAGTGTCCCGAAAACAGGACAGAAAAAACACGAATGGAAAAAGCAAATACAAAAATATTGATTTCTGGATGCGGATTCCAAGGGAAACTACAGGTACATTTCCTGAGAGTATTGACCTTAAGATTGAGAATTTGTTGAAACAATATGAAAGCAGATAAAATATGGGAAATGTTTATCGTTCAAATAATTTTAGAAGAGATTTTTGAGAAAGGAGTTATTTCATGTCTAAAAAACAAACATATTACTTGATTGATTTCGAAAATGTAAATGAAGCGGGACTTTTAAATTCAAAAAATCTGACTGATAATGATCATATTTATATTTTCTCTACGAAAAATGCACCTAAAATAAGTATCAAGACTTTGGCTGCGTTTAATGATATAGATTTTCATTCACATATAATACCTGCGGGAAATCAATCGCTAGATATGCATCTTATTGCATATTTGGGATATTTAATTGGACAAAATAAGGGTAGTAAATGTAAATATGTGATTATTAGTAAAGATACGGACTATGACAACTGTATTTCATTTTTGAAGCAATTAACCGATTCTGAAATCAATAGAAAGCCATCTATGTGTCTGGGGACTCAAGATGATACATCTAAGAAAAAGATTCCTCCCATTCAATCAAATTCAAAGTCAGAACTTAATACAAAAATTCAGCGAGCTATCAGCAAGGCGGGGTATGATAACAATGTAAGTAATACTGTTGCTTCCATTGTTTCAAAATATTATGCAAATGAACGTTTTTCCAATGATGTACATAACGAACTTCGAAACATCTACGGTAATTATGCGGATCTTTATAAAATTGTGAAGCCGATTTTGAAATCCGGTGTTGAAAGTACTTCAAAGTCTATATTAGGTAATACACAGAGAAACAGTGTAATTCAAAAAGTTCTCAGCAAGGCAGATTGTGATAATGATACGATTTCGTATGTATCATCACTTGTGTGCAAAAATCATTCATCTGCAAATGCCAAACAAACAATTCATACTGCGTTAGTGGCAAAGTATGGAAAAGGGAAAGGTCTGAATCTTTATAATCATGTAAAAAAATACATATAAAAAGATAAGGGAGAGAGGAATATATGAACCAACTTCAAATGCAAAAAGGCAGACCGAAAAATGGAACAGGAAGAACTGACACAGAGCTTCGTGTGTACGATTTTCTGGATCAGTTAGGGATAGAATATGAGCGAATCGACCATGAGGATGTGGAGACGATGGAAGACTGCATAGAAATTGATCAGGCACTTGCACCGGCAGTTGTCTGCAAAAATCTCTTTTTGAAGAATTCGAAAGAGGATCATTATTATCTGCTGATGATGCTGGGAGATAAGAAATTTAGATCTTCCGAGGTGGCAGGTCAGATTGGAAGCACCAGATTATCCTTTGCCTCAGCAGAAAGGATGAAGGAGTATCTGGATATCAGGCCCGGTTCCGTCAGCGTGATGGGATTGATAAATGATACAGGGCGCAGGGTAAAGCTTTTGGTGGATGAAGATCTGTTGGCACATGAGCTGTTAGGATGTCATCCATGCGTAAATACATCCAGCCTGCGGTTGAAGACCGGAGATGTGCTGGAACAGTTTGTGCCGGCGACAGGGCACGATTATGTTGTGGTTCATATTGGAAAAGCCGCAAATTTGTGATATAATAACTCCAAAATCCAGATGCTTCGCATCTGTCGCGCAATGCGCTTTAAGATTTTGTCGTTCACAAATTTTGCGCAAGTGAACAAGCTCCCTTGCGTTGCAAATTTGTGATATACTCAGATTTAAAGAAACAGAGACATATGTCCGGCACACAGACAGTCTCTGTGAAAATACCAGAAACGTGTGCAGAAATGAGGATAGTGTGAAAAATACTGCTGATGCAGTATTTTTCACACGGCTATTTGTTTCTGAGCGAAAGCAAATAGCTTTGATGGCAGAACTGAAATCGCCTATGCGAATTTCAGTTCGCCTCTTCGCGTTAAACGCTCAGAAAAGAGGGATAAAATGGATATTGTATGTTTAGATTTAGAGGGAGTACTTGTACCGGAGATCTGGATTGCATTTGCAGAGGCAAGTGGGATTCCGGAGTTAAAGAGAACTACGAGAGATGAGCCGGATTATGATAAGCTTATGACATGGCGTCTGGGGATTCTTAAGGAGCATGGTCTGGGACTTAAGGAGATTCAGGACACCATCGCTACGATCGATCCGATTCCGGGAGCAAAGGAGTTTTTGGATGAGCTTCGTTCCATTACACAGGTAATTATCATCAGTGATACATTTACACAGTTTGCAAGCCCTCTGATGAAGAAGCTGGGCTGGCCAACAATCTTCTGTAATTCACTGGAGGTTGCACCGGATGGCGAGATCACAGGCTTTAAGATGCGTTGTGAGAAGTCAAAGTACACCACCGTAAAGGCTTTGCAGTCTATTGGTTATGATACTATTGCCAGCGGTGACAGCCACAACGATCTAGGTATGATCGAGGCTAGTAAGGCGGGCTTCTTATTCAAGAGCACTGATCAGATCAAGGCGGATCATCCGGAGTTGCCGGCATATGAGACATATGACGAGCTTCTGGCTGCGATTAAGAAGGTGCTGGGATAGCGTTAGAATTTATATTCACCCTCAGGGGATGTTTTTGAAATATTACGTTTCAGAAACATCCCTTTTTGTGTATTTGATAAAGATTATTATTTATTTCGTTGCTAAAAGGAGCCAGTATGCTATTATGTTATTGAAACTATGGTTAATTCAAACTAACATAGACTCTTGGAAATAAAAAAATGGGAGGATAGCATAATGGAAGAGAAAAAGCAAAAAGAAGAAAGTCTGTTGAAACAGCTCTTTAATTTTGCAGGAAACTACAAGTATCTGAGTATCCTGTCGGCAGTTTTGGCAGCGGTCAGCGCTCTTGTTGCGCTGGTGCCATTTTATTATATCTGGCGGATCATGCAGGAGGTGATTCGGGTAAAGCTCAACTTTGCCCGGGCACAGGGAATCGCTTCTTATGGATGGCATGCCGTAGGCTATGCATTGTTAGGGATGTTCTTGTATATTACAGGACTGATGTGTTCCCATATGGCAGCGTTTCGGGTGCAGGCATCCATGAGGACGATCATGATGGAGCATATTATGAAGCTGCCTCTGGGGTTTATTGAGAGTGAGGGCAGCGGAAAGATCCGCAAGATCGTGGTAGATTCCAGTGCGGCAACGGAGACATATCTGGCACATAACCTGCCGGATAAAGCGGTATCTGTAGCTACTCCGGTGGGTCTGATCGTTCTGCTTCTGGTGTTTGACTGGCGTTTGGGACTGATCTGTCTGATCCCGGCAGTGCTCGGCTTTCTGTTTATGGGAAGCATGATGGGAAAGGATATGGAAAACAGTATGAAGGAGTACCAGAATTCTCTGGAAACTATGTCTGCTGAGGCAGTGGAGTATGTCCGGGGCATTCCGGTGGTTAAGACCTTTGGTCAGACCGTGTTTTCTTTTAAGAGATTTAAGGATTCCATTGATAAATATGAGAAATGGACACTGGATTATACCAAAAGAATGCGGAAGCCAATGGTTGCATTTACTACGGCAGTTAATTCCACATTTGCTTTTATTATTGCGGCAGCATATCTGCTGGGCGGTCATGGAATTTCAGGAAAACTTGGTTTGAACCTGTTTTTCTATATTATTATCACGCCAATTTTAACTACAACATTAATGAAGCTTGCCTATGCCGGAGAAGCACAGCTTCAGGTAAAGGATGCCCTGATGCGTATGGGCAGTCTGATGGATCGGAAGCCTTTGCCGGAACCGCAGCAGGGAAAGCTTCCGGAGGATAGCGCACTGTCTTTGGATGGCGTGGTCTTTGCCTATGAGGACGCAGAGAAAAATGCAGTGGACGGTGTTACGCTTCAGATCAAGGCGGGAGAGCATGTGGCATTTGTGGGACCGTCCGGTGGCGGCAAGACAACGCTGGCGTCTCTGATCGCAAGGTTCCGGGATGTGAAGGAAGGCAGTATAAAGCTTGGCGGTGTGGATGTCCGGGATATTACAAGCAGTGAATTGATGAATCAGATATCCTATGTATTTCAGGACAGTAAGTTATTGAAATTGTCGATTCTGGAGAATGTGCGGATCGGCAGACCGGATGCCACGGATGCAGAGGTCATGAAAGCATTGGAGGAAGCACAGTGCATGGATATTGTTGAAAAGCTTCAGGATGGAGTCCACACTAAGATCGGTGCCGAGGGTGTTTATGTATCCGGGGGCGAGGCACAGAGACTTTCCATTGCCAGAGCGTTTTTGAAGAATGCACCGGTTCTGATCCTGGATGAAGCGACGGCGTTTGCCGATCCGGATAATGAGCAGCGGGTGCAGGCAGCATTTGAAACACTTTCCAGGGACAAAACGGTGATCATGATCGCTCACCGGCTGTCTACCGTAACCAATGCGGACCGGATCTATGTGTTAAAGGATGGAACGGTGGCAGAGAGTGGCAGCCATAAGGAGCTGACGGCTCAGGAGGGCGTTTATGCCCATATGTGGGAGGAATACAACAAATCAGTCGATTGGAAGGTAGGTGCTGCATCATGAGTTTATTAGAAAAGATAAAACATAAATATGCTCTTTCGGATCAGGGAGCAAGAGATTTGGTGAAGGCAATCGTTGCTGTTACCATATCGGATATCGTGTTGATGTTTCCGGTGGGAATCCTGTATCTGTTGGCATCGGACATATTGAAGGGAACCATAGGAAGAGACAGGATGCCTCTTTATATCGGAGGAACTGTGGCAGCACTTCTGCTGATAATCATGACATCATATTTTCAGTATAATGCTACGTTTTTGTCTACATATATAGAAAGTGGAGTGCGCCGTCGTACACTGGCAGAAAAGCTTCGAAAGCTGCCGTTATCCTTTTTTGGCAAAAAGGATCTGGCGGATCTCACCAACACGATTATGGGAGACTGTGCATGGCTGGAAACAGCGAGTTCCCATTTTATACCGGAGCTGATCGGAGCCATGATCTCCACAACGATCGTAGTGATCAGTCTGTTCTTCTTTGATCTGAGGATGACGCTGGCAGCCGTGTGGGTGCTTCCGGTTGCTTTTCTGGTAGTTTTTGCGGCACGTCCCATTACCATGCGGTTAAATGAGAAGGCGACGAAATATAAGATCAACTGTATGGATGGGATTCAGGAGGGACTGGAAACCCTTCGGGATCTGAAATCCTACAATGCCACAGAGACATATATGGTGGGACTGAATCAAAAGATCAAGGCGGTGGAAAGCCACAGTGTATCCTCTGAGTTTGTTAATGCGGTTTTTGTATGTTCGGCGCAGATGATATTGAAGCTGGGGATCGGTGTGGTTGCACTGACAGGTGGCATTTTATTCTCCAGAGGCGAGATCAGTGCGCTGACCTTCTTTATGTATCTGCTGGTTGTCTCAAGAATGTATGATCCATTTCAGGTAGCTCTCCAGAATCTGTCTGCTGTGATCGCAACAGATACCCAGTGTAAGAGAATGGATGAGATCTTAAGCCATAAGGAGCAGGAAGGCAGACAGGATATGGACTATCAGGGTTATGATATCTGCTTTGACCATGTGGGCTTTTCTTATGAGGATGGGGAACAGGTGCTCCGGGATGTGAGTTTCACGGCGAAACAGGGAGAAGTAACGGCACTGATCGGACCATCCGGTGGCGGTAAAACCACGGTATCCAGACTGACAGCAAGATTCTGGGATGCAGACCGGGGAACGATTACCGTAGGCGGTATGAATGTATCCGGGATTGATCCGGAGACATTGTTATCTCTGTATTCCATTGTATTTCAGGATGTCACACTGTTTAATAATACCGTCATGGAAAATATCCGGATCGGCAGGAAGGATGCCACAGACGAGGAGGTGCTGGCAGCGGCAAAGCTGGCGCACTGTGATGAATTTATTGAAAAGCTGCCCGAAAAATGGGACAGTATGATCGGAGAAAATGGTTCTGAACTTTCCGGAGGAGAACGACAGCGTATCTCCATTGCCAGAGCATTTTTGAAGGATGCGCCGATCATTCTCATGGATGAGGCAACCGCTTCTCTGGATGTGGATAATGAATCTCTGATCCAGGAAGCAATCTCCAGGCTGATCCAAAATAAAACTGTGCTGATCATTGCGCACCGTATGAGAACGGTAGATGGTGTAGATAAGATCGTTGTTCTCAAGGACGGGATTGTGGCAGAGAGCGGCATACCGGAGGAATTAAAAGAAGCAGATGGAATTTACCGTCATATGGTGGAGCTGCAGCTCCGGTCAGAGCAGTGGAAATACTAGCAAAAACTTCATATTTCTCTATGTTCCAAATGTTCAAAATAGTGTATAATAGGGCGTGATTGATTACCTTTGGAGAGGAAGTGGGCATATGAGATATGATGTAATTATAATTGGGGCAGGTCCGGGGGGTATTTTTGCGGCATATGAGCTGATGAAAAAGAAGCCGGACTGTAAGATTGCAGTATTTGAGGAGGGATATCCTCTGGAAAAGAGGAAATGTCCGATTGATGGCAAAAAGATTAAAAGCTGTATCGGCTGTAAACGCTGCTCGATCATGTGTGGTTTTGGCGGAGCCGGAGCATTTTCCGATGGAAAATATAATATCACCAATGATTTCGGAGGCACCCTGTTTGAATATATCGGTAAAGAGCAGGCGGTCGGGCTGATGAAATATGTGGATGAGATCAATATGGCAAACGGTGGCGAAGGAACGCAGCTTTATTCCACAGCAGGGACGAAGTTCAAAAAGCTCTGTCTGCAGAATAAGCTGAATCTGCTGGATGCATCGGTACGCCATCTGGGCACAGATATTAACTATATTGTGCTGGGCAATCTGTACGATCAGATGAAGGATCATATGGAGTTTTACTTTGATACGCCGGTGGAAACCATTGAGATCATAGAAAATGGTTACCGCATTGTCTGTGAAAACAGCGAAACCTACGAGTGTGATAAATGTATTGTGTCAGTAGGCCGAAGTGGCAGCAAGTGGATGGAAAAGGTCTGTCGGGAGCTTGAGATACCGACCAGCTCCAATCGTGTAGATATTGGTGTTCGAGTGGAACTTCCGGCGGTCATCTTCTCCCATCTGACGGATGAATTGTATGAGAGCAAGATCGTCTACCGTACCGAGAAGTTTGAGGACCGTGTCCGTACCTTCTGCATGAATCCAAACGGGATCGTGGTCAATGAAAATACCAACGGCATTATTACGGTGAACGGTCACAGCTATGAGGGCGACGAAAAGAAAACGGAGAATACCAACTTTGCCCTTCTGGTGGCGAAGCATTTTTCCGAGCCATTTAAGGACAGCAATGGGTATGGAGAAAGTATTGCGAGACTGTCCAATATGCTGGGAGGCGGAGTGATCGTGCAGCGTTTCGGAGATCTGGTGCGTGGAAGACGAAGTACGGAGAAGCGTATTCATGAGAATCTTGTAGTCCCGACATTGTCGGCTACGCCGGGAGATCTGAGTCTGGTGCTTCCAAAGCGTATTATGGATGGGATCATTGAGATGATCTATGCGCTGGATAAAGTGGCTCCGGGTACGGCAAATGACGACACACTGCTTTACGGTGTGGAGGTAAAGTTCTATAATATGGAGGTCGAACTGGATCAGAATCTGGAAAGCTGCCATAAGGGGCTTTATGTGATCGGAGACGGCAGCGGCGTAACACATTCTCTGTCCCATGCATCTGCCAGTGGTGTGTATGTGGCGAGACATATTATTGGTGAGGAAGCAAAATGACATTAAAACATATTAAGATATTTGTGACGGTTTATCAGGAGGAGAGCATTACCAGAGCGGCAGAAAAACTTCACATGACACAGCCGGCAACCAGTCTTGCCATACGGGAGCTGGAGGAATATTATCATACCAAGCTTTTTGAACGGAGCGGCAGGGGAATCCGCGTAACATCTGCCGGCAGCCAGTTGTATCCAAATGCAGTAAGACTTCTGTCTCTGTATGATGAAATGGATGCGGAAATGAAAAACTGGGATACCTCCGGCAGACTCCGGATCGGTTCCAGTATCAGTATCGGCTCATGCATTCTGCCGCAGCTGATCAGCCGTTTTACGAAGGAATATCCGGAACTGGATCTGTACGTGAATGTGGACAGCTCCGATGTGATCGAGCAGAATGTACTGGAAAACCATTTGGATTTTGCTTTGATCGAGGGATCGGTTCATTCGGAAAAGCTCAAGGCATCAGTGTTTCTGGATGATGAGCTTGTGCCTGTATGCAGCCGTTTTCATCCGCTGGCAGGAGCGGAGAATGTGGAACTGGACAGCTTAAAGAACGAGCATTTTCTTATGAGGGAGCCTCATAGTGGTACCCGCCAGCTTGCGGATTCCAGCTTTGCTTTGAAGAATTTTCAGATCAGACCCACATGGGAGAGTACCAGTACGGCAGCACTGATCAATGCAGTATCGATTGGTCTGGGGATATCTATTTTGCCGAAACGTATGCTGGAGAAGCAGCTTCGTATGCATCAGATCGGGTCTTTTACGATCCGTGACATGGATCTGAAGCGTCATTACTCGCTGATCTATCATGAGAATAAATTTGTTTCTCCCACCATGGAGCGTTTTTTTGAAATGCTGACAGAGCTGCGTAATGATTAAAAGAGTATACGGAAGATTGGTTGGGCGGTCCGAAGCCTGCAGGCAGTAGAAAGGAATGCAGATTATTATGAAAAAATTATATTTTACGAGACATGGACAGACCTTCTGGAATGTAGAAAATAAAATATGTGGTGCCACAGATATTGCATTGACGGAGCTGGGACACCGGCAGGCGGTAGAAGCCGGTCAAATGATCCGGGAGGCGGGCTATGAGATTGATGAAATTCTCTTCTCGCCTTTGGTCCGTGCTGCGGAGACGGCACGTCATATCAGCGAGGAGACCGGGATTCCCATGCGGATGGAACCACGGTTAAAGGAGCAGAATTTTGGGCGGTTTGAAGGAACTCCGCGCAATGGCGAGGAGTTTCGCGAAGCAAAAGCATGTTTTGTCAATCACTTTGGCACCGGGGAATCTATGCTGCAGATGGCACAGCGGATTTATAATCTGATCGATGATCTGAAAAATGATCCGTCCGGCAAAACATATCTTCTGGTAGCACATAATGGCATTGCCCGTATTGTGCAGTCATACTTTTATGAGATGACCAATGAGGAGTTTGCGGCATTTGGAATTGAAAATTGTACGCTGCTGGAATTTGAGCTGTGAGGGAGATATAATACCGGCTGCGGGTAATCTTTCAGAAAACAAGAAGATGAAAGGAAAGGATCCCATCATGGAACAGGATATTACAGTATATACCATCATACGTATCGATGAGTCAGATTTCGGATGCGAGGGCAGACCGGAAGGGTACATTCCTATGGTGGATGTGCTTTTGGAGGATGAATATGGCAGGGAGCATTCCGTGGAAATGGAGGATGCCATGATGTATCAAAGGGCACTGGATGAGGGTTCCCGGGTGGTGATCGGCGGTGACGGGACACTGTACAGCCTGGAGGCAGCCAGACGGCAGGCGGATATCATACTGGTGGAGGAGACGGCAGATACCGATCAGCAGAATCAATGGCTGGAAGGATATATGGATGCTGTGGAGGAATTGGAAGAAGAGTTATAAAAGCTTTGCTGCCGGGAGATTTAAATAAAATTATAATAGAAACGAGGAGAGAATATGTTTTACGTACCAGATGGAACACAGAAGTGTGGATATTATGAGTGTAAAAGCTGTGGAAGCCGTTTTCTTGATATCAAGATCGGTCCCAGCATTGTGTGTCCCTATTGCGGGGAGGAGCCGGATATGGAGATTGGTCCGGATGAGGAAATGCCTGTGATCACAGAGGATGCAAAGCTTGTGCAGATGCTTCAGGGCGAGGAGGAAGTGGCAAAGTATGACCAGCTTCTGAGCCTTGCTGTGACCGGAGGCGATTATAACTGGATATAGCAGAGATAGAGATTATCAATGAATGAAAAAGTATCGGAGAGCAAACCTTCCGGTGCTTTTTTTATATAGAGGCTTATTTAGAAAGTGAAAAAAACGGAAAGATTATGAAAACTATAGTGTGGTATGCTGATTAAGATAGAAAACATTCATATGATCAACGAAAGGAGAACAAAATGAAGCAAAAGAAAAAAAGGAGGAAGGTGCAGGCCATACTGATGATCCTTGTCATGCTGATGTCAGTATCGGTACTGCAGGGCGTTTCGGGCAAACGTCTTTTGTCTGTCAGAGCGGCAGGGGAAAGTGTGACCCGTGGAGAATGGATCCATAATCTCGTCTCGACATTTGACATGAAGATGGAAGAGGGGCTTGTGCCGGATACCTATTATCCGGATATCGTTGGGACGACCTATTACTCCGATATCCAGACGGCAATTTATTTTGGTGTTGTGGATCTGGAAGCAGGAGAATCGTTTGAACCGGATGCAGCGGTGGATCGTGAGTTTGCTGCACACACATTAAGCTTCTGCATGGGGTATGATACTTCTGATGTGACATATACCATGGATGATGAAGCAGATCTGACATATCCGGGAGATGACCAGACTGCCGTGGATATGGGATGGCTGGCTTTGCGGGATGGAAAATTTGCACCATCGCAGGAGATTACGACAACAGAATCTCAAAATATGCTGCAGTCAGCGAAGAAAGTTTTAAATGCTTCCGGTGTAGATGAGAATCATGAAAATGTATACAAATTTGCAGACAATGTCATCGAATTACCGGAAAGTGTCACCTTTGATAAAGGGGAGAATGGTCAGATCATTGTACATGATACCTCTGTGGAACTGAAAGAGGGCGATGTATTTGCCGTATATTCAGATGGAATCGCCTATACATATAAGGCATTATCCATCACCAAAGAGGGCAATGATCTGATCATCAATACCGAGAAGGTAATGTATGACGATGCAGTGGAGTCTGTAGATGCAGAGGGTGTCATTGATGCGGATCTGGCAGATTTTATTCCGGCAGAAGGTGTGGAAGCCGAGGTGGAATACGAGGATCAGACAACTGTTAAGGGGATGCATAAGATTTCCGGCGTTAAAAGTGTGAAAAGCATTAATGTGTCAAAGAGTATCGGTGCCGGAACCGTCATCTGCAGTATCAGTGATATTACGGTAGATTATCGTATTGATAAAAACGGATATCGCTTTGCAGTTTATGGAAAAGTAGATCCAAGCTTTACCTTTTCGGGTAAAAAAGATCTTGTGATCACATTGGGAACCATTCCTGTGGCACAAGTAGGAAAGATTGAAGTGAAAGCAGTTTGTTCTGCCAAGGGATCTGCAACAGTAGGATTTACTACAAATGCAGTCGTAGGTGTTGAGCAGAAAGTGGGTCACGCACCTAGACATCTGGCAAACTATACCAGTCCTCAGTGGAGATTTTCCGCAAAGGCAGAGCTGAAGGCTGCCTGTGATCTGAGCTTTTCTGTTGAAGTACCAATGGCAGCAGAGGGCAAGGTTTACGGAGAAGTCGGGGTTAAGACCACTCCTGATATGGAGGTTTATACAGATGGCAAAAAGCCACAGGTCTGTATTGATCTGCCGGTATATGTGTTTGCAGAAGCAGGATATTCCGTAAAGGTATTTGGATATGATATGGCAAGCGGAAAGAAGCCAATTTATGATGCTTCCAACAGCCCGGTGAAGCTTTGCTATCATATTGAAGATGGAAACTGCGTACCGGCATGTACCAGACCGGACAGCAGTTCCCGTGTGGGGAAAAGAGGGTACTACACATCACCAAGTCTGCAGAGCGGCGTAGGCAATACCTATGGCAGCCAGGCGTTTGTGGCACCTTATGTGGAGAAGAAAGTTTTTGAATATACATTAGATGATGACGGAAATGCAACCATCACAAAATATGATGGAAATGTCAGGGCACTGACGATTCCGGATACACTGGATGGTTATACTGTGGTTGCCATTGGCAGCAGTGCCTTTGCGAAGAATAGGTATCTGCAGAGTGTGGTGATTCCGGATACGGTGACGAAGATTGATGCAGGGGCGTTTTCGGAATGTACGAATTTGTCCGGTGTTGCTTTGTCGGAAGGTTTGGTTGAGTTAGGATGTAACGCATTCGGTGAAACTGCACTGACAAGTATAGTTATACCAAAATCATTGGAAATTGCGCATACATACTGGGATAGTTTAGGGAGAACAGATGGTCCTTTTCAAAAATGCAACCAGTTAAGACGTATATTGTTTGAGACGGGAACTAAGAAAGTGGCACAGTTTTTGTTTGCAGGTTGTACTGGCTTAGAAAAGGTTGTAATACCAGATGAGATAACAGCAATAGGCAAGGGAGCATTTCAGTTATGTAGTAATTTGACAAGTGTGACATTGCCGGAAACATGTACTGAAATAGGTGCAGGTGCTTTTATGCAGTGCGAAAAGATAGAGAAAATCGAAATTCCAAATAATGTTATAACTATAGGAAGTGAGGCATTTAAACAATGCTCGGAATTACAACAAGTTATATTATCTTCCAAGTTAAAAGATTTGGGAACAGCTGCATTTGCTGAAACAGCAATAACTGAAATTGAAATACCAAAATCATTAGAAACTGCGCATACATACTGGGATAGTTTAGGAAGAACAGATGGTCCGTTTGAAAAGTGTGACCGGTTAAGAAGTGTATCATTTGAGACAGGAACCAAACAGGTGGCACAGTTTTTATTTGCGGGTTGTACTGGTTTGGAAAAGATTGTAATACCAGACGAAATAACAACAATAGGTAAAGGAGCATTACAGTTATGTAAAAATTTGACAAATGTGACGTTGCCGGAATCATGTACAGAGATTGGTGAAGGTGCTTTTTTGCAGAATGACAAGATAGAAAAAATAAAAATACCAAATAATGTCATAACTATAGGAAGTGAGGCGTTTAAACAATGCTCAGAATTACAACAGGTTATTCTGTCTTCTAAGTTAAAAGATTTAGGAACGGCTGCGTTTGCTGAAACAGCAATAACTGAAATTGAAATACCAAAATCATTAAAAACGGCACATACATATTATGATGCCGGAGGAAGAATAGATGGACCTTTCGAAAAATGTGATCAGTTGAAAAAAGTTACGTTTGAGACGGGAATTACGCAGATTGCGCAATTTTTATTTGCAGGATGTACAGGTCTGGAAAAAATTGATATTCCTGATACGGTAGATACAATTGGTAAATATGCCTTATCAGAATGCAGTAATTTACGACTTGCAACGATACCTGCTAAAATAACAGAAATTAATGAAGGTATATTTCAGGATGATTCTGTTTTAGATAGAATTGTTTTGCCTGATAAGATAAAAAGCATTAAATATACGGCTTTTAAGGGATGTAAATCATTAAAAGAAATTGTAATACCAAACAATGTAACGATAATGGAAAATTCCGTATTTGAAAATTGTACAGCACTTACAAAAGTAACAGTTGGCAATCAGGTATCAAGCATTGGGCAATCCGCCTTCTCGGGTTGTACTGCACTTCCACAGATTACATTACCGGCAAGTGTGCAGACAATTGGTGACAAGGCATTTTCTCACTGTGAAGCTTTGGCAGATGTGAAGCTTTCTGAGGGTCTGACTTCTATTGGCAGTTATGCCTTTGAGTACAATATCGCATTGCCGAAGGTTACTTTGCCAAATACACTGGAATCTTTGGGAGAAAGAGCATTCCAGTATTGCGATGTGCTTGCCGATGTGGATCTGGGAGCGGGCCTGAAGGTGATTCCGGAGTATTGCTTCTATGAGGATCCGGCTCTTCAGAAGGTGATCCTTCCATATCAGTTTACAACAGTAAATGCCAGTGCATTTGCAAACTGTACGAAGCTGACCGACATTACCTTTAACAGAAATGTTTCCTCTGTGGACGCATCAGCACTTTCCTATAAAGATAAGACAACGATCCACGGCGTTAAGGGAACATACGCAGAGACCTTTGCTTCAGACAATGGCTTTAAGTTTGAGGCGCTGAATGCTCCGGCAACGGACATTACCCTGAGCAAAGAAAAGATTGAGATTGCTAAGGACAAGAGCATTCGTCTGACAGCATCATTGACTCCGATCGATACTTCTGATGAGCTGACATGGACATCCTCCAATGAAGAGGTTGCTACCGTGGAGGATGGAGTGGTCAAGGCAGTTGGTTTTGGTGAGGCAGAGATCGTTGCGATGGCAGGCAGTGTGACAAAGAGCTGTCCGGTTAAGGTATATCAGGGTGTGAATAATATTACACTGGATGTAACATCACATACTATGGCAATCGGAGATTTTCTGCAGCTGACCGCGACGATCTATCCGAAGGATGCGGAATATAAGGATGTGATCTGGAGCAGTGACAATGAGGATGTAGCTGTCGTAGATCAGAAGGGTCTGGTACAGGCAAAAGCATATGGCAAGGTAAAGATCACAGCAACATCGAAGGATGGCGGGCTTGAGGCAGTCTGCAACGTCACAGTAGAACCGGTGGCAGTAACGGAGGTTTCATTAAATGCCAAGGCAGTGACTCTTAAGGTTGGTGAAACATATCAGCTGAAGGAGACGATCCTGCCGGAGAATGCCACAGACAAAACAGTTACCTGGACATCAAGCAATACAAAGGCAGCGACTGTATCAGGTGGAGCTGTCACGGCAGTTGGCACAGGCTCTGCCGTTATAATTGTAAAAACCAATAGTGGTGCCAAGACAGCGTCTTGTACCGTGACAGTACAGGGAAGTCTGCCGTCGGAAGGTCCGTCAGTACCGCCGACAGGAGAACCATCCGGTAGTCCTGTTGTACCGCCGACAGGCAGTCCGATTGTTTCTGAAAGTGCAAAGCCAACCGGAACACCGTCAGAGCCGGTATCGACTACAAAGGTCACAATGTCCATGGGATATGCCGGATCTGACTGGGGAGATTCCACCTTTGGCAAGACCGGAGATTCCGTGATTGTCAGCGGAGATAAGACATATAAGATTTCTTATACGGTGAAGGGGTCTGACTCGGACATTTTAGTATTGAGTCTGGATACGGATGTAACCGAAGAAGAGAAAAATCCTGATATGAATATTCAGGTGGATGAGATTACAGTGAATGGAACTCCGATCACATTTGATCCGGATAAGATCAGTTACACTATAGATGAGAATGGACAGTGGCGTCTGCAGTTCAGAAATGCATACAGTGGACTGGAGCGTTCACAGGAGGCGTTGGGAGACGAGATTATTCCGATCAGCAAAGGGGATGAGATCTGCATTACCTTTACAGTAACCGGACTGGGCAAATGTCCGGAGGGGGATGATCCGACCGCATCGCCAAAACCAACGCTCAAACCGACCACAAAACCGGATACCGATCCGACCACATCACCAAAGGCAACAGACACACCGGCACCTTCCGATTCCGCAAAGCCATCAGATGCACCGGCTCCTTCTACACAACCGACAGGAACACCGGCTCCGGATGCATCCCGGCAGCCATCCGGCTCAGGCTCCGGCTTCGGTTCAACCGGTTCCGGTGGTTCGTTAGGAGATTCTGATTATCTGCTTGGAACAGCAATTACGTCTCTCAGCAACAAAAAGGGCAGAAAATTAACTGTCCGGTGGTTCAGGGACAGCAACGCCAAAGGATATGAGGTGCAGTATGCTACCAACAGCAAATTTACCAAAAATAAAAAGAAAAAAATGGTATATCGGAATACCGGCTCCGTTACGTTGAAAAAGCTCAAAAAGAAGAAAACTTACTATGTAAGAGTCAGATCGTATAATGTAACCAGTGATGGAAAGATCGTTTACAGCGGTTGGAGTACGAAACGTAAGATTAAGATCAAGAGATAGGATCACAGCTTGTTGCGTGTGAAATTTTAACAGCATTAGGGCAGTTATAGATCGAAAGATTTGTAGCTGTCCTTTTTTACGTTTTTGCTGTGTCACACACGGCAAATATTAAAACTGTCGTGTATAAAACGGCAGTTTCCGGAACTCTATTGCTTGATTCCCTTTTCCTTGTTATACTGGCGAAAATCAAAGGATAACGGGAGGGGTTTGCTGAAAAAACGGTGTTGATTTGCAGGGCAGATGATGATATGATTAACACAGAAGCTGAGCCCTTACCTGTTTTGCAGAGATTCTGCGACAAGCAGGGAAAGGGAGGCAGGATAATGGCTTACGGACCATACTCAAAAGCGACAAGGGAAACGGCAGGAAATCTAAGGATCATCGATGATGCCATGTTCCGGCTGGTGGCGGAGCGAAAGGAAGTCTGCCAGGAAATACTCCGCACATTGTTGGACAGACCACAGTTAAAGGTGGTAAGTGTGACACCGCAGTGCGTCATCACGAGTCTGCACCGGGAAATCATTCTGGATGTACTTTGCACTCTGGAGGACGGAGCGTATATGAACATCGAGATGCAGAAAGGTTCCGGCAATGACGATATCAAGAGAAACAGGTTTTACGCGGCAGCGACCACGGCGTCACATACACCAAAGGGTACAGACTTTTCAGACATTCCGCAGGTGACGATCCTGTATATCACGGAGTATGATGCGTTGCATAACTGCCAGATGATCACATACTTGAAGCGGTGCATGAAAACGGACGAAGGCTATGTGCCTGTAGATGACGGGGAGGATATCTTTTTTGTCAACACAGCTGTTAAGGATGGTTCGGAGAAATCCGAGCTGCTTCAGCTGTTTTTACGGAGGGATGCATTTGAAGATGCAAAGTTTCCGGAATTAAGCAAAGCGGTACAATATTTCAAAGAAACAGAAGGGGGTTTTGGAGAAATGTGCAAAACGGTAGAGGATTATGCGAAAAAATATGCCAAAGATTATGCGAAGGAGCACGAAAAAATAGCACGAGAAGAAGGACGTTCAGAAGGGCGTTCAGAAGGACTGGCAGAAGGGCGTTCAGAGGAAAGAAAGAATGCGATACGAAAAATGCTCGAAAGCGGATTATCGCGGGAAATGATTCTTTCCATGGATTATTCCGAAACCGAGCTGGAAGCCGTCGAGCAGGAGTTGTTTGCGCAGGCGTAAGATGGATTAAGGAGGTAGAAAAATGGCAAATGTACAGAATCAGGATTTTTCCCTGCTTTCACAGACGGAAATTGATACATTGATCGATTTTATCAATGAAAAACGAGAAGGGGTAGACAGCTCCGTGCTCAATCAGGAGAGCATTGACAAGCTGTTAGAGATGCTCCGGTTTAATAATGGAAGAGCCAAGAAAGAGGAAATTCTGCATATGGGTGAGGTAGAAGGAACTCTTGCGGATCTTATTACAGTGCGTCACGGAGATGACGTCTGTGCGCTGGAGTATTCTGTGGATGAGGCGAATGATTTTGTTCGTCTTGAGGCGGTGAATACCGTGACGAAGGAACGGATGGAGATTACGCCGAAGATGTTTAACGAAGGCGACGGAGAGCTTTGGGGACATTGCATTGCTCCATTGGTGCTTCACCGTATGGCACGGGCATTGAAAGTAAAATATACCGCAGAGACATACGAGAATCTGTGTAAGCGGTATGCGAAGTATATTTATGGAGATGCCTCCCGGAAGCTTCCATTCCTGTTTATGCCGGGAAATCGTGAGAATATTGGCAACATCCTGTAAGAATCGCAGGAACCACAATGGATAAAAAGGTCTGAATCCCATATGCTTTCTCTTTGCTGCACAAAACAGTTGGGAGAGGGCATATCAGTGATTCAGACCTTTTTAAGTAAAAAATGAGCTTTATTTAGCTATTATCGGAATTCGTTTCTTTTGATGCCGTTGAATTTGTCTTTTTGGTGCGGGAAGACAGCATACCACCGATCCGGCCGCTTTCCCGGCTGGTCAGAGATTTCCAGCCGGTGGCTACAATTTTGTCAAAGTATCCCAGTTCGTTTGCAATCTCCCATTTGGTCTGCTCTTCGGCGGGAAGCTGTTGTACGTCCTCTATTGTTTTGATTTCCGGTTTTTCTTTTTTGGTCATTTTATGGCTCCTTTCTGATTTTGCGGCTTGTGATAGCATAGCCATTATCTTATAATGATTGTGATGATGTTTTGGGAAAAGCACATCAGGTTATTTTGAATATATGTATTTGAAAAGATATCAATTTTGGACAGAATACGAATGATATATATGATAATTGGTATAGTATTATCATTGTTTCCATATACAAACAGAACTATACATATTAAAAATAATATGAATACATAAATAATTTTGAATATCCCATTGCATTTTTGTTTTGCAGCGCATATACTATGCCTAAATCAATCGATTGAAAGAAAAGGAAAGAGAGGAAATGAGAATGAAAAATAAATTAATCGCATTATTATTGACCACAACCATTGCAGCAGGAATGATTCTGACAGGCTGCAGTGGAGAGAATAAAAATAACTCCGGTACAGGAAATACAAAGGAAGTTTCTATCACGAATGTTTCTTACGACCCTACCAGAGAGTTTTATGCTGCGTACAACGAACTGTTTCAAAAGCATTGGCAGAAGGAAAAAGGACAGTCCGTTAAGGTTACGGCATCTCACGGTGGTTCCGGTTCCCAGGCACGTTCTGTGATTGAAGGAAACGAGGCGGATGTTGTGACGCTGGCTCTGGCACACGATATTACAGCCATTGAGGATACCGGGCTGATCGAGAAGGGATGGATAGATGAGTTTGACAAGGACAGCTCTCCTTATACATCAACCATCGTATTTCTGGTTCGAAAAGGGAATGAAAAGGGGATTCATGATTGGAATGATCTGGTCAAAAAGGGCGTGGATGTCATTACACCGAATCCGAAAACCTCCGGAGGTGCATGCTGGAATTTCCTCGCAGCATGGGCTTACGAGCAGCAACAGGACGGCAATAACGAAGAAGAGACCAAAGAGTTTATGAAAAAACTCTATCAGAATGTATTGGTGCTTGATTCGGGAGCCAGAGGAGCTACTTCTACATTTGTAGAAAAAGGACAGGGAGATGTGTTGATCGCCTGGGAGAATGAGGCATATCTGTCCATAGAGGAGTATCCGGATGATTATGAGATTGTGACGCCAAGCGTCAGTATACTGGCACAGCCGTCTGTGGCTGTTGTAGATTCCGTAGCCAAGAAGCATGGCACGGAGGAGGTATCCAAAGAATATCTGCAGTATCTTTATTCCGACGAAGCACAGAGACTGGCAGGAGAAAATTACTACCGTCCTTCCAACGAAAAGATCCTGAAGGAGTTTGCAGACCAGTTTGATCTGGATATGAATCTGGTGACCATTGATGATTTTGGCGGGTGGGATCAGGCATTTAAAGATTATTTTGATGATGGTGCCGTGTTTGACCAGATTTACAGCGAATAAAGGAGATGGAGTAGTAAGCAGTATGATTTGAATCTCATTATTATATTATAGAATCAGATTGAAACCAATCGAGGGCAGCCGCTTCGGAATATGCTGACCGGAGTCTGGCTGTCCCTTTTTACGCATTTTTTAGGAAAGAAAGAGGAGATTATGCAGCAGGGAATAGGAATTATTAAGAGAAAAAATCCCCATGGGGTACGGGTGATCCCGGGCTTTGGGTTGACCTTTGGTGTGTCCGTCACGATGCTTGCATGCCTGGTGTTAATACCGCTGGCATCCATCATTTGGTCAGCAGGACGGCTTAGCTTTTCGGAATTTATTCAGGTGGTCACCTCCCGGCAGATCATGTCCGGGTATCAGGTTAGTTTATCCTGTGCATTTATGGCAGCATTGATCAATGTAATCTTTGGCGTCATTCTGGCGTGGATTCTGGTGCGCTATGAATTTCCGGGCAAAAGACTTCTGGATGGTATGATCGAGCTGCCCTTTGCACTGCCAACGGCAGTTGCAGGAATTGCGCTGACTACACTGTATTCGGATCAGGGATGGATCGGTGCTTTATTTGCCAAAGCCGGTATCAAGATCGCATATACGAAGGCGGGCATTACAATAGCAATGATATTTGTAGGGATTCCGTTTGTGGTGCGGTCCGTCCAGCCGGTGCTGGAAAAGCTGGACAGAGGTTATGAGGAAGCGGCAATGATGCTGGGAGCAGGAAGAGCCAGAACATTTTTTAAGGTGATTCTGCCGGAGATTTATCCTGCTGCATTGGCGGGCTTTGGACTGGCATTTGCCAGAGGGATCGGGGAATATGGAAGTGTTGTGTTTATTGCCGGAAATATTCCTTTTAAAACACAGATTGCACCTCTTTTGATCATGTCAAAGCTGGAGCAGTTCAAATACTCCGATGCCACAGCAATCGCAGTAGTGCTTCTGGCAATCTCTTTTCTGCTAATGCTTCTGATCAACTCCATCCAGATCTATATGCAAAGATTCCGGGATGGCGGGGAAAACGGGGCATCTCTGAAAAAGGTTGTGGAACCCTATGAAAAGGACAGCCACCGTCCTGTAAAGGGATTTTTGATCGCAGTATCGGTACTGTTTATGGTTGTGATGATGGTGCTGCCGCTGGCACTGGTGGTAAGCAGCGCTCTTAAAGAAGGATGGGCAGCATATATGAGGGCAATATTGGATGAATATACCATCAAGGCATTGAAACTGACCGTTTTTGCGACTGCTAGTGCTGTGGCCGTAAATACTGTTTTTGGAATATTTGCATCCATTCTCATATCAAAATATTATTTTCGGGGCAGACAGTTTCTTGCAACGTTGATCGATATTCCGTTTTCTATTTCTCCGGTGATCGCCGGACTGGTATTTAGTCTGACCTTTGGTAACCTGGGATGGATGGGAGGATTTTTGCAGGCTCACAATGTTAAGATTGTCTTTGCTGTGCCGGGAGTAATCCTTGCCACAATCTTTGTAACATTTCCGTTTGTATTCCGGGAGCTTTTGCCGGTGCTGCAGGCACAGGGGAAAGAGGAGGAGGAAGCGGCGGCGCTGATGGGAGCAGGAAAATGGAAAATATTCTCGCGGATTACATTTCCTCATATCCGCTGGGCGCTGCTTTATGGAATTGTGCTGTGTACGGCAAGAGCGATGGGAGAATTTGGAGCCGTTTCTGTTATCTCCGGTCATTTGCGGGGAGTTACCAATACATTGCCTCTGCATGTGGAGATCCTTTATAACGAATTTAATACAACGGCGGCATTTGCGGTATCTTCTTTGCTGGTGATCATGGCAGTGATCCTGTTGATCCTGCGGTCCGTGGTGGTATCGGCCAGCTCCCGCAAAGAAAGCCTGTAAAAGCTGAGTAGGAAAAAGTGCTATTGAAATATATCAATCAATGGATCAATGACATTGTAGAAAGGGATGAAATTATGTATATAGAAATGAGAGAGATTAACAAAACATTTGATGGCTTTCACGCATCGGAGAATGTATCCTTTGGAGTAGAAAAAGGACATCTGGCGGCTCTTTTGGGACCGAGCGGCAGTGGGAAAACAACAATTTTACGAATGATCGCCGGACTGGATGTGCCGGATTCCGGAGATATTTTAGTGGAAGGAAAAAGAATGAATGACATTCCGGGAAGTAAACGTGGCATCGGATTTGTGTTTCAGAACTATGCCCTGTTTCGATATATGACAGTAGCAGATAACATTGCGTTTGGACTGGAAATACAGAAACGAAAGAAGACGGAAATCAAGGAGCGTGTGGAGGAACTTTTGGAACTGATCTCCATGAAGGATCTGGGAAAACGATATCCTCATCAGTTGTCCGGAGGGCAGCGTCAGAGAGTGGCATTTGCGCGGGCACTTGCGCCGGATCCTCATTTGCTGCTGCTGGATGAACCTTTTGCCGCCATTGATGCCAAGGTGCGCCGGGAGCTTCGGAGCTGGCTGAAGGAAATGATCGGAAGAGTAGGTGTGACCAGTATTTTTGTGACTCACGATCAGGAGGAAGCCATGGAAGTTGCAGATACCATTATTGTTACCAATCAAGGGAGAGTAGAACAGATTGGCACTCCGGAGGAAATCTGCCATCATCCGGCGACTTCTTTTGTGCAGGATTTCATTGATCTCCCCCGCTATGAGGCGCTGATGATGAAATAGTAACAGAAGTTTATAAAAAATTAATAATATTATTGTTAAATTCCGACAAACCTGTTATACTGAGAGTGTTGTTGATTTTTAGTATATAGGATCTCGCTCTCAAAGGGGCGGGAGAGAAAAGGAGGTTTTTTCAGAATGAAAAAAAGAACATTCAGAAAGGCGACATCTTATGTATTGTCAGCCGCAATGGTTCTTTCTGCCTGTGCCGCTCCGGGTATGAAAGCAGAAGCAGCGACCAAAAAAGCTACCGTAAAATTAAACAAGACATCGGTATCTGTTACTGTAGGAGACAAAGTAAAATTAAAGATTCAGAAAAAGAAGGTTAAGAAGATCAACAAGGTGAAATGGTCTGTAAAAGACAAGAAGATCGCAAGTATTTCGGGGGGGAAAGTAACTGGTCTGAAGGAAGGTAAAACCACCGTTTCCGCTAAGGTTACATATGTACCTAAAAAGGGTAAGAAAACCTCCAAAACATTAACAGCAAAAGTGACAGTTAAAAAAGCGGAAGAGTCCGCTGTAACAAACGCACCGGTAGTAAGCAGTACACCGGCAGCAAGTAAGGCACCGGCAGCAAGTGTTGTTCCAAGTGCCACAACACCGGCAACAACTCCTGCAAGCGAAGCACCGGCAGAGAGTACCAAGCCGGATGAGACAAAGGCACCAGAGGAGACAAAGGCACCGGAGGAGACAAAAGCTCCGGCAGAGACAAAGGCACCGGAGAAGACAAAAGCTCCGGCAGAGACAAAAGCACCGGAGAAGACAAAAGCTCCGGTAGAGAGCACAAAGCCAGCAGAGACTACAAAGCCAGCAGAGACTACAAAGCCAGCCGAGACTACAAAACCGGCAGAGACTACAAAGCCAGCAGAGACTACAAAGCCGGCAGAGACTACAAAACCGGCAGCAAGCACAAAGCCAGCAGAGACTACAAAGCCAGCAGATAGTACAAAACCGGCAGAGACTACAAAGCCGGCACTGAGCATCTGATAAAGATTCATATTTCCCCCAGCCGATAGTGCCAAACCGGCAGCAAGCGCAAAGCCGTCAGAGAGTGCAGAACCAACACCGGGTACTTCAGAGAGTCCGGCACCATCTAGTGAGCCAACGGTAGCACCGCCGCCAGCACCATCCGAGAGTGAGTCACCGTCACCGTCACCATCTGAGAGTGAGTCACCGTCACCAGCACCATCTGAGAGCGAGTCACCGTCACCAGCGCCATCCGAGAGTGAATCACCGTCACCATCCGAGAGTGCAGCACCGGAGGATGCAACTTATTCAGCGACAGCTACAATGGATGAAACCGGAAATATTAGTATATCGGGAGATGACAGATTTAAGGATGCGTTTGTTTCAACAGTTTATGGATGGGATAATGATGCAAAGGCTATGGCTGATCTGACAAGATTATCCATTGATTTTACTAAGATTAATATGGACGGTATTTCCGATCCTTTCGTTGTAGTTAAATCGGCAGATGGAACCTCAATGGATTATATGGGATACAGTGGTGAAAAGTATCAAGATCTCGGAAATTACAGTTATTGGACCAAGGAATTTTCTTGTAAACCGAGTGAATTGTCATCATTAAAGGAAGGTGCTGTTGGAATTACGCTGCCATCAGCGAAGGTTATTACTGTGGAAGTATATAATCCGGCAGCAAAACCAACGATAGATACAACTGCTTATGATGGGAAAACCTTACAGGTGGGTAAAAATATTTTTGAAGCAGATTTGAAATTGCCTGTTGATGGGCAAAGTATCCAAGACACATATATTCAGGTTCAGATGCAAGGTGGAGAAAATTGGAGTGATTGGAGCAGCATTGGTCAGTCAGAAACAACATATGATGCGGATAGTGGAAAACTGATAACAACAATCACATTGACAGAGGAACAATTAGCAACAATCAAAGATGCAAATGAGAAATCAACGGCGGATAATACATTATATAAATTAGCCGTAAACGTACAGATAAAATTATCAGATGGCAGCACGATTTATTCGGTTATAGATCAGAAATATAGCTTTAATATTGCTGAATAAAAGATTTCTTAAGACTTAAACTTAAATAATACAAAAGAGAGCACCATATGAATGGATAAACCATTAGGTCATACCATTCGGTACTCTCTTTTTTCATATGCAGATTTAAGCGTTGATAATTATTGTTTCAGCTCCATTTCAGCAATCAAATCCTGAATCGTCTCCACGGATCTTTCGCATTCGCTAGCAATTTGAGCAGTGGATTTGCCATTTGCAAGTTTTTGACGAATTAAATCCATGATGGCTTCAGCTTTGCCTTCTTCTCTGCCCTGTTTTATACCGGCATTATATTGCTCTTTTAATTTCATTTCCAAGGTCATATAATTTTCCCTCCAATCGAAATCATTGCGCAATTTTTTTACACTGCTGTTAAGACGGTCGGTAAAGTCGTCTGTTGGCTCCGTTGTCTTTAAATAGTCAAGAAAGTTTGCAAGCTCCGGGGAAAGATCCTGTCGGCTGCCATTGATATTGACAAAGATCGTCTGTCTGTGATCCATCAGAGAAATCTTCGGTTCTTCCCGGCATAACGACTGGAATGTGTAAATACTCCTGTTTTGCTCGAAAAGATCAAAGGTACACAGGAAGATTACGATAGATGACTTGAGCTCTTTGTAATCCTGTCCGCGCAGGATCTGATAACAGTCCATTTCGCTGTGGTAATAACGGCTTCTGTGATGGTTACAGAGTCAGCCCTATGGGCAGTGATAAAGTTATTGCGTTTTTTCATAGTACCTCCGTTCCGGGAGGTACGTATCAACCTCCCTGCTGTAATCATGTTTGTGGATAATAAGCAGTGAAGTTGATTAAATAATTGATATGATAGATAATAAAAATAGTATAGATGTAATTTATCTGCTTGGAAAAAGTGTAGCATAGATTTTTGGGAAGCGCAAGAAATCGGCGTGATTTTTCATTAGCATTTTATACTTTTTTTGCAGACTCAAATATGGGATAGGACTTGAAGAAACAGCAAAAATCCTGTACAGTATAGAGGATGAGATCAGAAATAAAGAAAATCGTGTGTTATACACAGAAATGGAGAGTGTCATGAGAGAATTATCACTTTATAATACATTAACCAAAAAGGTTGAGCCCTTTCATTCCATTGAAGAGGGGAAGGTGAAAATGTATACATGTGGACCGACGGTCTATCATTTTGCACACATCGGTAACCTTCGCAGTTATATGATGGAGGACGTACTGGAGAAGTATCTGGTATATGCCGGCTATGATGTGAAGCGTTGTATGAATATTACAGATGTGGGTCATCTGACCAGTGATGCGGATACCGGCGAGGATAAGATGCTGGCAGGAGCGAAGCGTGAGCACAAGACCGTGATGGAGATCGCGGAGTTTTACCGCAAGGCGTTTTTTGCGGATTGCGGTAAGCTGAATATCAAGATCCCGGAGATCGTGGAGCCTGCGACAAATTGTATTCCGGAGTTTATCCATATGATAGAGGTTCTTCTGGAGAAGGGATACGCATATGTGGCAGGAGGCAATGTTTATTTTGATACCAGCAAGCTGAAAGAGTATTATGTTCTTTCCGGCCAGAATGAAGAGAATCTGCAGGTAGGCGTTCGTGATGACGTGGAGGAGGATGAGAATAAACGAAATAAAACCGATTTTGTTCTCTGGTTCACCAAGTCTAAGTTTGAGGATCAGGAACTGAAATGGGACAGTCCATGGGGCATTGGATATCCGGGCTGGCATATTGAATGCTCATGCATCAGTATGAAGCATCTCGGCGAGTATCTTGATATTCACTGTGGTGGTGTAGACAATATATTCCCGCATCATACCAATGAGATCGCACAGAGTGAGTCATATCTGGGACATAAGTGGTGCAATTACTGGTTCCATGTACAGCACTTAAATGATAAGTCCGGCAAGATGAGTAAATCCAAAGGAGAGTTTTTGACGGTTTCCCTGCTGGAGGAGAAGGGGTATAATCCTCTGGTATATCGTTTCTTCTGTCTGCAGTCTCATTACCGTAAGCCGCTGTTGTTCACATATGATGTGCTGGACAATTCCAGGGTGGCATATGAGAAGCTCCTTAAGAGAGTCGCAGCTCTTTCGAAAGAGGGGGAGCCGGATATGAGTGAGGTGAAGCCGTATCAGGATGCTTTCGCAGAGGCAATGGGCAGCGACATCAATACTTCTCAGGCGTTGACGGTATTGTATGATGTATTGAAGGCAGATATCAGTGACGCATCCAAGAGATATCTGGTGGAGGATTTTGATCAGGTATTTTCTCTGGATCTTACCGCAGAGGTTGAGGGAAGTCAGGCGGATGATGAGCTGACAGCATTTGTGGAAGGAAAAATTGCGGAACGCCAGGCTGCCAGAAAAGAAAAAGACTTTGCAAAGGCGGATGCCATTCGTCAGGAGCTGCTGGACCGGGGGGTTGAGATCAAGGATACCAGAGAGGGCACCGTCTGGTCATTGATATAATGTAAGAGCCGGAAGCGGATAGCAGACAATGCAGGGATTCACGGAATAATAAATATAATTCAAGGTTAAAAATGCCGTTGGAGTTGATGAGGTTCCAACGGCATTTTGTTATTTCTTTTTTGTTTTTTTCACGATAACCTTTATGGATATTTTTGTTCCATTCGGAATGTTTACTATAATCCTGGTTGTTCCCTTTTTCTTAGCTTTTATTTTACCGTTTTTATTGATCGTCGCGATCTTTTTGTTTTTGGAGCGGAAGGTCAGTGCATGAAAGCTGTCGACGGGTGTAACCCGGATCGGTATTTTTTTTGATTTCCCTTTTTGCAGCGTGACCTTTTTCTTTTTTACCACAATGAGCACGTTTTTCACAGAGCTGCTTCTGACCGGGGATGGGGAAACAGCAGGGGTTGATGACGGGGAAACGGTGACCCGCGTTGCGGCTGTGCTGGAAGGTGCCGGTACGGCAGAGATCCGGGGAGTTGAAGTGGAAACAGGAGAGGGACTGGTTGCGCCGGATGAGTCTGAGGCTGTGGGAGTAAAAGTCGGAGCCGGGCTGGTTGTTTCGGATGAGTCTGAAGCTGCGGGGGTGGCAGTCGGACTTTCCGGTATCGGTGTGGCGGAAGCGGAGGAAAGGGATTCCTCCTGCTCTTCATATTCTGCGTCCGTAATTGTGGAAGCCAGTGCCTTGAGGCAGACGTTATTCATATTGCGCCGGTTGTTTCCAAGCTTGGAGGAGGTATTATCCATCCATTTTCCCTCGGAATATACATAGCTTTGACCGCTTTTGCTGCTGTATCGGGAGCCGAATGGATCGCTGGTCCCCTCGATCGGGACATAAACGGTATTGCCATCCTCTGCATAAAAGGTTACTACGACAGAAAAGGTTTCTCCTGCGGCAACTGCGATGGAGTCTGACAGAGTTATCGTGTGATAGCCGGAGTGTTCCACTGTCCCATAAGTGGTACACTTGTCAATTCGTGTTCCGCTGTCCGGTGTGGAACCGGTCAGTTTCCGGTATATTTCGACTTTGTAGGGCTGGTTGTCTGATGCAGTATAAAATCCGGCGGCACCAATGCTTCGTGGAAAATCCGTATCATTGGTAAATACATTGGCAAAGGAAATATCCTCTGTGTCAAGATAGAGATCGCCCCAGCCGATGCCGTCATATTGGAAATTGGTATCATATTTGTCAGATGCCTCAGCCTCAAAGGTGCAGATTTCACACAGAGAAGAATCATAATAGGACAGCCAGTAATATCCGTTTGTACTATATTTATAATTCTCCCCGTAGTTGTTGGCAATCAGCCATGCGCCGGAGGCAGGTGCGTTCTCAGAAAAGGTATTAAAGCTGTCATCCCATCCGATGATCGTAACACAGTGATTGGCATCCTCGGAATCGTGAGTGGATTCGTAGGCAGAAGTGACGGTGGAAGTGTGGTATATATTGGAGGGATCAAAATATACAGACACATCCACAGAGCCATGTTCCATAACCGCTTCCTTGATGCCGCTGATATCTGAGGGATCATAAAAGTCCATATTTTTCAGATGAACCTCAGATTCCGTACGCAGTGTGTCCGGTTTTGAGGACATCGACCGGATCATTTTACGCAGAGTCTGATTGGTGTCAGCAGAGAAAGGAGCTTTGTCTTCTGACACAGCACCCCACCAGTCTGCCAGAATATAGCTGGCATAATAAGCGTTGCCGCCGAGATTATAGTATCCGCCGATATCGGTTGTCTGGGAAGAAAAATAATCTCCATATAATGGGTCCGTATTATCGGACAGAGGATCATATGTATACCAGACCAGATGACTTTCCGAATAATCGGTGCCGGCCAGAGCAGACAGATTCTGCAGAATACTGTCAGATTCCAATGCTTTTATGGCGGCGAAGGCCCAGCAGCTTCCGGTAACTCCCTGATCCCTGATGGGAGTTACGGCACCCTGTTCACGGGAATCGTAGGTATCGGGAAGAGACAAGCCGGAACGGGTGTTTCTGGTGCTTTTTGGGGAAGCAATAGTAACCTCATTTCCATTTTCATCCACATATTTTGAACGGATCAGACCATTATTATTGGCGGTATCAATATGCTCAATAACGGACAGGGAGGAGGCAGACGCAGAGGCCTCCGGCAGTCCGGATAATATGCCTGTCAGTGGCAGGACTGCAGCCAGAAATATTGCAGTCAGATATGTTCTTTTTTTTCGATTCATGGGCAGATCTCCTTTCGAAATAATGTGATTATATTTTAACATATTTTCGTGAAAAATACGTGTCTGCATCGCATTTTGTCGAAACAAAAATAAAAATGACAATCAAAGCTATCTATTCATCTGCGGGGAATACGTCTATCATAAAGAAAACATTATTTATGGAAAGGACAGGATGATTATGAAAGCACAATTGGAAAATTATAATGTGTTATTTGCGCTGATGGCAGTCTGTGCGGTATCAGTTCTTTTAAAGGCAGTCAGTTATGGACTTTTTCATAAGCTGCTTTGGGATTCCAATCAGATGGGGACAACAGGAAACCGCTGGATGAAGGCGATGATGTCAAAGTTTGAGGCCTACTATAAACTGCATATCAGTGTACATAACGTGGAGAATTTCGTGGACCGGTATCTTTATCATTATCGTTTTATAGGGATTTCCCTGCAGACATGGGAGAATCTGGGGTTTTATTTTTCGGGACTGATCGCAGCAGGGGCGGGGGTTTTCTGCTTTTTGGCGGGGTATTATGGTATGCCGTCGGAATGGTTCTGGGTGACGGGACTTGTCACGTTGCTGCTGCTTTGTGTCCAGGGGGCATCGGAGGTGTTTTTTGATACGCATAAATGCCTGCGTGTATTCCGGATCCAGTTGATCGATTATATGGAAAATACTATGCGTGCCCGTCTGGAAAATGAATATTTTCATCAGGAGGCGACGGAAAAATACCGGATGGAATATTTCAAACCGGAGGAAATGTCTGACGCCGAAATGGAAGCGGCGGCAACCGATGCCGTTGCCGGTGGCGTAGATGCTGCCGGAGCATCAGGACTGCCGGCTCTGACGGAGATTAAGGAACTGCTGGAATCCTTCCGGGAGGAAATGCAGCTTGACCGGGATATTGCCGGGCGGCAGAATATGTTATCGGAGCAGGCGGCTGCGGAGAAAGCAAAGCTTTTTGAAGAGATATTAGAAGAATATATGTAATGGAAATGAAATTTATGAATGAAATGAGGATGGTTATGGAAAAGGGATATATGATATCAGATGCGTCAAAAATGCTGGAAGTGGAGAATCATGTACTTCGGTACTGGGAGGAGGAGCTGGAACTTCCGATTCCGAGAAACGAGCTGGGACACCGGTATTACAGGGAGTCAGAAATTAAATTACTGAGATCCGTCAAGGATCTGAAGGAGCAGGGCTTTCAATTAAAGGCGATCAAGAAGCTGCTGCCGGATCTGGAACGGGTGGAGCATATGGACCCCAAGATCCTTTACCAGCTCCGGGAGGACTTAAATAATCAGGTCATGCGGGAGGCAATGGAGCATACCAAGGGTTCTGTGACATCCATTGAGCATGCCAGGGACCGCTATGAAAAACGGCAAAAAACCTGGCAGGAAAAGAGCTATGAACTGGAACAGAGCAAGGAAAAGGGGGCAGAGATGCAGCCGCAATACGGACAGACCCAGGCTGCATCTCTGGAACGGCTCAGACAATTTGAGGCAATGATGCGTCAGATGATCCGGTCTTCCGTGGAGGAGGTAAGTCAGGAATCGGAACAGCGCATTTGCGAGGAGGTTACGGTACGTCTGCAGAAGGAAATGAATTATCTGCTGATGCAGAAGGAGGAGCTGCAGGAACGACAGCTTCATTTGCTGAAGGAAATTTTGCAGCAGGTGAAGGGGGAGAAAAAGCTGACAGAGACCGCGGCAGAAAAAGAGAATACAGCCCCTGTGCCGCCGATCGGAGACGCTGCAGAGGCTGCGAGAGAAGTGGCAGCAGCGCAGGAGGAGCCGGGAGACGTAACGGAGTTTGGCCGCAAGAATCGTCGCAAAGCCCGTAAAAAGCCAAAGCACAAAAAATTATTTGCGAAGTCCGTAACACAGTGATATAATTAGCCTCATAGATTTGATTAAGAAAGGTGATAAAGAAATGGGCAATTTTACTTTTGAAAAATGCGGCGGAATCGAGGGGCTTTACCTGATCCATCCTAAGGTATTTGGGGATAACCGTGGATATTTTATGGAGACATATAATTATAATGCATTTAAAGAGGCAGGACTGGATATGGTTTTTGTACAGGACAATCAGTCCAGTTCTACAAAGGGCGTCCTTCGAGGTCTTCATTATCAGAAGAATCATACACAGGGCAAGCTGGTACGTGTACTCAGCGGAGAGGTATTTGATGTGGCAGTGGATATCCGTAGAGGTTCCAAAACATACGGAAAATGGTTTGGCGTTACACTGACAGCAGAGAAGAAAAATATGTTCTATATCCCGGAGGGATTTGCACATGGCTTCTATGTACTTTCTGATACTGCAGAGTTTGCTTACAAGTGTACAGATTTTTATGATCCATCATCCGAGGCAGGCATTATGTGGAATGATGAAACCATTGGTGTTGAGTGGCCGATTCCGGAAGGGGTTGTTCCGAATATTTCTGAGAAGGATGGAAAGCATCCTGCATTTTCAGAAGATATTGCATTGGATTATTAATAAAAAGGAAATAAACAGAGTCTCCGGCATATTTTGTGCCGGAGATTTTTTCTTTACAGAAAAGATTTCCGGTACTTTCTACTTATCTCTGTGCAGCACTTGAAATGCCCCCTTGCAAAATGGTATAATTCTATTAATTATGCTTGGATTGTAAGCTGGATACGGGAGGCACCATGAAAGAGAAGATCGATCAGTACGCAAAGGGAATATTTGAATATCATATGCCGGAGGTAGTTCTGGGTACGTCTGAGCTTTCTGTGACCGTGGATGCCGGGGAGATCGTACAGGGCAGCTTTCGGATCTCCAACAGCAAAGGACGCAGCATGCGGGGGATCGTGTGTACGGATTGCAGCGGTATGATCCTGGAAAAAGAGAGCTTTTCCGGACAGGAGAATGACATTTCCTTTGCTTTTCGTGGAACCTATTATCAGCCGGGAGATATCATTAAGGGAGAGTTTCAGATCCTTTCTGACTGCGGTGTGGCTGTGCTGCCATTTACTGTTACAGTCACGGTACCATACTGCGAAACCTCTGCGGGACGGATCCGTGATCTGAACCAGTTTACAGAGCTTGTAAAAAGTCATTATATGGAAGCGTTGCGGATATTCCAAAGTCCGGCATTTGAGCGGATCTTCCTGCAGGAAAAGGAGATTTATCTGGAACGTTACCGGGGACTGTTAAAGGGCAACGATAAGAGCATGGCACTGGAGGAGTTTTTGATCGCTGCCCACAAAAAGACGCCGGTACAGCTTTCCGTAGAAAAGCGGGAGCTGCAATATCCAAAATGTGAGAATATATTTGCGGATAAGATTGTGCTTCATAAGGATACGTGGGGATATGGAGAGTATGAAGTGAAGTCGGACGCTCCATTTGTGCGTTTTGAGCGTTCTTGTATCAGAACCACAGACTTTACCGGGGACATCTATGAACTGGTTCTGGTGATCAATCCGGACTGTATGGCGATCGGACATAATTTTGCGCGGATCACGATCAGCAGTGCGAGACAGCAGCTGGAGCTTAAGGTGATCGCCAGAAGATATTGTATGTCTGATGAGGAGCGGCGCCGGCAGATCCAGCAGCAGAAGGATGTCTGGAATTTGTACCGGAGTTTTCTGCATTATCAGGCGGGGAAAATGTCACGGAAGGATTTTATTGCGTCCGCAGAAAAAAGCGTCAATAGTCTGGATCAGCCGGATCAGACAGGGAGCAGATATCAATGGCTGGTGCGTGTATTCCGGATTTATCTGGCATTGCAGACCCATAAGGAGGAAGCCTTTCATCTGGAAATGACACAACTGGAGGAGAGGCTGTTAGAAATACGGGAGCAGGAGCCTTTATTATATTGTGCCTATTATTATCTGATGTATTTGTGGAAACCGGAGGCGGCAGAACGGGCGGGGGCATTATCCAGAGTCAGGGAATGTTATCAGAACGGTCACAGTCATTGGCTGATCCTTTGGTTTTTGCTGCAGATGGATGACAGCTATCAGATATCCGTCAAGCGGCAGGAGGCAATACTGCAGCAGATCGAGGCAGGCTGTCACAGTCCCCTTTTATATCTGGAGCTTTGCCGGTTGTACAATAATACACCGGAGCTGGTGCTGGAGCTGACGGAGGCGAAGGCGCAGGCACTTCACTGGGGGCTTTCCAACCGGATCCTGGAGGAGGAGCTGCAGTTTCGTTATGCGTATCTGATCAGCAGGACCATGGATTTTACCGGTGTTATGATGGGGGATCTGTACCGGATGTATGAGGCGCGTCCTTCGGATGATCTGCTGACGATGATCTGCCAGCTTCTGATGCGGGAACGACGGGTTTCGCCAGAGGATGTAAAGTGGTACCGGCTGGGGATCGAACATAATTTAAAGATTACAGACCTCTATGAAAATTATATTTATGCACTGGAAGAAACACCTGACATGGTGCTTCCAAACCGTGTTTTACTGTATTTTTCATATAACAACCAGCTCAATGCCACCAAAAAGGCGATGCTTTATGCCTATGTGATCCGCCATAAGGATCGCGATCAGACAATGTATGACAGCTATAAGGCATCCATGGAGAAGTTTGCATTGGAGCAGCTGGAACAGGGGCGTGTGAATGATGATCTGTCGGTGATCTATGAGGAGTTTATCCGGGAAGATATGATCAATGAGCAGATTGCATCAGCATTGCCGTCGATTCTTTTTGCCAGAGAAATCCGGTGCAGTGATCCACGGATCGCCGGTGTGGTTGTCCGCCACCGGGAACTGCAGCAGGAGGAGACGGCAGCATTTGTTAAGGGAAAGGCAATGATATCTGTTTTTACTCCGGAACCGCAGATCTTTCTGACGGACCGGGAGGGACGCAGATATGCTTCTTCCATTGGTTATACGGTGCATCGGATGGTACATCTGGATCATCTGGTAGAAAAGTGCCTGCCTTTTGTGGGAGACAATGTCCGTGTACTTTTGTATTTGTATCAGAGGGTGGTACAGGAGAACCGCTCAGGAGAGGATATATCACAGCTTCGCCGGCGGGTTCTGGGGATTGCCGGGCTGGACAGCCATTTCCGAAAATCGTTGTTTGCCATACAAATGCAATATTATTTTGATAATTTCCAGGGAGAGCTTCTGGACACAGAGCTGGAGCATATGGATTGGGAAAATATCCTGCCGCGGGACAGAAGCCGGTTCATGGAATATTGTGCGGTACGTCATAGATATGAGAAGGGAATGGAAGGACTTCTGCTTTTTGGATGGAATGGCATAGATCCCAAAAAGCTTCTGAAGATCGCCGGACATGCTTTTGTGGCGGCTGAGGAAGATAAGACGCTGACAAAGCTGGCATGGCATATTTTTAAAGGTGGAGAGTTTGACAAACCGCTGCTGGTATATTTGTGCGATCATTATTCCGGTACGATCCCGGAGATGGTGAAGCTGTGGACCGCATGCCGGGAGTTTGGAATTGACATACAGATTTTGTCAGAACGGCTGTTGGCACAGATCCTGTTTACGGATCAGATGGTTCCGGAGGCTTACCCGGTGTTTTTCTATTATGAGGAACAGGGCTTCAATAAAAAGCTGATCCGGGCTTTTCTGAAAAGGACGGCATACCGTTATCTGGTGCATGGAGACAAGCTCCCGGATGAGATCTTTGAATCCTTTTACCAGCATGTGCAGGTGGAAGAGAACCGGCCATGTCTGCTGGCGGTTTTGAAGCATTTGTCCGGAAGGGGCATGCTGACGGGAGGCGAGGCGGTATTTGTAGATTATAATCTGCACCAGCTCTATGAAAAGGATATTGTGCTTCCGTATTTTCAGGCTTTTAAGGATAAACTGTCTTTGCCTGATACGCTTCTCAAGGAGCAGTATGTGGATTATACCGCTGATCCCGAGCATGATGTTAAAATTCGATACACATATATTGTAGATGACCAGAGGCAGGCTCCGGTGACAGAGACAATGCGGAATGTATTTGAGGGAATCCGGGTCAGAGGGTTTATTCTGTTTCAGGATGAGACGGTAGAGTATGAGATCATAGAAACAGATGCGGAAGGTCACGAGAAGAAAACAGAGCCGGCCCGTCTGGTTTATATCGATCAGATGAGAGGTATGGAAGGAGTCAGCGGCTATCAGATGCTGAACAAAATGCTGATGAAGCAGCGGGGCGGTGAGGATGCATTGCTGGACCAGATGCAGGAGTACGCAGAAAAAAGAGCGATCGTTAATTTTTTGATGAAACCGGATGATGGAGGCATAGGAAAAAATGACCGAGGATAGAAAAGTATTGGTGGGAGTTGATCTGTGTGATGACATGACGCAGATTTCCTGCTATCGCCGGGACTTGGATAAGGTAATCCCGGTGGGACGGCTGGTGGGCAGAGAGAGAGAGTATGAGTGCCCGACAGTATTGTCCTATCAGCCGGTCAAAAAAGAGTGGCTGTTTGGTACGGAGGCATTGCTGGCGGCAGAACGGGAGGAAGTGTACCTGTTTCGGGACATACTAAAACAGATATCCCGGCACAATAAAGTTACTTCCGGCGATATGGAGTTAGAGCCGGTGGATACCATGGTGCGCTATTTTGTTAAGATATTAAGCTGTCTGAAGGAGTATTTTCCCAGCGAGACGATCCGTAAGCTTGTGATATCGGTGTCCGAAAAAACGGACAATCTGGTGAATGCGGTCAAAGGAGCATTAAATCAGATCGGGATCGGAGAAGACCGTTTTGTGATACAGCTCCATCAGCAGAGTTATATGTATTATGCCCTGAGCCAGAAAAAGGAATTATGGCTGGGGGATGTAGCATTATTTGAGTTTGGACGGGATGGATTATTCTATTCCCAGATTCATATTGACCGGAGAAATATTCCGTATATCGTGGGGGTCAAGCGGATGGATCTGAGCCAGAGCCTCAACTGGGAGATGATGGAGCACGACAGCAGCTTCAAGATGGAGTATGCTTTTGTGAACCTCGCCAATACCCAGATGCATAAGCAGATGATATCGACGATTTATGTGACGGGAGAGGGCTTTCAGGGAGAATGGGCCAACACGGCATTAAGCCAGCTTTGTAATGGCAGACGTGTTTTCCGGGGAGGAAATCTGTTTACCAAGGGAGCCTGTATTGCTGCCAGGGAGCTTGCAGGGGAAGGTGTTATGGGAGACTTCCTGTTTCTGGATCAGGAAATGCTGCATACCGGTATTTCTCTGCGGGTATATTGTGATGCCAAAATGCAGGAGGTGCTTCTGGTGAAGGCCGGAGTACCGTGGAAGGATGTGGACGTCAGCGTTGATTTTATTCCGGACGGAGAGGAAGAGCTGCAGCTTACAATACAGAATGTGCTGCGGAGAGAAACGACCGTACATCTTTTGTCTCTGGAGGGTTTCGATGAAAGACCAAATAAAATGACAAGATTTACTCTGCGTCTGCGTTTTGCTGACGCGTCGCATTGTATTGTGACATTAAAAGATGATGGTTTTGGAGAGTTTTGTCCTTCCAGCAACCGGATCTGGGAGCGTTATCTCAGCTTATAAATTGCAGATTGGAGGAATTAGATGGGAAAATTAATATTATGCAGCAGTGCCATTGCGAAGCAGCCGTATTGTTTCCCGATGACGAAGACAAAAGTATATTCCATCGAGGAAGTCTGCTACTACATTAGGAATAACATCTATATGATGCAGGAGGAAGTTTTTGACAAAGCATTTGCAGACTGGATCCGTAATGAGCTAGGGATGGCGGAAACGGCAGACAAGCTGGACAGGATGAGAGAGGATCACAATAATCTCAAGGATATTGTGGTGACCCTGTGCTGCAGCTGTGATTATTATACCGAGAGGGAGATCAATGATCTGATCGCCATTATGGATCAGACCCAGAATGTGCCATTGCGGGGGCGGCAAAAGATCAAAGCGGATACTTATCTGAAAAACGGCAGTCTGGAGCGGGCAAAGCAGGAGTATGAACGGATTTTAAAGAGTCCGGATATGATCAATGCCTCTTCAGAGGAGTATGGAGATCTTTATTACCGGCTGGGAGCAGCGTTGGCCGGTATGGGAGAATACCGGCACGGATTTCAGGCGTTTCAGAAATCCTACGAGTATGCAAAGACACAGAAAGCGTTGGAATCCTGTCTGTATTGTCTGAAGCTGGGAGGCATGCCGGAGGAATACGAAAAGGCTGCGATAGAAATGGGTGTCACCAGGGAACAGCAGACTTTTATGGATGCCCGGTACGAGGAGGCACTTCGTCAGAGTGTGGACAGCAGGGAATGTAAGATGGTCCGGCGTATCCGCAGGATGAAGGAGCAGGGAGATCCTTCTTATGAGAAAGTAGCGAAGGAGCTGATCTTTCAGTGGAAGACGGAATACCGCAAAAGCATGCTTCCATAAATAAAAATCCCATAAAAGAAAGGGGCGGCACAGATGGCTTTTTGGAACCGGATCAGAAGACGAAAGGAAAAACAAAAACAACAGGAAACGACGGAAATACTTTCTCAGGACAAGGCAGGGCTGGTGGACGATGCAAAGATGCCGGATGCGGCAGATGAAGAGCCGGTCAGATTATCTCAGGAGGAGTTAGCGGCAGAGCATATTATTCCGAAGGGAAAGGCAGAACAGAAGCGGTATATCCATGACTGCTGCGAGTCGGTGAAGGACTGTGATAAACAGATCAGCATTGCGAAGGCGGAATATGCCCAGGTGACAGAATATCTCACAGATATCCAGAAGATCGACCGGATCGCCGGGGAGGACAGAGAGTCTCTTCTGGAGCTTTGCAAAAGAATTCAGAGACTTTTGCAGGAACGTAATCAATATAAAAACAGAACATTTACGATCACGGAGCGTCAGATGCGCCGGTTTGACAGATATCAGGATGATCTGATCGATGAGATAAAAAAAATGTATCAGAATGAAATGTATCAGAAAGCGATTGACAGTGATATTCGTCATCTGGAAGCAGAAAAGGCATATATCCGGGAGAATCAGCGGGAGATCATTGAACGGCAGGATTTTTTGAAAAAGCTTGCCAGGGGGATTTCTGTGCTGATCGGATCGCTGGTCATTCTTTTTATTATTCTGTACTTTAATCTGGACAGCAATATGACCTATCCGTATATTGGGACACTGGCTCTGGCAGCTGTCGCTGCGGCTGTGATCTTTACTGAGTCCAACAAAAACAGATATGAGATCGCCGTTTCTGACAAAAAATACAATAAAGCAGTAGAGCTTTTAAACAGGACAAAGATCAAATATGTTAATAATATCAGTGTGCTGGACTACAACCGGGAAAAATTCGGCGTGAAAAATGCAGCAGATTTTGAAAATCTCTGGGGAGAATACTGTAAGACGAAGGAATATGAGAGGCGTTTCCGGGACAATACGGAGCAGCTCAGTAAAAGCAACGATTCCCTGCAGCGCCTTCTGGACAGTCATGGTGTGAATGATACGGAGGTATGGCTGGTACAGACTTATGCGATCCTGGATGACAGGGAGATGGTAGAGATCCGTCACGATCTCAACCAGAGACGTCAGAAGCTTCGGGAGCAGATCAAGTATAATACAGATACCAAAGAAGATTATGAGCAGCATATCCGTAAGGTTGTGGAGGAAAGTGAATTTGGTCAGGAAATCTTAAAAGAAGTGCTTGACAAATAAAAAAGCATATGGTAACATTCTTTGTGTTGTGCTGAAATCACAACAGATAAATAACAACAAAGCAGAGAAATCCACTCTCACCTTAGCACAGGAAGTGACTCGGGTTAAATAATGACATCAATCGCCGGAACGTGATTTTGATAGGATCAGTGGATAATGCTTTGCTTATCCACTTTTTTTAGTGTATAGGAAAATGCTCGTAGCGTAGAGGAAAGCCAACGAGAATTGCGAAGCAATTCTTGGAGGGCAAA
>OGWR01000402.1_pt1 | contig 39654 bp, 39 predicted proteins | sample 1576061 | NCBI WGS metagenome assembly OGWR01 (sample SAMEA3541511, study PRJEB24748) | human gut metagenome | biome: human gut; feature: human-associated habitat; material: faeces | place: China | collected 2012 | reverse complement strand
AACTCTCGTTATTTGATGATTTCTAAACTAACGCGATTTTATCGCACCAGTAGTACTCGAAAAACAATATTCAGAATCATTGATGTGTTGAAATCGGAGAACCGCATCAAACGTGTTGGAGATTTAAAATCCGGCACATGGGAAGTCATTGAATAAATATGGGTCGACACCCACAATGGGTCAAATCGTCGGTTGCGACTGACGATTTGGTAATACTGTCGTTATCAGATAGATATATTTCGGTAACCGTGAATACCGGATAAGATGCAATGCGCCATCATAGACCAATGTATCGGTTAGTACGGCAGCGTCAATCTCATGGGCCGTTCCCTTGCCGACACCAACGTCATCCGCATGACCTCATCTGATTTGGCAAATGCCTTAATGGATGCTTTGAGGCTGTGAAACTATAAGAAAACATGGGGACTGCGACTTCGGAGCAGTCCCAAGCCCCGGCACGGCAAGGTCATTTTGTGGTAACGACAGAGTTACCAAAAATCCAAACGGTAACTGTTTGGACACCTTGCTGTGCTCCAATGAGCATACTCTACAATAAGGAAACAGAATGGATTGCCTCTTATGTGGTCCCTGTTCAGAGGCTCTGCGGATGCTGAGGACGCAGCTTCCATTGCTCGATGCAAAATTACGGTGATTTTCCACCGGTTGATGCTATATCTATTGTTTATAGCTATATACATGTACAACCTTATGCTATATCCGGCCATAAATGTTTGGTGGAAATGACAAATTATCCCTTACTTTGCAACGTCAACGACACGATACGCCTCCGACGGGAGGCTCCCAAATCGGGTCAATGATACGAGAGGTCTCTTAATAATACTATGACTAATAATACTATGACACCTGACGGTGATTGGCTGATTGCGGTGGGTCAAGCCCACACGCGAGCACTGCGTGGTTGACTAATCAGTCGCACGACTGAATCCCCGTCAAGTCACTATTGATTTTCAGCGCGATAGACTAGTGTCTATGCGTGGATGGTAAATGTTACCGCCCCTATGACCGTCGGTTGCTGCTGCCTATATGGTCCCGCGGCAATTCAATCGACATTTCACCCAACTGATTATATACACCTGCCTGATTGACCGGGTAAAGCGTCAACCATTCGGTTGATTGCCTGCCTCGCCAAACACGCGATTGAATGACTGATTGGTTAGTCAGAACGTCAGTACCGCTAATGTCCAAAGTGGCAGAACTGCAACTGACCGATTGACTGAGCAACCGGACCATTGTTCGCCTGATTGACTGAAGCCATACCCAATCAATCGCCTACTCAATCGACTGACTGCGCAGTTGCGCGATTGACCGGTTGATTGGTTGAAGTCCTGATTAGTCAGCTCATCAACCAATCAGTCAATCGCCTGTGCGACCGACAGATTGAGTGGTCAGGCAATCGTGCATTCAGTTTAATCAACAACAAGTCAAGTTTTTTATTTTATGAAGCACTGACGTAAAAAAGACCAAAAACCCGCGTGGCAGGTTGCGTGGGAGTTGGCGAAATATCCTGCGAAGATTCATCTGTCAAAAAAGATGAGCCGTGCCGATGTCGTGTTTTGTCTGATGATGTGGCTGGGCATGAGCAAGGTCGATGCGTTCCTTACGGCCTATCCGCAGACTAAGGCAAGCCGCAACTCGATAGCGGCGATGGCGACACGCCGAAGCCAAGAGGAATGGGTGAGCGAATATTTCCAAGCCCTCTACGACCTCCGCCTTGAAGATAAATTGAAGTTCAACCCAATACCGTAAAGATATGGAAAATAAAAGCACAACAATCGAAGTAAGTCTATCCCAAGAGTCGGTTGAAGCAATCGCAAATGCGATGGCGGAAAAGATGTTTGATTTGCTCAATGATTTTGTGATTCCCCTGAAAGAGGATTTAGACGCAATCGAGCGCAACACTCATTAAATAGGTCTGAAAATGCCTATCAATGGAAAAGAAAGGCAATTACTTCATTGCCAAGTCAGAAAATCTTTGTAAATTTGCGGTGCAGTATTCCTTTGGGGTATTGCACCCTTACATATTTGCTCAATGCGCCTCTGAATCACCACCTCGGAATGTAACGAGCTATCAATACACATTGAGAACGTGCCTTACGGCGCGGGCTTTCTCATAGTGTATTAAGGCTTGTGGTGAGCCAAGAGGCGTATGGCGAAAGTCTGCGCTTTCGTTTTATCGGCAAGCGCGCACAATATTAACATCGAAATTCATTCAATCAATGGAAGAAGAAACTAAAACACCACTTACCGATTATTACTCCAAGCCGTATCAAGGTAAGCAATATAAAGAAAACGGCAGTGAATCACTCATTGTCCCAACCGCTATAAAAATAATGGCGTGGATTGCTTTAATAGTAGGCATACTTGGCATTTTTAGCGACTTTGAGCATGGTTCATGGAAATATGGACTTGGCATAATAGCTTCGTCAGCTTTTTTGTTTGGCTTCTCTGCTATTGTCAAGGCTGCGTATAAGTACTTGGATGAATAATAAACCGAACAACAACTAAAAACTACAACAAATGTGGTATGGTTTAATAATAGCAATTATAGCGATAATAATTGGCTGCATAAATTCATCGCTAAATGCAAAAGAACGCCAAGAAAGAGAGGCGCAGATTGCCCAAAATCGAAAAAGGCAACGACAAATTGAGCAAGAAGAATACGATAAAGCATTAGCAGATTTTTCTTCACGTTTTGGAGAATGTTCTTTAAATGAAAACTTGGGGAATTGGAACGAACATCATATAGCGACAAGAGTATTGATTTTTGAGAAGTCAAGCATTATAATAATCAACTCGAAAGAATATAAGTTCTCGGATATATTGGGATATTCATTGGTTGATGATGCCACAAGCGAAACAATTACGACCTCTACGGGAACAGCAAAGACCTCAACAGGAAGTATGCTCGGACGTGCTGTCGTCGGAGGGGTGCTTACAGGTGGATTGGGAGCTGTCGCAGGAGCGGCTACAGCAAAAAAGAGCATCTCAAATAACGCCACAAGTCAAACCACGACTACACATAAATATACGCTATATATCAACGTGAACAGCTTGCAAGAGCCAACGATTGCGTTGAAAATAGGCGATAATGCTTCAAAAGCTCAAAAACTCGCAGGAACTATAAACGTGATTATTGAACGCAATAAAAACTAAAGCTATGAAGAATATAATTGCAATGGCATTATTTGCCATAATTCTAAGTGCATGCACTCAATCTCAATCATCTAAAAATCCATTGATAGGACAATGGGAAAGCAATGAAACCTTCGGGGAGGGAAAAGACACAGTCAACTCAAATTTAGTCTTTGTTTTTGATGTGGATGGAACTGGATTTGCTGAGTTCAAAATACGAAGTGGATTTTTAGACCCAATATATCGTAAAATGAATTTCTCCTATGAATTAAGTGGGGATTCCCTGCAACTACAGTATGTTGGACATGAGGAAAAACTTAATAGCAAAATAAGTGATATTACCGCAAGCAGCTTCGACCTGATTGATTTTGATGGGGAGGGGCGTAAGTTACACTTTATGAAAAAAGGAGATGTTCCAACAAATACGAAAGACCAGAAAATTTCTAAAGATAACCCCAATAAAATATGGATTCTGACGTTAGGGCAATCTCTCGATGCCGCAAAAGAAGTCCTTATAGCTAGTAATTATGAATATTCGGAAGATGAATATGGACTCAAGGGCTCGCAAGTGCTCAATTATATGGGTGTAAATTGGGATAGATTTTCTATAGCAAAAGACTCTCATAATAATATTAAGCGAATTCTATTTTATAAAGAAGTATATCCGTTATTAACAGAAGATGAAAAACTAAAACTTGTGACTTCAATTGATGAAATATATGGAGAACATCGATTAGACCAATCTACTCATGCCAAATTTGGTAATAAGTTTTGGAGTTGGCAAAATGGAGAGTATCATGTATCATTTTCTTGTTTGGAAGATATAGATCATCAGGAACTTGTCTTTGAAAAATAAAAATTTTTTCTGACTCGCACCCCTCTGCGGCAAAGAGAGGGCGAGGCGATACCCCCGCCACCCCTTATGGGGTTGACCTCAACAATTTTTCAGAACTGACAAGGCGAGGCTTCCGCAATTTGTGGAGGCTTCGCTTTTTATGATAGACCGCTGCAAAATTGTGGGCGTTGCCTGTCAGCTTATGGCAATCCAATATCAGCGCAAAAACCGATAATGTGTTGAAAGTTGCTTATCTGTTGCTTATTGACAAAATAAAAATAGCTGAAAATCAAACGATTAACAGCTATTTGTGGTGCCCAGAACAGGAGCATAAATATTGGATTGAATTGGTTTGATGTGGATTTTGGCTGAATCGACAATATTAGGCTATATTGTTGGTTCAGATGATATTGCAGTTAGATGGATGATTTTGAAGAAATGCGTAAATCCATCGTGGTTCAGTTAAAAGAATTTCGGTTGACACGGCGTTGACACGAAAACGCTTGCCCATGTCAACAGTATTGGTTAACTTCGCGTTTAGAATTTTAAATCACTCTCCTATGGCAACACTCACTCGTAATATCACGAAGGGTACTAACCCGATGGGAAAGGCGGAGCTGCTTCTCCGTCTTTCAGTGTCGCGCAATCTTGTGGTGCGCTTGAAGACCGGTCTGTGGATGGATCCCTCCCGATTTGACAAAGGCGTTTTCTCATTGCCGAAAGACCCTGCTGCACGTGCTGAAATACGCGCGATAGAGGACAGGCTTATCGACATAGAGCGATTCCTGATCAATCTATGTGAGAAGACTCCTGCCGACACACTTACAAAGGATTTCGTCGTGGCTCAGTATGACTTGTTTCTGCATCCGAAACCGGAGAAAAAGAAACGGCAACCACGTGAGCCAAACTTCTTTGACACATTCGAGGATTACATCGAAAAGAAGAATATCTCGGAATGGCGCATCAAACATCTTCGGGTTCTGAAACGCGCCCTGATGCGCTACGAGCTTTTTGTCCGCGCCAATGGTCGGGGACGCTATAAAATCAAACTCGATGAGTTTACGGTTGATGATGTCAATAGTTTTGAAAAGTTCCTGCGCTCGGAGCATGAAATCTATGAAAAATATCCGGAAATATACAAGGTAGTTCCGGCTGACACTCACACCATGCGGAAGAAGCCGCGGCCGCAGCCCAAAGGCGATAACACCATTATCGGTCTGTTCGGATTGATGAGGGCTTTCTATCGCTGGTGTCGCGAGCAGGAGTTTACGACCAACGACCCGTTTGCAAAATACAACGGTAAGACTACAGAGGTGTATGGCACTCCCTACTACATCACTCTTGAAGAGCGTGACAGAATCGCCGAATTCGACCTGTCGGCAACGCCATCATTGGAAGTGCAGCGTGACATTTTCATCTTTCAGTGCCTTATCGGATGCCGTGTGTCAGACCTTATGGCTATGACATCTTCAAGCATCATCAACGGAGCCATCGAGTATATGCCACAGAAAACAAAAGGCGAGCGGCCTCAGGTTGTCCGTGTGCCGCTGAACAGTCGAGCAAAAGCATTGGTGGAGAAATACGCCGGACGCGATGACCTGAACGGCAAACTGTTCCCGTTCATAAGTTCGCAGAAATACAATGTCGCGATAAAGAAGATATTCACCATCTGCGGAGTTGACCGCATGGTGACTGTCCTCAACCCCACGACCGGGGCAGAAGAGAAACGTCCCATCAACGAAATCGCCAGCAGCCACCTAGCTCGACGCACCTTCATCGGCAACCTCTACAAGAAAGTCAAAGACCCCAACCTCGTCGGCTCACTCAGCGGCCACAAAGAAGGTAGCAAAGCCTTCGCCCGCTACCGCGACATCGACGAAGACATGAAGAAAGAACTCGTCAACCTCCTCGACTGACTTCTCTTTTCCCCAGCCCCCATACATCGGTTTAGTTCATCGGGCATATATAGTGTCCGAACCGAACTAAACGAAAAATGGAACCAAAAATGGGATGCATTCTCACAGAAGATTGCATCCCATTTGTATAGAGGGTAATCGTCAATTATCCCTTAGGTGGATATGGATCATTTCCATAACTGTTCCTGTCGCGGAACTGACCTTGACGATTGTGGATAAACATTTCCGATTGCTGGTTAATAGCAATCTCTCTTGCGCGGGCTATTGCTTCACGCTGAGTGTCGAAAGTCTGGGTAACACGAGTATTTCCAGCACCTCTAACACTCCATCGTCCGTTATTCGGAACTACATGCTGATTCTTTCCCATGGTTATCAGCCTTTATGAATCCTAGGGCAGCAGTAGGCGCAACCATCTGCATCCGAATAATATTGTTTTGCTTTCCTAAGAGCTTCCTCGTCAGAATAGCAGTAACCCAAATCGATTTGATTTGAAGGTAAGGGCCTGTGTGAACACCATGATTTATGAACCTCATGGTTGTTTCCATGTCCCACTTGTTGATTTCGATTGAGACAATACCTGTCCATTTTTGTCGAAGTTTAAGTGTTAATAAATGTAAACTCGACCATCCTTATAATGAATTATTCATTATATTTGAAATAAAGAATCAAGAAACAATAAGGTGAGAAGCCTTAGTTTTGCCCGGTAAAGCAAATTTTAATTCTTTATTTGGACGTATGAGATGGTCATCTTGTGCGTCCTTTGTTTTTATCTTTTGTTCTCTCGGCTATTTATTTTTCGTTGCCCTCTGCCTTTCTGGGTTTTGAGCGTTGGTTTAATTTATATATTTCTAAAGTGTCATGTTTGAGTTTGCTTAGATCAAACATTATCACGTTGTTTTTGTAGTTGTATCCTAAACTGTCAAACAATGGCTTTGCATTTACATAGTAGTATGCACCAGATTTACTAACATCGAATGCATCCTCATCTTTATCTAACCGGCAGTTTATCAAGAGCAACTCGTCGTTGTCATTCATGGCAAATTTAATGCCAGATTCTACGGATAGACCCAGTTCCTTGGCTGTTTCATCTGTAAAACCTAATTTGCCTGACGAATGAATCGTACATTTTAGTTTTGCGTTGTATTCGCGTGCGCTAAATATTCGTATCTCCATTGTTCTTGAATTTTATAGGCGCAAATTTACGAATTATTTTTCAATATCGCAAACTCTCTTGTGGTTTTTGTATGATTGTGTTGAAATGTTTTTAATGTCTGTCTTGGATGCCTCATAAATTATTTGAGATCTCTTTCATGTTACTTGTGTCTCCTTTGTGTGTATTCCCCGGATTAGGTTAAGATGTATTGGTTATCTTAGACTCTAATTCACCCTCCCAACAACCTTATAATAGAGCCTATTCAGTGTTAATTAATGTTAACGACGCGCGTTGTTTCATAATACTATCAAGTTACATTATACGATAATGCCGCCATAAAGAAGCAAATATATGCTTATGCCAATTCAAAGATGGAAGTTGGGAAGTAATGACATTCAACGGCAGGATTGCAAAATACAACGGCAAGACTACGGAGGTATATGGTACGCCATATTATATCACCCTTGAAGCACGAGACAAGATTGCCGGCTATGACCTTTCAGCAAATCCATCATTAGAGGCTCAGCGCGACATCTTTATTTTTCAGTGCTTGATTGGCTGCCGTGTCTCAGACCTTATGGCTATGACTCCAGGAAGCATCATCAATGGTGCCATTGAATATATGCTGCAGAAAACAAAGGGCGAACGACCTCAGGTCGTTCGGGTTCCTCTCAATGCCATAGCAAAGGCTCTCGTTGAAAAGTATGCCGGAAGCGATGACTTGATGAACGGAAAGCTTTTCCCCTTCATTAGTTCGCAGAAATACAACGTGGAAATCAAGAAGATATTCACGACTTGCGGAGTGAACCGCATGGTGACAGTTCTCAACCCGACGACAGGTGCAGAAGAGAAACGTCCCATGAATGAAATCGCAAGCAGTCACCTCGCCCGACGCACCTTCATCGGCAATCTCTACAAGAAAGTCAAAGCCCCGAACCTCATCGGCTCACTCAGCGGTCACAAAGAAGGTAGCAAAGCTTTCGCCCGCTACCGCGACATCGATGAGGACATGAAGAAAGAACTCGTCAACCTCCTCGACTGAATTTTTCTTCCCACCAGCACAATATATTGGTTCGGTTCAACGGGCATATATAGTGCCCGAACTGAACTTGATGCCATTGATATAAAGACTGCAACAGTTTAATGTGCTGTCAACCAATACACTATAAAGAGAATTAAATAGGTTAAGAATATTTTTTACAAGAATGTTGCTTTTGATTGGAATATTTTTATTAACTTTGTTGCCGACAAGAGACAGTGAGGCCTTTCACTTAACAACTCTGTCTGTTTATAATGGGAAAAACCACTCTACAACCGTCTCTATTTCCACGAGAAAAGGGAGATTTTGATTCAGGACATCTAATGGCCCTGATCACCAAATACCCACAATTTGAGGCATGGCTTCGATTAGGGTTCACTAGAGCGTATGAGCATCTTAATCAAATAGAATGCTCAATGTCAAAACGGTTACGCTCGACAAACATTCATGAATTCGCGTTTAACGAGTTGGCTGATTCGCTTACCTCATACCCGGATCTTGCTCCTCAAATTGACGTCATTCGATCTAATGCAGGGAATCAGAAGAATTACTTCTCTTTTGGTGGTTATATCTTCCTCCTTAAAAAAGAAGATACTACGACCAATGATACGCGGATGAACTTCAAGATTCAGCATCAAGAAATGAACGCACATGTAATTAGTGTAGAATATGCGTTAAGTCCGCTTCAGGATGCAATCATATCACTGAGACTTTCCTATTATATGGGAAATCAATCTATGTTTTCCTACAACATTACCCTCTCCTCTGTGGTTAATCTTTCGTCTGAATCTTCCGAAACCATTGAGGTAACGCCTATTAAGCCAAAGCTATCTCAAAAGGTTCTCGGAGAAAACGCCGTAGGCTAATATGAAATCTAAAGTAAATGGTGAAACTCTGGAATTAGTACGACAACTTCGTCAATTGACCCAAAAGGAAGTCTCTGAATCCATTGGGATTTCACAAGGACAATTATCAAAAGCAGAACACGGCATTCAAGAGTTGGATCAGTCAACTCTTGAATGTTTGGCGTCATTTTATAAATTTCCCGTTAGTTTTTTCTTCAGAGAATTAGATCCGACACCGGTATCTCATTTTTGTTACAGAAAGAGAGTTACAAGCAATAAAATTTTAGATAGTTTTGTCGCAGTGGTTCAAATATTTAAAATTTTCATTGAAGATTTCTTGAACCCAGTCGAATTGCCTGAATATGATCTACCCTCATTGATTCCTTCGGAAGACTTAACTGTTGAAGAGATAGCAGATCGCATACGATATGCGTTAGGAATTTATAAAGGTCCTGTTCCAAATCTTACAACTTTGCTGGAAAATCACGGCATTATTATTTCTAAAATAGATTTTGGCACAGATAAATTAGATGGATTGTCCACTTTTAATAGCAGAGGCAGAAGGATAATTTTCTTAAACAGCAGAATGCCGAATGATCGTCTTAGGTTCTCATTAGCTCATGAATTGGGGCATACTATTATGCATATGCCACAATTGCCAGATCCGAGTCAAGATGTAGAAGCAGAAGCAAATAGATTTGCAGCTCAATTCTTAATGCCTGCTCAAGAAATTGAATCGATGCTGGTTGGAGTTAATATATATGATTTAGGACAGCTTAAAAAGAAATGGAAGGTCTCAATCAAAGCTCTTCTTTATAGAGCAAAATCACTTATGACTATATCCGAAAGAAGCTATAGAAATCTTCAAATTTTCTATAGCAAGAAAGGATATAATCATGGCGAACCTTATCCACTGTCATATGAAATGCCAACTCTCTTAACGGAGACAATCGGTCTTTATAAAGCTCAGTTAGGGTATTCAGAAAAAGACCTCATGAATATGATGACAATTGGTCCAGAAGAATATCATCGTATTTTTAATACATATTATCCTTTTAAATTGAATAATATCTTTAATCGCAACCGATGAAAACACGATGTGATATTTATTTCCATGCTTCGCAGCAAATGAATGAGTTGGCGGATAACTCCGTTGACTTGGTTGTTACGTCTCCGCCTTATCCTATGATAGAGATGTGGGATGAAGTTTTAGGACAGCAGAATCCTGATATTACCACGGCTCTTGAAGCTAATAACCCTAAGTTGGCTTTTGAGCTGATGCACTCTGAACTCGATAAAGTATGGGCAGAATGTTGGAGAGTAATGAAGGAAGGGGCATTTCTGTGTATTAACATTGGTGATGCAACTCGGACCGTGAATGGAGAATTTTCTCTGTATAATAATAATACCCGTATTATATCAGCTTGTGAGAAAATAGGGTTTAACAATCTTCCTAATATCCTATGGAGAAAGGCAACCAATGCGCCCAATAAGTTTATGGGAAGCGGGATGTTGCCCTGTGGGGCGTATGTTACCTTGGAGCATGAATGGATACTAATCTTTAGAAAGGGATCCAAGCGAACATTTAAAACACCTTCCGAAAAGATGGGTCGAAGACAGAGTTCATTCTTCTGGGAGGAACGTAATGTATGGTTTTCGGACATTTGGGACTTAAAGGGGGTCAAGCAAAAGATTGATAAATCTCCGACGAGAGAAAGGAATGCATCATTTCCATTGGAGCTTCCTTTCCGTCTGATTAATATGTTTTCACAGAGGGGAGATTTAGTTCTTGATCCCTTCGCTGGATTAGGGACTACAGAATTGGCGGCAATTCTTACAGAACGTAATAGTGTCGGTTATGAAATAGACTCACTACTTCATGATATTATTGACCAGAATATCCAAAGTTTTGATATAGATGACGCAAATCGGTCGATAAGTGATAGATTCCATCGTCATATAAGTTTTGTAGAAGAACGAGAATCAGCGAAAAAAGAAGTCAAGCATTATAATGATAAATTAGGATGTAAGGTCATGACAGGGCAAGAGTCTGATCTAATATTTCACTTCATAAAAGACATTTTGAAGATCCCTACAGCTAATAATCATATTAGCTATGAAACATCTTATTATACTGACAGACCTCTAATAGATATCCCTTTTAGAGAAGCATGCGCCTTATTTTCTGAAAGATGAATCATTTAAGCCACGTTCTTGTAACAGGAGATTGCCGACAGATGAGTTATACTGATAATGAATCTGTGGACCTCATTGTTACGTCTCCTCCATATTGGCAGTTAAAGGATTATGGCAATCCATGTCAGATAGGATTTAATCAGAGCTATTCAGAATACATCGATAGTCTGAATCTTGTATGGATGGAGTGTTTTCGTGTGCTTAAATCGGGATGCCGTCTTTGTATTAACATCGGGGATCAATTTGCAAGAGCTGCATATTATGGACGCTATAAAGTCGTGCCGATACATTCGGAAATAATTCGTTTCTGTGAAACTATTGGCTTTGACTATATGGGAGCCATTATCTGGCAGAAACCAACGACAATGCATACTTCTGGTGGAAGCAACGTTATGGGCAGTTATCCATATCCACGTGGAGGAATCGTAAAGATTGATTATGAGTATATTTTGTTGTTTAAAAAGCCGGGAGCAAGTAAAGCCATATCTCAAGAGAAAAGAGATGCGTCAAAGCTCACTGATGAAGAATGGAATACATTCTTTTCTTCTCACTGGAACTTCATGGGGGAGAGACAGAATAAGCATATTGCCGTATTTCCTGAAGAGTTACCGTATAGACTAATCAGAATGTACTCATTTTGGGGGGATACAGTCCTTGACCCATTTATGGGGAGTGGAACAACTGCTTTGGCCGCAATCAGAAATGGAAGAAATGCGATTGGATACGAAATAAATCCTGATTTTTCTAAATTCTACGACGATAAGGTGCTTAGCCAATTCCCAAAGGAACAAATCCCCTTTAAGCATCTTGTCCAGAAGGATATAGTTGCTACGGATGAACTCAAGAAGTCTCTGCCGTACAGATATGTTGATGTATGTGACCTCAATCGCAACGATTCAGCTTTGACAAATAGCTATGGCTCAAAATTCGCTGTTGCTCCCGGAAATTATCACAATTTACAGGCAAGCTCTATAGCTGATTTATCGTTATCGGATAGTATAGATCAGGACTTTCCTACAGTTTTAGTCAATCATGTTGATAAACGAGCCATTCTCCGGATGATTGAAACGGGGATAACTTATGTGCGAATTGGTGATGTTAGAGGATCGTTAACAGTGACTCCGGGTTTTTCACGGTTGAAGTACGTACTTCTTCATTATGGTGGTTCGGACCCTCTTCTTTTTAAATTGGCTAAAACTGGCTCATTTCAAATATGGACGAAGGAAACTCTTGAAAAATATGGACTCTCGCCAAAATCCGCACCATATTATGCCGTATTGAAATTTAGAAATTCTGAACCTATAAAGTTTAAAAAAGTTCCCTCCCTTTTGAAAGGGAAAGGAACTTATGTTGCAAGAATTATATCGATTGAAGAGATTGAGTTATGACTCAAAAACAGCAGGATCAAACTCAATTGTTATACCATCTTTTTTCTTGTCGTAATATACGATTGGGGTCTCGATGTTTTCTGCAAGTCGTGCTTCCAACTTGTAGGTTGACGATTTGATCTGAACTGGCGTTTCTCCAACAATCCCATCGATTCCTCGGGCTTCTTCCTCAACATTTGCAAGACGCCAAGTTTTATTGTACTTATCTGCGAGAAAAGCAAGTATGGCGCTTTGGAACTTAAGACCGCAATAGGTTTTGTTATATACCAAGTCTTTAACCCATGCTTCAATCATCGGCCGGTCTATTGCAGCGAATGCTTCGCTCATAAGCTGATACATAGCAAAAATCTTGTCCGTAGCTTTATTCACCGCGTCAGGTTGCCGTTCAGAATACCATGCTATCCATTCTTCTAATGTCCTACCGTCAAACTCCTGAATCAGTTCAGACATCTGACCCACCACTGCTGGTCTTGTTCCCTGCGCATTGCTGTTTAACAGATTGATTATCTGTGTAGCATACTTCGGGAAGGGATATTTGCTTGCGTTTGATAATTGCTCAATCTCGCCATTGGAAATTTTAAACTTCTTCATGCTCCTTGTTTTCTTCCTCTTTTAGATATTCATCAAATTCGGTTACGAATTCCGGGAAAGAAATACCAAGGGCAAGACATATTTCACGAAGTTCAATCACATCTAATCTACGTTCGTGAGTCTCAATTTTGCTCACAATGCCTTGACCTACACCTAATCGGGATGCAAGTTGTTCCTGTGTGATTCCTTTATCGATTCTTTTCGACTTAAGGAGTTGCAGCAAAAGTTGATATGCCTTATTATGAATGGATTTCATTCCTAAAATTTGGAGCCAAAGTTAATATTCCAATATAGAATATACCAAATTCGAATATTGCGTGCAAAACTTCACTATCAGGAATTATATTATCTGTTGGAGAATACTGATTATCCCATAGACAATCATAATCTTAGTCATCCGACAAAGATTACGATTGTCGAATGACTAAGGTTAAAAATACTTGATTATCTGGCGGCTTCTGAGTTGAGCTCGTTGAGCCTTTCTTCGAGACGCTCTTTCTGCTGTAAGGTACGGGCGGTCTCCTGAACGCGGTCTTGATATTCGCGTACATCCTTTTCGATGCGCTTTACCATATCGGGATTCTGAAACCAGCTTTCGATGCTGTCAAGACCTTCGGGAGATATACCACCGCACATTTGTATGAAGTAATATTTGATGTCAGATGTGCGGCATTGCTCGATACGACCTTCCTGCCAGAAGGCAATCGCAAAGAACAAGATGAAACTGCCTACACAGGAGGCAAGAGTCAGATACCACTGCCAGCTTTCTTTAGCAACATGGTGGACGACCTCGCGAACCGGAGGTTTCGCTGTGAAGGCATCGAGTTTCTCTGTCAGATGCGATTCCATGTTGTCGAATCTATCACATATACGTCCCTCGGCTTCCTCGACTGTCTCGCGGTTTGAGAGGGTGTTGTTGTCCATGCAGTTGCGCCAGTCGTTCAATATGCCCCACGGCTCAGAGATTGATTTGTCAAGACTCTTGATGTTTGAGTCAATGGCAGCCTTGACATCGTCGCCAACTCGTTCAACGTCTTCCACGGTAGCGGAATTGAGTTGAGCCTCCTTGATTTCGGTACAAGTACCGGAGATTGTGCCGAGTTCTTCGGCGATATTGCCGAGATAGCTCTCGGCAGTATTGTCAAAATTATCGTTATTCATATTTTTCGTTTTTAGGTGAACATTACAGGCGAATGCCTTTCTTTTTCTTTTTGCGCCGCTGCATCTCACGGATGAATTCTTCTTCCTGCGGATCAAAGCCGGGACCGATATTTACAATATTTCCAAGTCTACCAGCCATGTCAGCAGCAATTTCAGCTACGGAGTCTGCCGTCTTAGCCGCGACATTCTGGATTGTTTTTACAGGGCGAGGCTGTGGTTTAGGCGCTCCTGATGGGAGTTGAGTACGAGCTTTTTTGTTCCGGTCAATGGCCTCGCATATAGTTTTATAAGAGCATTTCCAGTCACGGTCAATTTGAGAAGCCTTGAATCTTCGACCGTCTTTTGTATAGGATAGGCCCTCAACCTCTGTAGTGCCACGCTTGAACTTCTTCCTCACGTTAATGCCGCTTTGTGCAAGTTGCCGTTGGAATGCAATCCAGTCTTTTGCCGACTTCTTTGCAGCTTGTACCGCAAGATAGATTTCCTGCCGGGTCTTTGCCCGACTTCTCAGACGCTCGGTTTTCACATTGTCCTTGCCTTTGCCGAATGTCAGACCATACTTTATTTTCAGCTCCTTGCAGACCTCCTTGTTGCGGAGCCACTCGTTGCTATCGGATATGCATTTGCCGTCATTATCAACCCGGTTATACACAATATGGCAATGCGGATGCTCCTTGTCGAGATGGCGGGTTATGATATATTGCGTGTTTCCGATACCCATTTTCGCCATATATTCATGTGCAAGTTTTACCATAGCCCCGTCCGAAAGTCTTGCGGAATCCTCGGGAGAATAGGACAATGAAATATGTCCCACCCATTTTTCAACACGATGATTCATGCGTCGCTGGCACTCAAAACCCTCGACAATCGACTGAGGTGTGTCGTCTAAAACACCCTCCGAATAAAGAAGTCGAGCCTCCTTATCCTTCTCTTTATCGGCGAGAGCATAGCCCACGCAACCAGCAAAATCGCTGCCGCTGCTAATTTTTCCAATCATAGGAAAGCTGATGATAAAGCGTTTTCAACTTGGCGGCAAGGTCTTCGACCTCCCATTTCACGAGCTTGAAACCGCCCTCGTTTGCGCGTTTTGCAAGCTGATTAAGGTTCCTCGACATACCCGCTATTTTACGAAGTGTGCCCATATCTTCGGGCGTGGCGATTGCTTTCACTACTATGCTGAGCAATGCCCGACGCCAGAACTCGGAGAATTTACGTCCGGATTTACGGCAATTCTCCATGACCTGTTGATACTGCCCGTCATCAAGTCGGGTGCTGACAACGTGCATCTTTTTCTGTTTTGTAATCGCCGCAGTCTGGGCGGTTTTATTTCTGAAATTTTTCATATTCGATATTCTATTTATGTGTTAATTGTGACCATCGGGAACGGACTCCCGACACCCGGTTTAGGAGGGTGCAAGGTCGGAAATGTTTACATTGCCACAACCTTGCTATCCCTCCAAATAAATTTTCCGGGATACCGGCGTTGCCGATGGCTTCGCCATTATTCGCGGTATAATCGGTATAGTGGGATACTGATTATAATGTCACAGTTTGCGCCAGACTTCGTGGTCGGGAGCGTAGTCGTCCATGTGCTGACTGAGTACGGAATCGATGAAGCCGGAGACCGTGGTGTCGATGTCTCCGAGACGACGAACCATCAGGGCAATGCGGTCATACAGTTCCCGACTGATATTGGTCTGCTTGCGGTTGGCAAGTGTTTTCGGCGATAGATAGGTCGCCTTGTATGACTCGAAGTCGAGTTTGCGCTGTTTGATGCCGATGCGTTGTTGCTTCGGCTCGGCTGTTGTCGGTGGAGCTACTGTTGTGTTATTCTCAATGGTTGCGGAGTCAGCTTTGGTTATAGTGGTGTCGCCATTGGGGTCAACACTGTTGTTGAAGATATTGTCAGTCATTTCGGGTGACTGAGTTTCTGTAAAATTCTTTTTACTACTCATAATTGTAATTTTAGATTGTTTGTAAATTTTGTGTCAGATACTCGTTAAGGTCGTTGTAACCTGAGTAGAGTGTTGAGCGGTCTATCACCTTTGTCCCGAGTCGCTCTGTCAACTGTGCCAATGCTGTTTTGCCTGCGACATCATTGTCGAGAAAGCAATGGATGGCGGTGTAATCCCGCAGATGTGGGATTGCCTTGTTGACATTACTGACTGAGTTGAGTATGATAGCGTCAGCTCCGTTGATGAGTCCGAGTGTGAGGGCTGACAGATAGTCGATAAAGCCCTCAAACACGGCACATCCTGTTGAAGGGTCATCCCTTATGCGTCGTATTGATATGTCTTTCGGAGCGATGCAACCTTTGAAGTATCGGTTGCGCATTTCGTAGCCGCCGGATTCATTCGCAAAGGCAACTGCATAATATTGCTTGCCCCGGCAACAATAATGAATCTGTTGACAGTGAGCCTTTGAAATCTCCGGTGGGATGCCACGCCCATGAAGGTAAGCGACAACTGCCTGGCTCTCCAATGGCACAACCCGGATGTTATCAAAACTCGGTGCTGAGTGTCGCGGAACAACATTGGGAGCGACTGTCAGTACCGATGACATCGGATAATTGTTGGCAATGCAATTCATCAAATGCCGCAGGTCGGTAGACTGATACAGCTCCGATGCCAAATCGATGATGTTGCCTCCTTTGCCGATGCCGAAATCATACCAGCAGTTGAGCGCAGTTTCGACCTTGAACGAAGGAGTGTTTTCCAGTCGCAACGGAGACCTATACCATAGTTTATCGCCACATCTTCGTGCTGGTTCATGTCCGAGACGAGACAATAAGGAGGCTAAAGGGATATTCTTTATCTCTTTCAACATGAATGTAAAAATGTTTTAGGTGAAGGTTTAGGTTCAGCTCACATATATACACCCCGTACTGAACTGAACTTGAAATCAGTAGTAGAAATCGGGGTTGAAGGCGTAGGAACCGTTTTCCCGGACAATCATCCGCTTGTTCATCAGGAATGTTTTGAGCTTCGTGACTTTGCCGTCGCCATACGGATAGCCGCATGAGGCGTATGCCGCTTTGATTTTATCCTCGCAGTTCTGGCATCCCTTGATGGCTCCGTCTGCAAAGGCAATCTTCAAAGCCTCACGATGCTGTTCCTGCGACAATTCGGTATATGAGAATGTCTGCGGCTTGGATGCTTTGCCGAAAGTATGGTTCTCGGCAATCTCCGGCAGACCATAGTCATTGACTCGGAAAGCGAGAGGAGCGAAATCCATAGCCCGGATGCAGGACGCCGAAACCTCGGTCACTTCATCATCCGTCGAGCTTTTGGAAACCTGCAATACAGTCTCGGCTTTATTGTTAAGTTCCGTGCCGACATGACCACGCACGTTGTCATCGCTCTTGTTGAGATGGAGGACGGTATGGATATGTATCTGATACTTGTCCGTCCATTCCATCAGCTTGTTTATGAGCCTTGATGATTCGGTGGCGTTGTTGATGTCAAACATCAGGTCGCGTATGCCGTCGATGATTACCAGTCCGACATTCGGTGTGGTGGCTATCGCCCTGTCTATTATCTCCAGTCGCATATCCGGAACATGCGCCCGGAGCTGGGCAAAAATAAGATTATCGGGATGGTGGTCAAGCGGCAAACCGGCGAGTTGCAATGCTCGGCGAATCACCTTCTGGCAATGATATGGACTTTGCTCGGTATCGAAGTAGAGAACTGTCCGCTTGTTGTCAGGAAATTCAGCTACATATCTCAATACCTCTCCATTCATCAATGCCGCCGCGACAATGGCGCTCACGTTGAATGTCTTTTTGCTCTTGGCTTTTCCGGTCGAGGCGGAAAAGTTGCCGAGAGTGCCGATAACGGAGCCGTTGCAAAAGAGAACTTCTGGTGCCACGGCGATTTCATCGGTTACTCGTATTTGCGAGGCTTGCCAGAGCTTGTCCAATTCGCTGACATCTTTCATATTCTGCCACGCTCGATGATTAGACGCTCTATGTCAGCCTGACGGTAGCTTACTTTCCGACCGATTTTGACGGGAACGAGATAGCCGCTCTTCGACCAGTTCCACAGGGTTGTCGGGCAGACGTTGAATTTCTCCAGCACTTCCTTTTTCGATAGAAGCTGCTCCTGCGCTGCGCTTACCATTACGGGAAGCAGTTGTTCTTTGGCTTTAGCAATAAGGCTGTCGGCGAATGTCAGGAGATCTTCGCCTTTGATGTTGAGCGTGAGGTCGGTGACCCCGCTCTTGAGAAGTTCTAAAATATTCGTCATCAGAATTTTTGTTCCGCCGGATGATGAAGGCATGGAGCGATGGCGGATTTTGGTCATCCCATACCTTTCGTCACGATTGACGTGGATTAGTGGTCTCTCCGGTTTGAAACAGGCATGGCAATAGCGTTCTCGACTCGCAAGGGTCAAGCTAATTGACATGAAATCTCAAACTCGGAAATGGGAAGTGGCCATTAAAACGATGTACATTCCGTGGGGCTCTTTGGCTCTCCCAAAGCCTCAAGCATTTCTGGGAACAAAATTTACTGCTTCTTCTTGCCAAGGAAAAAGGCTGGCGCTTTACCCTGCGCGGGTCATGAATAGTCTGTCTTCTGTCTTCGGTTTCCGGACACCGTCGACACTCTGACCTTTGGTTGGTCGCATGGGAGCCTGATGTGTGTATCCTTACCTCCCGGCTTATACTCGACAAACATGCCGTCAAGTGAGATTGTTTCGTCTCTCGTCACCGGTTTCCCGACATTTCCGAGATTTTGCTCAACATTTCCCAACTTTTTTTCGTCATGCGATTTCAATGAGATTAATCGCATCAACGGGTCGTTTGTCAATCTATCTTTATAACCTACGACTTGCGAAATTGTTCACGCAAATAATTGATATATTGGTAGTTGTCTGGCTTGGTCCGTCTTTTGTCCGATATTGAATCAGACCTTACGATAAGATTATCAGATACGATAGAATCTCAAACCGGGCAAATGTTAAAAATCAAATGTCCGATATTTTTTTCGGCGAGACTGCCTCTTTGTCCATGATAACGGGGATGGCTCCATTACCATCATATCGCCTCTGAACTTCGCTGGCATCCCTTTGACAACGCTATCATCATCGAACTGCACCAAAACAGTATTCATTGGCTGACAATATAGGGCATCTTGCATCGGATTTAGCTGCTTTTGATATTGCAACAACAGCAATCCGCAGATAGTTTGCAGCAAATCAGGTGCTTTCCCAACATGCCCCAATCTTTCCCCAAGATGTCCCCACAAATTTTTCAGATATGGACCATCAGGTATAATCGGGTGTTGACTGGAACTCCTTCTATTCCGACTTTCAATCGGAACAATCGGCAGTATTGAAACCTCCGTCTCAGCGGCCATTCATCTGTCAAACACCGCTCCATCGGAATTGCTCACGCCATTTCGCCAACCAATTAATGTGAAGCAACTTTAATACAAGATTGGACAATGACAGGTTGTAATAATCATCAGGAGGGAACTGGTCTGAATAACAATAAAACTATATTCCAAATACTAAGGATAGAATAAATTGGGAAATTCTTATACGTTGTCTAACTGAGCAAGAAATGGCATTAACTTAATGAGGAAATTTTGTCATAGATCAATTTATTCCAATCTGTTGGTGTCTTATTAGCCATTATTAGATCAAATGGATTCATTGATTCTTGGTATTTTATTATGGTCTCTTGCTCAGTTAAAGGTTTGGAGCCAATGAATTTTTGGGGATCAAGATTGATGCTATACATTGATAGAAATTTATCTAAATCTTTTACTTCATATGCTGATAATAACAGTAATGTATCAATGGACATAACAATAAGTGGATGGATTTGAGCCCTGTTTATGCCGTTTATTTCTGTGTCCAAATAATCCTGAAACCAATTATTGAGTATTTGGTTAAATCCTGGTATTGAAAATATGTTGTCGGTTACCACAATGATGGGCCAAATTTTTACACGTCGCGGCTTATAGGCAGTATCCCATTTAGCTAAACCTGATAATATATCGTCACAGTTGTGAGCTAACTGGGTAACACCTTTATTATGTCCCTTTGAATTCTTATAAAACTTTTCTCGTAATTCCGGCTCTATTACATTATAGTCTTGAGATGATATAACCTTGGAATTAAGTAACACATCCTTCAGTTCAAAAATATAAATCTTATTCCCGTTTCTTATGTAATAATCAGGATTGCCCTTTCCTTTTGAGAAAGGCTCCATTTGAATCCCGCTTCGTTGAAAGTATTTATTCTTAAATATATTTTTTATAGCATCGTAAAACAACACATTCTCAGTAAACTCGGCACCTATATATGATTTTAAGTCGGGAATTATTTTAAGTTTCCGGTTGATTTTAAGCAATCTGAAATATAATCCTTTATAGACTTGTTCAACAAGGAATAAAGGCATAACAGGCATGTAGACGTTATCTCCCATTTTGTGCATAGGTACAGACCTAAGTGACTTAAAATCTATATCCTCAGTAATGGCTACATGGCTTAACGCATTTGCAAAATGTATAACGTCTTCATGATTTTCAATCAGGGGCACTGTAATTTCAGTCTTTCGCTTTTTGGCAAATGAATCGATTGCTGGTAATGCAAAATTGATAAATCGGATCAAGTACTCTTCGATTGTGTTACATGAGAACTCACTAAGTAACTCTTGGAATAACATAGGCTGATGCCTTTGCAAAAAGATGAGAAATGTCTGAGCTTTCACTAACTGTGTATAGAACTCCTTCAATAACGACACATTTATGACTGCATGATAACGGAGCATTGCAATTAACATTAGCCATGATGGTTTCATCTTAAGATTATCTGGCAAGGTAGAGAGTATATGTTCGTCCTTATTGGCCTCAATATCGTTAAGCAGCAAGTAAGCTTTTAGAACTCCAGATTCAATCTCTTTAGGAGAAATTTCATCAGTTTCAGGTGTCGCAAGATCAAAGATTCTTTCATAAAATTTTATTGAGACTGTTGAGGTTAGAACAAAATAGTCCTCAATATTAAAATTATTTCCGCGTCTTATATTGAGAACATCTAATCCTTGTTGGACAAGATCTGAATTCTCATGGCTTATAAATGTCCCTATGTAATCTACAACATTGACGCTGCGGTGAGCTAAAAATGTCTGAGATATTTTCAGTAATGTAGATTTACAGATCCCTTTCAGGCATTCCTCAAAAGTCTCTACGATCTTATCTTTAAAGAATAGCCTTGACTCAAGGAGAATTTGACGTCTCATATACTGCCAATGATAGTATTAAGAAAAGTTAAAGAATTCAAATTCGGTCTATTCAGGTGGTGGCAACATCGTTCATTTCGGTTGATGCGGGGGCTTGCGGCGGGGTCGGTTGACACGGCGTTGACACGGACTGAAAGTAAAAATTGCAAGTGATTAAGAATTAATCACTTGCAATTTTCTGTGGTGCCCAGAACAGGACTCGAACCTGCACGCCTCTCGGCACGCGCACCTGAAACGCGCGCGTCTACCATTCCGCCACCTGGGCATCGCGTTTTGGTTGTGCAAAGTTACGATATTTTTTTTATCAAACAAACATAGATGAAATTTTTTTAATGATCTTTTCGAGAAGGAGCAATCGGAAAGGACTAACCGTGTCAATAGGGTCCGGTTAAGCTGGGAAGAATCAGACGGCTTAATAGGGCAGCGTAAACCGGTCAGCAGGGCGGGATTAGCCTGGGAGGTCCAACCGGGTAAATAGATATGTGTCCACTTGGACGGGCAGTGAGACCGTGTTTCTGGGAATGCTTTCTATAACAATATATGATGGCTCGGCGATAATTTGTAATCATTTGGATGTCAGTAAAATAGACAAGGAATCCCGCTGCGGTTAATTGTTTGATATTCAGGCGTTTGTTATTGCTAAAGACGGCGACACCCCGTGTCGTTGACATGGGTGATGGAATGATATGTGTGTGATGACGTTTTTGCAAATTGAGATAATGTATGTTGTGCTATAGATATGGTCGGGAGAAAGGGTAGGTGAAAATATGCCGTAATTAATAATAATTAACAATTTTAGGGGGGTAATGTGAAAAGGCATTTAACTTTGTGCCGATTTATTAATTTAATTCTTGATTCTATGAAAAAGTTTTTTCTTGCAATGATGTTGGTTCTTTCGGCATCGTTTGCGGTGGTTGCCGCTACGCCCGAGGAAGAGGCGGCTACGCGTATCGCTAATCTCGAAAAGATGCTCAAGTCCATGCCTGCGGCAACGGGCTTGGCAGATCTTGATGCCTATGTAAAGGCTTCGGCCGATGCTGGAACGCTTGCCGTGTCCAACAGCGTGCTTCTCAAGGCTGTCGTCGAGGGCGATGCTACTCCTGAAAATATTCTGAAGCTTGGCCTGGGGGTTAAGGCTGAGCAGGAAGCCCTTACGGAATCTACGAAGCTCGCTCCGAAGGCTGCCGAAGGGATGAAGTCGCTTAATCCTATGAAGATGGGCAAGGCCAAGAAAGCTCTCGACTTCGGCAACAAATGCAATCAGATTGTAACTGAAGAGACTGCTTATCAGGCTGAGGTCGTTGCCAAGCTTGGTAAATAAAGCTTGGTAAATAATGAGTGTGAGCGAAACGCTCCCGTGAAGGAAAGTAAGTGGCCGGTCGGACGGTTGGCGTATGAGCGCCGGCAGTCTGTCCGGCTGCACTTTTGTCGCGCGCCCAAATTGGCTTCCGGTTGGATGCGTGTCGCCCCGATGCGCTGTCAAGGGGCCTTATTATTAAGAATTTCGCGAGATTTTGCGGAAAAGCTTGGTGAAATAGAATCAATTGATTAACTTTGCACGGTTTTTCAGCCGACAGCAACAATGGGAAAATTCAGCCAGTTCAAGCTTCCTCTCAAAAGCATGTCGCCGGGTGTACATGAATTCGACTACCGCCTCGGCAAGCAGTTTTTTGAGGATATGGAGAGCTCCGACGTGCGCGATGCCGATGTGCATGTGCATCTTACGGTGACGTATGCCAACGATGTATATGCGCTGGCTTTCGTTTGCCGTGGAGCGGTGACAGTGCCCTGCGACCGCTGCCTTGACGACCTTACGCTGGATGTCGACGCCTCCTACGGTATCAAGGTGAAGTATGGCGACTCCTATCGCGATGATTCCGATGAGCTGATGGAGATTCCAGAGTCTGACAACGACCTCAACGTGGCGTATATGATTTTCGACACCGTGTCGCTTGCCATCCCCATCAAGCATGTACACCCTATGGGTAAATGCAACCGGGCAATGAGCAGTCTGCTGAAAAAGCACAGGGCCACCGACGCCTCCGATCCGGATTCGGAACTTGAAGACCAGCTTATCGACGAGATGGATTCGATCCCCGATACCGCCGACGGCGCCGCTCAGGCTTCGATCGACCCGCGTTGGGACGCTTTGAAAGGGCTACAGCCCGACGGAGGGGAATGAGCCGAAATCGTACGCCCCCAAACGAAAGACATAAACTGAACAATAAAGAATAATATAGAAGAAAAGAATCATGGCACATCCTAAACGACGTCAATCCAAGACACGTACGGCAAAACGCCGCACCCACGACAAGGCCGCTATGCCCACGCTGGCAATCTGCCCCAACTGCGGAGCATGGCATGTTTACCACTGCGTTTGCAATGAATGCGGTTACTATCGCGGAAAAATTGCAATCGAGAAGAACGCTGTGGTATAACGGCGCATCAGAACCGAACGGCTGCACCAGACTGACGACTGAACTCCCGGCGAGCGAGACGTCTTTCCCCGGGGCAGCCTTTTAGCAATTACAGATTTCAAACAAGAATGTCCGGAGGCACCTCCGGCCACGCGACGCGGGGCCCGGCACCTCCGGCAAATGCACACATATACCGATATGCTCAACGCAAAAATCTCTGGTATCGCCTCGTATATCCCCGATGACATCCTCGACAACGAAATGCTCTCGAAGATGGTCGACACCAACGACGAGTGGATTACTACCCGCGTGGGAATCAAGGAGCGTCGCATCCTCAACAAGCCCGTCGGCTCAAGCTATATGGGCATCGAGGCGGTGAAAAAACTGCTGGCCGATACCGGAACGAATCCCGGAGAAATCGACCTGCTTATCTGCGCGACATCCAATCCCGACTACCGTTTCCCTTCCACCGCATCGATAATCTGCGAGGGCACAGGACTTAAGAATGCTTATGCCTACGATATTCAGGCCGCCTGCGCAGGCTTCATCGTAGCGCTCGAAGATGCCAACGCATATGTAAAGAGCGGTCTCCGCAAGAAAGTTGTGGTCGTTGCCACTGAAAAAATGTCGTCGATGGTCAACTATAAGGACCGCGCCACATGCCCGCTTTTCGGCGACGGAGCCGCTTGCGTACTTGTAGAACCCACCGAGGATACCTCCAAGGGTGTAATCGACGCCGTATTCCATGTAGATGGCCGCGGACTGGAGCATCTGGTCATGTGGGGAGGCGGTTCGGCAGAGCCTACGACCCAGGAGACGCTCGACGCCGGAAAGCATTTCCTTTTCCAGGACGGCCGCAACGTCTACAAGAATGCCGTTACCGACATGTATACCGCATCCGTCGACATTCTCAACCGCAATAATCTCACCGCCGAGACCATCGACTGGCTTGTGCCTCATCAGGCCAACCTGCGTATTATCGAGGCCGTAAGCTCTCGCGCCGGGATTCCGGAAGAAAAGGTGCTGGTCAACATCCAGCATACCGGCAACACATCGGCAGCTTCCATTCCTCTCTGTCTCGACGAATTCAAGAATAAGCTCAAGAAGGGCGACAAAATTCTCCTCACCGCTTTTGGCGCGGGCTTCACATGGGGCTCGATGCTGCTGGTGTGGGATATTTGACCCTCTTTATCCCTGAATACCAAACCGAAATAGCATCTTCCCACCAAAGATGCTATTTTTGTTTTATTAAACCCCCGGGAGCGGCCTCTTATAAACCCTCGACGACTCCGGAGCGTTTATAAGATGCTTATCAATCCGAAATATAACAATCCGAAAACTATGACAGAAGATAAAAATACCCGTATCTCTGACGAGATTGAGCGTCAGGACGCTGAATCGCTGCTTGCAGCCGCAACCGATGCCGTAAGTTGCCCCGGTGAGGCGCCTTCCGAATGTCGCGAAGGCCATAAGGCCGGATTCGTTAACATTGTGGGGAACCCCAACGTGGGCAAGAGCACGCTGATGAATCAGCTCGTTGGCGAGCGCGTGAGCATCATAACCTCTAAAGCCCAGACAACGCGCCACCGCATCACCGGGATAGTAAATACGCCTGACTATCAGATTGTTTTCTCCGATACCCCCGGTGTGCTCAAACCCAACTACAAGCTGCAGGAAAGCATGCTCGGATTCGCTCAGGGCGCACTTACCGACGCCGACGTGCTCCTATACGTTACTGACGTCGTGGAGGACCCCACCAAAAATGCCGATTTCCTTGCGCGCGTGGCCAAGGAGAAGATACCTGTGCTGCTGGTAATCAACAAAATCGACCTTCTGAAAAACAATGGGGAACTTGAGGCTATCGTAAGCCGCTGGAAAGAGATTCTTCCCAACGCCGAGGTGTTCCCGCTGTCGGCCAAAGAGAATTTCAACGTTGCCAACCTCATGGCCCGCATTGTGGAGCTCCTCCCGCCTTCGCCCCCATACTTCGGGAAAGATGCCTTGACCGACAAGCCCGCCCGCTTTTTCGTCACCGAAATTATCCGCGAGAAAATCCTCACCAACTACGACAAGGAAGTGCCATATTCCGTAGAGGTGATTGTGGAGAAGTTCGACGAATCCGAGAACGCCATCCACATCATGGCCACAATCTATGTGGAGCGCGACTCGCAGAAAGGAATCCTCATCGGCAAAGGAGGCGCCATGCTTAAGAAAGTCGGCACCGAAGCCCGCAAGGACATAGAGAAGTTCTTCGACAAGCGGGTATATCTCGAACTCTTCGTCAAGGTCGAACCCAACTGGCGAAACCGCGAGAACAAGCTTAAGGCTTTCGGCTACATGGAATGATGGGCCTTAGCCTTTCCACGTCTGCATGTCCTTCGGCGTAGTATCAGCATTTATACCGCCCATCTTGGGTTTTGGGAGGATTTTAGTTAACTTTGCAATTGAAATTTAACATCAACGAATCAACGCAATGTCGCAACTCGTAGCAATAGTCGGACGTCCGAATGTGGGCAAATCCACGCTGTTCAACCGCCTGACCGAAACCCGCCAGGCCATAGTCGATCCGACGGCCGGAACAACCCGCGACCGCCAGTATGGCAAGGTAGAATGGTGCGGACGTGAATTCTCCATCGTCGACACCGGCGGATGGGTGGTGAATTCCGACGATATTTTCGAAGGCGAGATCAACAAGCAGGTCGAGCTGGCCATCGAGCAGGCCGACGAAATCCTTTTTGTAGTCGATGCCATGAACGGAGTGACCGATCTCGACGACCATGTGGCTGAAATACTGCGCAAGTCGCGCAAGCCGGTCATACTTGTAGCCAATAAGGTTGATTCCAACGACTGGCTCTACAACGTGCCTGAATTCTATAGCCTCGGGCTCGGCGATCCGTATCCCGTCAGCGCCATCAACGGCTACGGCTCCGGCGACCTCCTTGACGAAATCGTAAAGAAACTCCCCGAGCCTACCGACGAAGAAGCAGACCTTGAGGAGATTCCGCGCTTTGCCATCGTCGGCCGACCCAATGCCGGCAAATCCAGTCTCATCAACGCATTCATCGGCGAGGACCGCCATATCGTCACCGATATCGCCGGAACCACACGCGACAGCATCTACACGCGCTACAACAAGTTCGGGTTCGACTTCTATCTGGTCGACACCGCCGGCATACGCAAGAAGCAGAAAGTCAATGAGGATATCGAGTACTATTCCGTCATCCGGTCTATCCGCGCCATCGAGGCCAGCGACGTCTGTATCCTTATGATTGACGCCACCCGCGGCATCGAGGCTCAGGACGCCAACATCTTCGGTCTGATTCAGCGCAACAAAAAGGGTCTGGTGGTGTGCGTCAACAAATGGGATATAGCCGAGGACAAATCCATACAGGCGCAGAAGCATTTCGAGGAGGCAATCCGTAACCGCTTCGCCCCGTTCACCGACTTCCCGATAATCTTTTGCTCGGCCCTGACCAAGCAGCGTATTTTCAAGGTTATAGAGACTGCCGTCGACGTATACCGCAACCGCCGCCGCGAGGTGCCGACCTCGCAGCTCAACAAAGTAATGCTCGAGGCTATCGGGGCATATCCCCCTCCGGCCAACAAAGGCAAATACATCAAGATCAAGTACGTCACCCAGCTGAAGGGCGCTCAGGTTCCGACGTTTATCTTCTTCTGCAATCTCCCGCAGTGGGTAAAGGAACCATACCGCCGTTTCCTTGAGAACAAAATCCGCGAGAACTGGGATTTCAACGGTACCCCCGTCCAGGTGTTCATGCGCGAGAAGTAATATCCCTCCACATCTCCCTTTCCGCCTCCAACCCCGAATATCGCCTTCAACGATGAGCAACAACAATAATCATCCGCTCGGCCAGGCTCCCTGGTTTCATGTGATTCTTTCCACCGGTTTCGGCGCAGGTTTTGTGCCCGGAGCGCCGGGTACGGCCGGAGCATTCGTGGCTCTTGTCATCTGGTATGTGCTTTATCTCGTTCTGAGTCCGGTAGCGCTTATGTGTGCCACTATCGCTCTTGTGGTTGTCACACTCGTGGCCGGAGCGTGGACTTCCGGAATTATGGAAAAATACTGGGGCGAGGATCCGCGGTCGGTGGTAATCGACGAATACCTCGGCACGTGGATACCCATGCTTGCCGCCGGCGTGGCCGGCCATCCGGGAATTACGGCCATTCTGGCAATTGCCGGATTCGCCGCCTTCAGGGTCATCGACATAGTAAAGACTCCGCTGGCGCGTCGTATGGAACGCGTGGGTGGCGGCTGGGGCGTGATGCTCGACGACGTCGTGGCCGGCTTCTATGCCCTGCTTATCGTAATCGTGCTCCGCTACAGTATTCTATGATTCACTGCCAGTGGAGCTGTAGATATAAAATAATTTTGAACGGTTACTTAATATCATTACATTTCATCTGCTTACATGACCGCAACGCCTCCCAAGGCTGCCGGAGGGAATGCCTATCCGGGGCTTACTGATATCGAGGTGGCAGAAAGCCGCCGCCTCAACGGCTCCAACGTGCTTACACCTGCCGAACCGGTGCCCTGGTACCGTCAGTTTCTTGCAAAATTCCGCGACCCGCTGATTATAATTCTGCTCGTGGCAGGGTTGCTGTCGGTATGCATATCGCTTTACGAGTATTTCTCGCTTGAGCAGGGGCCGACTGTATTTTTTGAACCGGTAGGCATATTCATCGCCATACTCCTTGCCACAGGGCTTGGTTTCTACTTCGAATGGCGAGCCAACAAGGAATTCGCCATCCTTAATCAGGTGAACGACGACGAGCCGGTGCAGGTGATGCGCAACGGTAATCCTACCTCCGTCCCGCGGCGCGATGTGGTGGTAGGAGATATCCTCCTGCTCAATACCGGCCAGGAAATACCGGCCGACTCGCGGCTGCTTGAGTCTATGATGCTCAGCGTAGATGAATCCACCCTTACGGGCGAGCCCATCGCGCGCAAGAGCGCCAATCCGGAGCAGCAGGACCCGGAAGCGACCTTCCCCACCGACATGGTGCTACGCGGCACACGGGTGATGGAGGGGCATGGCGTGGCACGCGTAACCGCCGTAGGCGACGATACCGAGAACGGTAAGGTTTTCGAGGCGACCCGCATCGACGATTCGGTACGCACGCCGCTCACCGAGCAGCTCGACCGGCTCGGACGCCTTATAGCCCGCATGAGCTATATCGTTGGTGCGGCCGTGGTAATCGGCCGTGTCATCATGTATCTTCATATGAACCCGTCCTTCGAGCTGGTCCCCTTCCTCACATATCTGCTCCAGACGCTTATGATTGCTGTCACGCTGGTAGTGGTGAGCGTTCCCGAAGGGCTCCCGATGGCCGTCACGCTCTCGCTCGCCTACAGCATGCGCCGAATGCTGCGCACCAACAATCTCGTTCGCAAACTCCACGCCTGCGAGACGATGGGGGCGACCACCGTGATATGCACCGACAAGACCGGCACACTCACGCAGAACCGCATGCAGGTCTACAGCTTCGATTTCTACGGGCTGCCGTCGGAGGGACTCCGGTCTGATACCGCTCTCGCCCGCTTGATTGCCGAGGGTATAGCCGTCAACTCCACGGCGCGACTCGACCGTAGCGGCGAGGGATTGCCTTCCGTACTCGGCAATCCCACCGAAGGTGCTCTGCTTCTCTGGCTCGATGCCAACGGGATAGATTATGAGAGTCTGCGCAGGCAGTTTACGCCTGTCGACGAGCTTCCGTTCACCACCGAGCGCAAATTCATGGCGACGGTGGTTGCCGACGGGGAGCGGCGGCTGCTCTTTGTGAAGGGCGCGCCCGAAATCGTCTATGGGCTCTGCTCACGTTATCCGGAAGGCGCCACGCGAGCCAACGTCGACGCCCGTCTGGCAGAATATCAGGCCATGGCCATGCGTACGCTCGGCTTTGCATATGCGGAGCTCGCTCCGGGTGTCGACCCGATTGTCGACGGTCAGCTACAGCCTGCCGGACTTGAATTTCTCGGATTCGTTGCTATTTCCGACCCCGTTCGCACCGATGTGCCTGATGCCATCCGCGAGGTGACCGACGCCGGCATAGCCGTGAAAATCGTAACCGGCGATACTCCGGGCACTGCCCGTGAAATAGGCCGTCAGATTGGCCTCTGGCTTCCCTCCGACGGCGACCGCAACATAATCACCGGGCCGGAATTCGGCGCGCTATCCGACGATGAGCTGCTCGACCGCGTTATGGACTTGAAAATTATTGCCCGCGCCCGCCCGATGGACAAGAAGCGCCTTGTCGAGGCTCTTCAGCGGAAGGGGCAGGTGGTTGCCGTAACCGGCGACGGTACCAACGACGCTCCGGCCCTCAAGGCCGCCCATGTCGGCCTGTCGATGGGCGACGGTACTTCTGTGGCAAAGGAAGCGAGCGACATCACCATAGTCGACAATTCGTTTGCCTCGATAGGCCGCGCCGTGATGTGGGGCCGTTCGCTTTACCGCAATATCCAGCGCTTCATTATGTTCCAGATGACGGTCAATCTGGCCGCCTGTCTGATTGTGCTCGCAGGCGCGTTTATGGGCACAGAGTCTCCGCTCACCGTCACCCAGATGCTTTGGGTGAATCTCATCATGGATACTTTCGCGGCCATGGCGCTTGCGTCGCTCCCGCCGTCGCCGAGCGTGATGGCTGACAGACCTCGCAGCCGCACGGCGTTTATAATCACACGTTCCATGTGGCGCAACATCATAGCCACCGGATTGATTTTCTTCGGGATAATGTTCTACCTGGTGTATGCATTCGAACATGCCGACATCTCGTCGCTTCCACAGCTTTTGCATGAGCATCTTCGTGCTCGTTCGGGTCTTACGGCCTACGAACTTAGCCTTACCTTCACGATTTTCGTGATGCTTCAGTTCTGGAATATGTTTAACGCACGCGCCTACGCCTCGCATAGGAGTGGTCTGAATCTGACCCACTGCGGCGAGTTCCTGCTCATTGCGGGAGTGATTCTTGTCGGGCAGATTCTTATCGTGGAATTGGGAGGCCGGTTCTTCACCGTGACCCCGCTGCGCCTCTCCGACTGGGCTATAATTCTGCTTGGCACTTCGCTGGTGCTGTGGATAGGGGAGGGCATACGTTTAATCCGCAACCGGCGGGTGTGATAATATAATTCCCTACTCGTAATGAATATCTGGCAACATGTGCTCCTCAGTGCGTCCGGCCTGGCGGCCGCTTCGCTGGTCGGCTCGGTAATCGGTCTGGCTGTTAAGCGGATTCCGCACAAATGGAACGACATTTTCATGGGTTTCTGCGCCGGTACGATGCTTGCGGCGGCAATCGTCGGGTTGCTGCTTCCGGCAATCGGCCAATGCGGTCTCTCCGACTGGTGGCAGGTTGTTGTCGGCGTGGCTGCCGGGGTGGCTCTTATCGGTACACTCGACCGCCTCACACCCCATCTTCATCGCCTTACCGGTCTTGACAGTGAGCGCCACAGCGCCGATGCCACGACTCATCGCGTACTGCTTTTTGTTGTAGCCATAGCTATCCACAAGCTTCCCGAGGGGATGGCTACCGGTATTGTCTTCGACGAGTCGAATCTCTCGGGCGCATATTCGGTCGCTGTTTCCATCGCGTTGCAGAATATTCCGGAAGGGATGGTTGTGGTGACGCCTCTTCTGATGATTGGTGTCGGATGGCTACGCGCCTGCGGCATCTCCATTGTAGTCGCTCTGCTGGAGATGGCCGGTGTGATACTTGGCTTCGTGTTGGGAGGTCTGTCTGGAATGTTTCTGCCCGGACTGCTCGGCATGGCAGGCGGTGCGATGCTCTATGTCATCTCCGACGAAATGATCCCCGAGACGCATGCTCATGGATTCCAGAAACCGGCTACATATGCGCTTGTGGCCGGAGTGACGGCCATGCTGTTTATCGACACACTCACGCAGTCGCTCTGAGGCCCGGGCCCGCTCCCTCCGTTCAGCGGTGGTGGCGCAGGCGGTCGTAGGTGCGGATTCCGCGCAGGTAGTAGTCGATGAGAAGGTCCGGCGGACAATTTGCCTCAAGCAGGTCGGTGTCGGGGTGGAAGATGTAGCGGCGGCGCATCCGGGCGAAATCGCGGTGCGCGCGCCATATGGCTGCGGCGTTGGCCCAGTCGAATGTGGCCGCGAATTTCAGCCATGCCAGAGTGTCGAGCAGCCGTCGCCGCAGAAGTACGGGTTTCACCCTGTGGGCCGGCAGGTTTTTATGGAGCAGAAGCAGGTTGTTGCGGAAATTCAGATATGTTTTCCGCGGATTGGAGGCCGGAAGGGAACCACCCCCCAGATGATATACTCTGCTCTGTGGAATCACCATTACCCGGTAGCCTGCCAGATGGATGCGCCAGCAGAGGTCAATCTCCTCCATATGGGCGAAGAAATCCTCGTCGAGCCCTCCAACCTTCAGGTAGAGGTCGGTGCGTACCATCAATGCCGCTCCAGTGGCCCAGAATATGTTTATCGGGTCGTCGTATTGTCCGTGGTCGGTCTCCACGGCCGAGAAGAGGCGCCCGCGGCAGTATGGGTAGCCGTTGCGGTCCAGAAAGCCTCCGGCCGCACCCGCATATTCAAATTTTTTCTTGTCGGTGTATGCAAGTATCTTTGGCTGGCAGGCTCCGATTTTAGGATCGGCTTTCATCGCTCCGGAAAGTGCATCGAGCCATCCCGGAGGAGTCTCGACGTCGCTGTTGAGCAGCACGGCGAGCTCGAAACGTCCGGCTACGGCGGCTACCGCACGGTTATATCCTCCGGCGAATCCATAGTTTTCGGGGAAAGCGAGCACCTCTACCGATGGAAACCGCTCGGCCAGCAGCTTCAGTGAGCCGTCGTCAGAGCCGTTGTCGGCCACGATTATGTGGCCCAGAGCCGGGTCGGTATTGGCCACTACGGAGGGTAGGAATTCACGGAGTAGTTTCTCTCCGTTCCAGTTGAGGATGATTACGGCTGCCTTCAATGCTATCGGATGGTTTCGTGGGTTATTTGGTGATTACGGGCGTATGCACGGCGTCGACCGGGTGTTTCCACCGGTTGTGGGTCCAGAGCCATATAGCCGGCTGCCGGCAGATAGTCTGCTCAAGCAGCGAGGTGTAGCGGTGGGTTATGGCGTCGGGCGGCAGCTTCGTCGGTGAGTCGGTTATCATACGGATGTCGATATGGTAATGGCCGCGCGAGGGTTTCTGCATGTCCCAGTATACCACGGCTGCATCCATGCGCCTGGCTACCGTTTCAGTGCCGGTTATCATTGCCGTGGGATGGTTGAGGAAACAGGTTATGTAGCCGGCGTCGCCATGGCTCGGCTTCTGGTCGCTCATGAAGCCGGTCACGGTGGGCATTCTGCGGCGCCGGTATCGCATCAGGTCGAGAAAAGCCATGTTTTTCGCCAGCGACACGGATCCGAAACGCGAGCGCAGGCGCAGCATCAGCGCGTCCATGCGGCGATTCCGCAGGGGACGGTAGATCTGGCAGAATTCAGCGTCGACGCCAGGGCGCAGGTCGGACCACAGAGTAATCGACGGCGCCCACTCCCAGTTGCCCGTATGCGAGAAGTAGCATACTACCGGGCGCCCCTGCCGCAGGTAGCCGTCTATGATGTCGACTCCGCTGAATGTCATGCGGCGCCGCATTTCGGCGTCGCTCACGTGGAGCAGCTTTATTGTCTCGAATATATAGTCGGCGAAATTGCGGTAGAAGCGGCGTCGTATGGCGTGAAGCTCATGGCTGCTTTTGTCAGGAAAGCTCGTGGCGAGATTGCGGTCTACCAGGCGGCGGCGGTAGCGCACTATGAAGTACAACAGTGCGAATGTGGCGTCGCTCAGCACATAAAGCACCGACAGCGGCAGCCTCGCCAGGGCATTCATAAACCCTGTGAGCAGTCGGAACGATATGTCGGCCGCACGGTCTTTCATATTTCCAGGGTGGCTTTGAAAGTTATGTCGCCCGTTTCGTCCTTTATGGTTTCGAGAAGCCTTACGGGCACTATTCTGTTGTCCATCCCCTCGGGGGCGTCGACCGAAACCTTCAGGTAATTGTCGGTGAATCCGCCCATAGGTTCTCCCGGGCGACTGTGTTCGAGAAGCACCGGACGTACCGTGCCTGTGTATTGGCGCGCGAAAGCCTCCATTTTGTGCTCCGACACGCGCATCATCTCGCCCACGCGGCGGTGTTTTTCCTCGCGGCTCACGCTGTGGGCTATTTCCAGTGCCTTTGTGCCCGGTCGCTCGGAATAGGGGAAGATGTGTAGCCGTGTAATAGGCAGCGACTCCACGAACTCCCGCGAGCGCTCGAACTCCTCCCGGGTCTCGCCGCGGGCGCCGCATATCAGGTCCACGCCGATGAACGCGTCGGGCATAAGGGCGCGTATGCGCTCTATTTTGTGGCGGAATAGTGCGGTATCGTAATGGCGGTGCATCAGGCGGAGCACCTCGTCGCTGCCGCTCTGCAGGGGGATGTGGAAATGGGGCATGAACCGGGCCGACGTGGCGCAGAACCCGATTATCTCGTCGGTTAGAAGATTAGGCTCTATCGAAGATATGCGGTAGCGGTCTATCCCCTCCACGGCATCGAGACGGCGCAGAAGGTCGAGAAGCGTAGGGCGTGGCTCGCCGGGTGCGGGGGCGATTTCACCGTCGGCGTCGGCGGTACGCCGGCCGAAGTCGCCTATGTTCACCCCGGTGATTACAATCTCCCGGGCTCCCTCGCGGGCAGCCTGCTCGGCCTGGGCAACGAGAGAATCGATTGTGCCGCTGCGCGAGCGTCCGCGAGCGGCTGGGATGGTGCAGTAGGTGCACCAGTAGTCGCAGCCGTCCTGCACCTTCAGGAAACAGCGCGTGCGGTCGCCGCGCGCACACGAGGGGATGAACCCGCGCAGCTGCTGCGTCGGCACTACCTCCACGTGCTCGCGGTGTTCGGCCGTCCATTGCTCGATGAATTCGGCAAGGCGCCCCTTGCGGTCGTTGCCGGCTACTATTTCCACCCCTTCGATTGCGGCCACTTCGGCCGGTTTGAGCTGGGCGTAGCAGCCCGTTACCACGATGGCGGCCTGCGGCCAGCGACGGTGGAACGAGCGGATGGTCTGGCGGCATTTTTTGTCGGCCTCCTCGGTAACGCTGCATGTGTTCACCACAATCACGTCGGGGCATTCGCCCGCGCCGGCGCGCACCACCCCCCTTTCGGCGAGCATGCGTGCCACCGTCGAGGTCTCGGCGAAGTTGAGCTTGCACCCGAAGGTGTGGTACATAGCCTTCATCGTTCCGAACGTGGTGTTGTCGATCATCGTGGTGGAGTGCGGTATATGGTTCAGTTTATGTACGAGTCCTTGAATCCCAGAAAGTAGAGCACGCCGTCGATGCCGATTGTGGAGATGCTCTGGCGTGCTGTCTGCTTCACTTTCGGCTTGGCGTGGAAGGCGATTCCCAGACCGGCGGCAGAAAGCATGGGCAGGTCGTTGGCGCCGTCGCCTACGGCGATGGTCTGGGCTATGTTCACGTTCTCCACCTGGGCTATTAGGCGCAGCAGTTCGGCTTTGCGCTTGCCGTCGACCACATCTCCCACGTAGCGGCCCGTAAGCCGTCCGTCAGCCACTTCGAGCTCATTGGCGTAGACGTAGTCGAATCCGAATTTCTGCTTGAGGTATTCGCCGAAGAAGGTGAATCCGCCCGAGAGGATGGCCGTCTTGAAGCCCGCACGTTTGAGCACGGTCATCATGCGGTCCACGCCCTCGGTAATCGGGAGGCTTTCGGCGATTTCCTGCATCACGCTTGCATCCAGGCCCTTGAGAAGAGCCACGCGTTCGCGGAAACTCTCCGTGAAGTCGATTTCTCCGCGCATGGCGCGCTCGGTGATGGCGGCCACCTGATCGCCCACGCCGGCGCGGGCGGCCAGCTGGTCGATGCATTCGGTCTGAATCAGAGTGGAGTCCATATCGAAGCATATCAGGCGGCGGCAGCGCCGGTACATGGTGTCCTCCTGCAGCGAGATGTCGAAGCCCTCTTCGGCCGAAATGTGCACGAAGCGGCTCTGCATTTCGTCGCGGTCGGCGGGGGTGCCGCGCACGGAGAATTCGATACACGCCTTGGTGCGGGCATATGCCGTCAGGTCAAGCGGCTGGCGCCCGGTGAGGCGCTGTATGGAGTCGATGTTGAGTCCCTGACGGGCGATTTCGGCGCTCACCAGGGCTATGTGGCGCGCAGTGAGCCGTCGGCCCAGCAGTGTGATGATCCATCGGTTTTTGCCCTGACGGCCCACCCACGCTTCGTATTCCTCACGGGTAATGGGGTTGAAGCGGATTTTCACGCCGAGGTCGTAGGCTTTGAAAAGCAGGTCCTTGAGCATGTCGCCGCTTTCGTCCGAGGTGGTCTGCACGAGAATGCCAAGCGAGAGCGAATGGTGAATGTCGGCCTGGCCGATGTCGAGAATCATGGCGTTGTGGCGCGCGAGGATTTCGGTCAGTGCGGCCGTTACGCCCGGGCGGTCGTGGCCCGATATGTTGAGAAGAATGAGTTCGAGATTGTCGGGAATCTGTGTCATCGGTAGGAGGGGGGAGCGGTTGCTCCGGGATTATTTCACACGGATTTTGTCGCCGGGCTGAATTTTGCCCGACTTCACGCTGGGATTGAGCTTCTGAAGGGCCTTCACTGTGGTGCCGTTCTTTTTGGCTATACGGGCCAGAGAGTCGCCCTTGCGCACGGTTACGGTCTTATGCTGCTGTTGCTTCTTTTTCCGGGCTTTGTCGGCTGCGGCTTTCTTTTGTGCGGCCTTGTCGGCGGCTGCCTGTTCGGCTGCGAGGCGTTCGGCTTCGGCCTGTCGGGCGGCTTCCTGCTTGGCGTGCGAGGCCGAGAAAGCTTCCCCTACCTTACCGGAAGCATCGGATGCGGCTCCGGCGGAGGTTTCAGCGGTTGTGGCGGCGTCCATTCCGGCGTCGGCAACGGCTTCGCTGCCGTTGTCGATGGGGTCGAGCGCCGTAGCCTCATCCACGGTGGCGGTGAGTTGCTCCGTGGGGGTCTGGGACGTCTCGGGGTTGCGCACAAGAAGATTGTCGGTTGGCTCCACATTCTGCTGTATCGTCGTGGAATCTGTCGGCTGCTTCTCGTAGGGTTTGAACACCCGTTTGGTGCTTACGATTTTCACCGACTGCCCGCGCCGCGGCTTGCGGATATTGCCGTTCCAGCGCTTGAGGCTCTTGAGGCTAACGCCGTAGCGCTTGGCGATAGAAGCCATCGTCTCGTTGCGGCGCACTTTGTGCCATTTCACGTCCTCGGTCACGACCCATTCCCCCTCCTGGCCGTCGACGGTGGCCGGACGTGCCTCCATGCCGGTTGCAGGTTCCACCACGTCTCGACGGGCGTAAAGGTCGGCGTTGTGAGCCGCTATGGCGTCCTCACTCATTATGTAGGCGTAGGTCTGGTTGGCTGGAAGCACAAGCGGCCAGGGGCGCTCGGGTGTGCCTGGAATCTCTTGCTTGCGGTATTGCGGATTGAGCACCTGAAGCTGCTCTACCGGGAGTTTCAGTATGTCGGCAATCTGCTGGAAGTGTACGCGACGGCTCACGTGGACTGAGTCCGTTACAATCGGCTTCTTTGCCAGTGCGGGCGAAATGTTGTGCTTGTTGTAGTAGTTCATCACGTAAGTGGCTGCGATGAAGCAGGGCACGTAGCCGCGCGTCTCCCGTGGAAGGTAGGGGTAAATGGCCCAGAAGTCCTTTCGGGCGTCGTCGCCGGCACGGCGCAGGGCCTTGTTCACGTTGCCCGGGCCGCAGTTGTAGGCGGCGATGGCCAGCGACCAGTCTTCATATATGTCGTAGAGTTCGCGCAGGTAGCGCGCGGCAGCCTCCGACGAACGCACCGGGTCGCGGCGCTCGTCAACAAGTGTATTGATTTCCAGTCCAAGCCCGCGGGCCGTCGGGAGCATGATCTGCCAGAGGCCCACGGCTCCCGCGCGCGATACGGCGTCGGGGTTCATCGCCGACTCGATTACGGGCAGATATTTCAGCTCGATTGGAATCCCCTCCTTCTCGATGGCCTGCTCGAAGATAGGCATATAGTAGAGGCTCATGCCGAGCATGCTCTCCACCAGCGAGCGCTTGCGTCCGGTATACATGTCGATGTATTGGCGCACCACCGAGTTGAATGGCATTTCGATGGTGGTGGGGATGGCCTGCAGGCGCTCGATCAGTTCGGCGTCGGTTGTAGCCACGTCCGGACGGTTGTCCACCTCCTTGTCGAGAGCGGTGTAGTTCTGCAGATACCAGTTCTGCATCATGCGGTTCACGTCGGTCTCCACACTTTCGGGAAACACCACCGTAGAGTCGGCGGCAGCGTCGGCCAGCGTGAGTATCGAGGGCCGTGCCTGCGCGCAGAGAGCGGCGGCGCAGAGGGCGGCTGAAAGAGCTATGTGTCGGAGCGTTTTCATTCGTTGTGCACTGTGTTCAGAAATTAAGGGCCCACACGAGCCCTACGGAGGGATAGCGCTGACGTCCGTCGCGCATCACGGCCGGCGCTACGTCCATCGACAGATCCGGTGAGATGTCGAAATGCGATAGCGAGGCGTCTACGTAGGCGTCCACCATGGCGAGCAGGTAGACCCCTACCATGCAGATGATGCAGAGGTCGCGGTTGCGGCGGAAATAATTCTTACGCGACTGGAGCACGTTCCGCAGCCATCCCTTGTCGAGATTCTCCTCCTTTACGTTTGGCGAGAACATATTCATGTAGCTGCGCGTGTTGGGGTCGTTGTCGAGCAGGTCGGCGTAGGCCACCGTGTAGTCGCGCAGCATCGAGTTGTTCCAGTTGGTGGCGTAGGCCAGCCCGAGGTAGCCTCCCACTATTATCGGCAGTTTCCAGTATCGGCGGTTGTACACCTGACCCAGACCGGGGAAGAGCGCCGACATCCATACGGCTTTCGTAGGGTCGGGGTTGAATTCCACCTCGCGGGGCACCCATTCGTCTTCCCTGGGTTTGTCGGCCTTGGCCAGCAGTGCGGCTATCGAGTCGTTGGCCATAGCCTCGCCCGGTGTGAGTCCGAGCGAGTCGGCTGCGGCGTTCACGCTGTCGGCCCAGTGGATCTGGCGCTCCACAGCCTGGCGGTCAACCTCCACGGGGATGGTGTCGCGTGCGGTGATGTCCACGCGGTTGCCGTCGGTAGTGAAACTCTCCTGCACCACCTCCACGTCGCCCGTGGCGGGAGCGCTCAGCCCGATGCTGTCGGGGAGTTGTGTATCGGCCTCCGGGGCTTTAGCGGCCTGCACCGTGCGGCGCACAGGAGTTCCCTTGTGGGCCGAACTTATGCGGCGTCCTTGCTGGGGAGCCTGCGCGTAAGCCCCTATCGGCATCGACGATGCAAGCATGGCCACGGCCAGAAAGGCCGCGACTACCCGGCGGAAAGCCTCGCCACGCAAGGCAATCCGTCCGCCGATTCTGCGGGCAATGCTTCGCAACCTACGCTGTGTGTTGCGGTATTCCATCAACGGCAAATTTAGCTACAATTTCGCAAACGGCAAAATCGCGCGCCTTAATGAGTCTTAATGCGGCCCTGAGGGCCCCTATGACGCCACTCAGGACCTTAGAGCCCTTAAAGCCCTTAAGGACCTTAGAGACCTTAAAGACTTTAAGGACCTTAGAGACTCTTTTGGCTTTTATCAATCTGGCAATTATAAAATGGCAGGCCCTCGCCCGGGAGCCCGCTTGTATCAAATGATGGCACAAATTGGA